>Ga0209745_1001014_pt1 | contig 16890 bp, 19 predicted proteins | sample BarGraNGADG00312_FD_184495 | JGI IMG/M metagenome (GOLD analysis project Ga0209745, IMG submission 184495) | Arctic peat soil microbial communities from Barrow, Alaska - Barrow Graham LP Ref core NGADG0004-312 (SPAdes) (version 2) | ecosystem: Environmental > Terrestrial > Soil > Wetlands > Peat... | reverse complement strand
CTCTCAGTGGACGAGGCCTTCGAGGGATTGGCCGCGGGCGCCTGGCCGTCCGGCTCCATGGCTCCCAAGGTCCGGGCCTGCGCCGAGTTCGTGCGGGGCGGCGGCCGCTTCGCCGCCATCGGAGCTCTCGAGAACGCGGTGGCGATCGTCCAGGGAAGCTCCGGCACCTGGTTCGGCACCGACTCGGTCGGTTTGCCGCGCCGCGCGGCCTAGAGAGGTCCGGGGCGCCGTAGGGGCGGATACCAGGCGCTCCCGGGTTCGACCGTTCGGCCGGCGCAGGGGCGGATCCCGTGCTCGCGGCGGCTGCGACGGCCCCGGGTTGTGGCGACGGACTCAGCTTACCGAACGAGCCCCAATTCGTCCTTCCGCCGCAGCTCCGCGGAGGCGGCGCCTGATCGACTCGCCCGAGTCAGTCCTGCTTGGCCGAGAAGGACCCGAATCCCAGGCGAGCTGAGATCCTGTCGGCAAACTCGGCCCGAATCGGCGCGGTCTCCCTGCCGGTCATGTCGAGCTCACTGGCGATCTCGTCCAGCGTCGCGCTCTCCGTCCCGCTTATGGAGTCGTCCGCGGCGCAGATTCGAAAGCACGCCCGCAGCAAGGTCAGACGCTCCTCGGGGGTCGACAGCTCCTTGAACTCGCGCGTCACCAGGTAGTCGCTCGTCCCGCCGGTGGTCTTCTCCTGGAGCTTGGCCATCTCCACCACCAGCACGATCTGGGCAGAATCCAGGCCGGAGCTCGTGAGTTCCTGTTCCATCGCGGCGGTCTCGGCGTCGCTGATCTCCAGGTCCGCGTAGGCGGCTCGGGCCAGGACGTAGGCCATGCCGGCCAGGAAGAGGGCTCGCTCCGGAGGCAGGGCCTCCAGCCTTGCCACGATGTGGCGAACTGCCTCCGTCTCGGCGGCCGCCGGCGGCTGGTCGATGGCGGGTTGTGGCGAACGGCCACCCAGGAAACGCATAAAGGACATGGCCTCTCCTTACGGTCCGTGTCGGCGGCTCTGCGGCACCGCCGGAACGGCATCAGGCGTGAGTGAACAGCAGGTGGAGCTCCATGGTGCCGTGATCGTCAACCGACACGACCGAGAAGGAGTTGGGCCCCTGGAAGCCGAAGTCGGCAAAGACGATCGGCACCGAGCCGGCCACCGCGATGATGCCGCCCCGGCGCTGGGCCTGGAGGGTGATCTGGACGGTCTTGGTCGTGCCATGGAGGGACAGGGCGCCCGTTGCGGTGACGCTGACGATCTTGCCGTCGGCCGGCAGCGTTCCAAGATCGATGGGCTGGATCGTCTTGAACATCGCCGTCGGATAGGTGTCGGTCTCGATTGCCTGGCGCCGCAGCTGGCCGTCGCGATTGGAGTCGTCGCTGGCGAGCGCGGTCAGGTCGGCCGTGATCTGGACGTTGTCGACGATCGATCCCGTGAGCGTCATGGATCCGGACACCTTGGGCGTTCGCCCAACGGCGGTATGGCCTCCCACACCCACCAGCTGCTCCTGGACTCTGTAGCCCGCCCAGGACGCGCTGAAGTCGCTCATCGAGCCGAAGCTGGTGTTTACCTGCCACGAGCCGTCGAACGAGGCCGGGGCAGGGACCGAGGCGCTCGCCGGAATGACCGGCGCCTCCCCGCTCACGGCCGCGGGGCTCGCCGGTCCGATCAGGATGTACCACAGCCCGTAGCCGCCGGCTGCGACCACGGCCAGGGCGAATACGACGATGATGACGATCAGCAGGTTGCGGTTGCCGTGGGCTTGGCTGACAGTTGGGGATGGCGCGGTCATGTGATTGGCTCCTGCACCGGACAAGCCGGACGAATCCGTGGGCGCGGACCCGCGACGAACATAGAATGGCAATCTGACGGCCGATTGAAAAGGGCCTGGACCGCCCATCTGACGGAACTGCGGCAACGGGGGGCCGGGGTCACCACGACGAGGCTCCGGCCGGCGATAGACAGCGGAGACTCATATGCCAACCATCCAGTGGGATCAGTCGATGGCGACCGGACTCGATACGGTGGACGCCCAGCACAAGCAGCTCATCGCCTGGCTGAACGACCTGATGGAAGCCATCAGCCAGGGCCGGGCGCGCTCCGAGATCCAGGGATTGCTGGCCAAGTTGGGCGCCTATTCCGTGTTTCACTTCGGCCACGAGGAAGAATGCATGGCCAGGTACAAGTGCCCGGCCGCCGAGCAGAACATTCTTGCCCACAAGGACTTCGTCGTAACGCTCGCGGCCTTGAGGGATGAGTTCGACCGGAACGGCGCCACCGCCCAACTGGTGGTGCGGGTCGAAGTCGAGATGCTGCGCTGGCTGACCACTCATATCAAGCGAACGGACGCCCAGCTGCTCCCGTCGGTGCAGGCGGCGCAGGCGTAGGTCCTCGGCCGCGGTCCGGCGGCTCGGGGACCGCCCACCGCAAATAGTCGTCGCGGGGATCGCGGGGATCGCGGGGATCGCGAGGGCCGGCTTGGGCTGCTCGCGGGCCTCTGGCGCAGCGCGAGCCGTGGCCTGGGTGAAGGAACCGCACCAAATGGGTTGGGATTTCTTCTCACCCGCTTGCTGCAGAAGTACCACTTGTGCGGCCTATCTCCGCACTGGACTGTAGGAAACGGCCCGGAACAGCCCGCAGATCCGTACTCCCACGGGCCCCTATGCCGTCCTAGCTGCCTGAACGGGTGGTTGCCAAAGTGCCAGAGACTGGGGCTCACGGCCCTGGGCCCACCGGAGTGGGGTGGGGGATCGTGACCAGCCTCGACGCGTCAGCCTCTACCCGTCCGGAGGAGACCATTGTGCGAAGTTCGCACCGACCGCGCCTCAGCATTCTCGCGTCCGCCCTGGCCCTGGGCGCCCTGTCGCTGGCGGCCTCGCTGGTGTTGGCTGTTCCCTCAGTCAGCGCCGCGTCCGGTCCTGCCGATCCCGAAGCCTCTGAGTACGTGCGCCTGATCAACGGCGTTCGCGCCGCCAATGGCATCGGCCCTCTGCGACTCGACCCGTCCCTGGCCGGCCTGGCTCGCGACACATCGATGTCCTGCCCGAGCGACCCCTCCCTCGTGATGCTCGGACGAGCGCGCGACGGAGCCGAGAACAACTACGTCTCGCACAGCCTGCGCCTGTGCCCGGATGTCAAGTTCGTCTCGATTCTGCAAACCACGTACAAGTACGGGAACGTGGGCGAGATCATGCTGCAGAACGGCGGCTACGGCACCGGCCAGTTCCTGGTGGACTACGCGGGGAGAGCTTCCACCTTTGAGTCCTACAGCTACTCCACGACGGGCCACGGCATCCTCGGGTGGATGAGCAGCGGCAGCCACGCCGCGATCATCGTGGGTGGGTACGATCGGATCGGATGCGGAGGGTGGATCTCCGCGGACGGCACCTTCTACTACGACTGCCTCTTCAGCATGGGCGGCCCGAATGGCACCGCACCCCCTCCGACGCAGTCGCCGTTCCCCGATCTGGTCCCGCCGCCGCCACCGCCCCCGGATCCCACGCCCGCTCCGACGGTCGCTCCGACCCTCGCTCCGACCCCCGCACCGACACCCGCCCCGATTCGCCCCGCTCCGCGTGCGGCTTCCCCGACTACACCCATTGCGGACCAGCCGGCGGCCAGTGCCGCCACTGAGCTCGCTACTCCCGAAGCCACGGAGTCCGCCACTCCCACTGCGACGACCGAGGCCTCGTCGGGCCCTGAGCCGACCGAATCTCCGGCCTCGCTGGTCGCGGCAATCTCCGGGCGCGGTGGCGCCGGGGGCCCCACTCCAATCGGAGGCGCGGCCGCAGCTCAGCTGAGCTACGGATCCGGCGGCCCCGCCGACCACGCATCCGGCATCTCGGCAGAGCGGGCCCGTAACGTCGCGATAATGGCCGGCCTGGCCGCTTCCGTCCTGTGCGCCGCCTATGCGCTGGCGCTGCTGCGAAGGCGGCGCCGTAGCGGCGCCCCGGCAAGCTAGGGCTGCCGGGTGCGGCCGTCAGTCGCGGTCGTGCCGGCGAAATGACGAGGCGACGAGAATCACGCCAAAGGCGATGATCACGAGCGGCCACGACAGGCCGAGGTCGACTCTCGGATCGATCTGATGCCAGGCCAGCATGCCGCCGACGAGGATCAGGAGCAGGCCGAAGACGAGGCCTGGACCGCGTTCGCGGCGTCCCTCCAACCCATCGGCTCGCTGCTGCCAGCGCTCCGCGCGTCTCTGCCAGCGCTCCTGGCGCCGCTGCGACCACCAGTCACCCGACCAACCGCCCGGTGCAGCGGCCTGGGCCGGTGCCGGACCGGATGCCGGAGTTGTGCCCGCAGGCGCAGCGTCGGGCCCGGCCGTAGCTCCGGGGCCCGCAGCGCCCGACTCACCACCCGAGGGCGCCGCTCCTGACGGGCCTTGCGGCGGTGCGTAGGCGGGCGAGAACCCGACGGGAGCTCCGCCCGGGGCCCACGGCGACTGAGGCGGCCACTCGGCCGGCTCGATGGGGACGACGAAGATCATGATCAGGTAGGCCCAGAAGGTCAGCGAGCCGGTGAAGAAGACCGACAGGAACCAGATGATTCGGACGATGACGGGATCGACATCGAAGTAAGCCGCCACCCCGCCGCACACTCCGGCGAGGATGCGGTCATCGGCAGAACGGTAGAGTCGTCGAGGATTCACTTGCAGCCTCCCGCAGGATGGAGTTTCAGGGAGCCGAGGCTCGTGTTTACGGTCAGGTTCGCTTTGTGCGCGGCGGTCGCGTAGTTGCTCGTCTGCCATACGCCGCCGATCTGGCTCATCCCCACACCGGAGAAGTCACTCGACGAGAGGCTTCCGGTCGACGTGATCTGAAGGCCAAGTTCTGGCGGAGCGCAGACTTCGAGGGACCCGAGGCTCGTCTTGAGATCGCCGCTGAGGTCGGATGAGCCGCCCAGCTCGATCCAGGCCGAGCCCAGGTTCGTGGATACGGTCAGGTTGCCCACACGGGCGCCGGTCAGATCGACGTGGAGGGAGCCCAGGTTGAGGGTGAACGCCGCAGACGAAAGGTTCGCCTGGGAGAGGCTGTATCGGGCATCCCCGAAATCGAGCGTGGACGAGAGGCTCACCTGAGTCGAGCTCGGCAGTGCGACCTGCCAGTCGTCTTTGCCTTGGTCTTTCCACCCGCCGCGGTCCCCATTCGAGTTGATCTGGAGCGACGTCGAGTCCGAGTTGACCACAGCAGCGCGGCCGCTGTCGTTGGTTGCGTTGACGTGCCATCGGTCGTCGGTGGATGTGGTGATCGTTGCCGACCCGCACTGCAGATGCAGCGTCACGGTCGAGGCTCCTCCGAAAGAGCCGTCCCGGATGACGGACGCGGGGTTGTTGCCGCCGCCACCGCAGCCGACGTTGGGGCCGACGGCGAAGATGCCGCCGAGGACGAGGCCGAACGTCGCCGCCACGACCAGGCCGCCCAGGAATGCCGCCGGTGTTCGCGACAGGACGAAGCCAAGCCCGATTCCCACGAGGATGAAGGGCCACAGCCGCCAGGCATCGCCGATGGCGGAGCTGGACACGATTCCCTCGTGATATGCGAGCGGAACGGCGCCCAGCACGATGAAGAAGACTCCCCAGTTGAGTCGACCTCGGTCAACTCTCATGTGCACCACCTCTCGTAACTCGCCGTCGAGTCGGTGACGGCCTCGCTCGGGGCTTGGGCCGAGTCGGGCGACCGGCCGACGGGCCGCTGCGGTCAGAATACGCGCGGCGATTCTTCCTCCGCGTCATTCGCGAGGCTGCCGTCGCGTCGTCCGCTAGATCGAATTGGGGTCGTCCGCGAGCCGTGTCGTGATAGCCTCAGCACGATGGCGTGAAAGTCGCCGCGTTTGGCTGGGAGGCGATCCGATGCGACTGAGCGAGTGGCGGAAGGCGGCCCCAACTCGGGACTCGATGGGCAACCGGGTCATGGCCGTGCTCAATCCTGTCCTGCACGATCTGGGGGCGGATCCCGACCCGGAATCCTGGGTGGTCTGGGGGGACGATCCCGGGCTGCGGTATGCGGTTCTCGCGCCCACGCCGGCCGGCCTCATATCCGTGGCCGTCCGATTGACGGGGCCGGAAGAGGGGCCTCGCGTCACGGCCAAGCTGGTCCGCTGGTCCAAGCTGTCGGTTAGCGAGCTGTCCGTGGAGGCCAGTGGCGGCCACCGCATCGTTGGCGTGCAGGTCGAGGGTCAGGTTCTCAAAGGACTCGACCAGGAGGCCGACCGGATCTGCGAGTTCGTGCGCGGGTTGATCGCGGGCATAGACGGCCGCGCTCCTCAAGCGATTCCCGTCGCCCTGGTGCAATCGAGACCTGGGAAGGTCGGCGCCGCCAAGCGAATCGCGGTCTCACGCACGGCGGCCACCGCGGCCGGCTCGCAGCCGAAGGCACCACCGAAGAGCCTGGCGGTGGCAAAGCCGAAGGCGCCGCCCAAGGCGGCAAACCCAAAGGGGCTGCACGCCGTTCCCGCCGCCAGGACCCCGAGCCAGCTCGCCCTCCGGCCGGGCATACCCGCAACTACCGCCCCGCCTTCTGCGCTGCCCGGGCCTGCCGCAGCTCCGGCGCGCCCCAAGCCGATCGCAGCCCGGGCGGCCACTCGCCGGCCGAGGTCACACCCGGGTGAGGGAGCCAGTGTCGACGCCCCGGGCGCGCCGGACGAAAGCTCCGCCGGTCGCAAGCCGGTCGAGCCCGAGCCCGATCGGTCGGAGTGGATCGGCCCGCATCCTATCGAAGAGGCGCCGTCACGCGAGCCTAACCGACCGCGCCCCTGGACCCCTTGACGGCCGGCTACTGGGGCGTTGGCAATACGTCGGACGGCGGGTTCCTCGACGGGTATGCAGCGAGGCCCCGCTCCGAAGAGCAGGGCCTCGCTGATTGGTTGTCCGATGGTCGTCGATCGGCGCAACGAGGTGCCTCGATCGCCCGGCCGATCTCCGCCTGCTGAGCGGGGCCGGCTAGCGCTTCGAGGTCAGCCCCAACACTCCTCCGACGACAGCCGCAACGCCGCCCGCGGCTCCCAGATAGAGGGCCATGCCGATCGACACCGCGAAGCCGAAGCCCTGGCCCTGGTTGATCACTTTGTTGACGTCGTCCATGGCGATGAACTCGACTGCCAGTACGACCGCGCCGCCGGCGATCGCGCCCAAGCTCAGAAGCGTTCGAGCCCCGGCCGTCCTGGCCAGTCCGAGCAGCAAGAGGAGACCGCAAGCCGCCGCCACGGCGCCGGCCGCGATCAGGTAGTAGGCGTTCGCAAGATCTGCGGTGCTGGTCACCTCGATGGGCTTGATCAATGCGTCGCCATTGGATGTGACCGCCCAGGGTAGCCACGCCGACCCGACGGCGGCCGCGCCGCCGGCGAGGGCGAGGAGAGCCGCGAGCATCCCCATGCCAGCCGCGGTAGAGCCCGCCCTGGCGTATTGGGGAGCGGCGTATTGCGGACCTCCGTACTGGGGGGCCCCGTAGGGCGGGGCGCCGTACTGGGGAGCGCCGTAGGGCGGAGCTCCGTAGGGCGGGGCGCCATACTGGGGAGCGCCCACGGGCGGCGGGGGCGCGGCCTGCTGGGCCGGCGGCTGAGACCAGGTCTGTGCCGCGGGCGGCGCCGCCGGCGTTGCCGACCAGACGGGTGCGGCGGCCGGAGGGGCAGGAGGCGGTGTTTGCGCCCATGCGGGCGCAGCCGGGGGCTCGACCGGAGCGGGAGGGGTTTGCACCCAGGCGGGTGCAGCTGGGGTCTCGTCCGGAGGCGCTTCCGGCGGGGGTGGCGGCACGGCCGCGAATTCGTTGTTGGGTGTGACCGGCGCTGCCTCGGGAAGGGGCGCCCCGCATTTGGCGCAGAACTTACCGGGACTGTCGATCTGGGCGCCGCAGCTTGCGCAGACCATGACGACCTCCGCTTCTCGAGCAAGGCACATGAAGTCGGTGTCTCGCGCACCGTGAGTGAGACGATACGAGACCCTTCAAGTCCCTGCAGGGTAGTTTGACACTACCGACGCCCAGGTTGCACCTGGAATCTAGCCGGGTAGCGTTCCACCTGGGCGGGCCTGGCCGTGACGTCACCGAACTCGCGAGTCGGTTGGGCGCGTCATCCCGGGAGCGGGCGCAGGCGCCGGAAAGCGGCTCCTCCCTGAAGGCGGAGCCGCTTTCCGTGCGGGAGCGCTGGTTCTACTTGAGGGCGTCGCGGCAGGCCTTGGCGTCGGCGGCGGCGGCCTTGAGCTGGTCGCGGGCCTGGCCGAGAGCCGTCCGTGCGTTCGCCAGGATGGGCCCGGCGGTTCCGCCGTTGTACTGAGCCGGCGTGAGGGGCAGCAAGGCAGCGGGCAGCGGTGTGACGAGGCCCACGGCCGCCGTCACGGCAGCGTTCATCTTGTCCTGGTCCGCCTGGGCAGCGGTCACGTCCTTGCCCGCGGCTTTGGCCGCCGCGATCCGGGACGTCAGATTGGTATTGACCTTGGAGAACCTCGTCTGCGACGCGATCACTCCATCGGCGGCGGAGACCAGGTTGACCTGGGGACCGACCAGCAGATAGACGCGATAGTCGGTCGTGATCCTCTTGATCTCGGTCCGCAACGCGGCGATCGAGGTCTCAGCGTCGATCGTGGCCTTGAGGCTGGTCAGGCCCGCCGTTGTCGAGCCGATTTCGGCCGTCAGCGCGGCGGCGTCGGAACTGGTCAGGACCTTGGAGCCGGACACCCTAGAGCCGAGCTGGCTGAGCGTCGTGAGGCGTCGATTGATCTCGCAATCGCCCACGGCTCGCAGGGTGTCGACGCTTGCGCCCGCCTTGACCGCGGCGGCCTGGGTGGCGCAGACGCCCTTGCCCGACGGTCCACCCGGGGCCGTCACGGCGGCGACGACACCTGTGGAGACCAGGAGCAGCGAGCCGCCTACTACTAGGCTGGCGAAGAGGGCTGGGAAGCGGTTCTTCATCGAATTGCTCCTTGCATTGTCAGAGCGGTTACTCGCCGCCGGAGGTGCTGGCGTCGCTGCCCGAAAGGGCGCCATTGACGCCGCTCAGCAACTGGTCGAGGTCAGAGAAGGTGGCGTCGAGCGGGTCGGTCGTCGCGCCCGGAGCGCTCGGCGTCCCCGTCGCGGTCGGGGAGTCGGTTGGGGAGTCGCCTGGGGCCGGGGCGTCAACGACCGTGGGAGCGGGCGTTGGCTGAAGGGCCGCGGCAGCGTCGGTTTGGAGCGCCGTCGCGGCGGGACTCGAGCTTGTGGGCCCGCTGGCCGCGCCGCGGTCGTGCCCGGTGCAGCCCACGGCGACCGCGCCGAAGAGCAGGGCTGTGGCTCCGAGCCTGATCACGTAGCTGGCTGGACGGTTCACCGGGTTCGTCTCCTTGTCGCTCTGTCCGAGGTGACGATCTGAATGTTGGGGCCGCCGGCTTCGGGGACTTCGGGATGCAAGTAAGCGGGATGTAATGCCGGCGGCGTTCGAGACCGCTGTCTCGCTGCCGATTCCGGCCCCGATTGATGATTTTGCCGTCGGGCCACGCTCGGCTTGATATGGCCCTGTTATTCCCGATCGGGCCGCCGTGCCCGAGAATCGTGGAAGGCGGCGTTCCTGTTCAGGTGCGGAGAGAAGCTTGATAATTCGGGTCCTTCGCGGTCAGGTTCCACCGGAGAGTCTGGCGGAGTTCCGGGCGCAGGCGCAGGGGGCTCTGAGCGACGCGCACGGGCACGACGGATTCCTGTGCGGCCATGTCGGCCGTCAGGCGAACGGGGACGGCAGCGAGGAGGTCCTGTTCGTCAGCGTGTGGCGGGATCTCAATTCGCTCTATCGCTGAGTGGGTGGCACGGACCTGCTCGACACGCCGCTGCTGAGCCGTGGCGCATCCGATGTGTTCGAGACCTACGAGGTCCAGCACTACGAGGTATGGGAGGCCAGCGATCAGGCCGAGATCGAGGACCAGCCGGCAAGCAGCGCCGGCTAGCCGCTTCGCCCTGAAACATCACCCTGGCGCCCGGCTTCTGGGGCGATTCCGCCGGTGCGACGAGGTAGGGTGAATCCGTCGTCGATCACGTTGTATGTGCCTCCCATTCCGGGTACGGTATGCCCGAGCTTCGCTCCCGCATGCCGCACTCACGCCGGGGTAGGTTGCGGGTGCTGGCTGCCGTCAGCGCGGGGGATGCAGTCTAAGCGGCGAGTTCGAGCTAGGGCCACCGATGAACGTCGACGAAGCGCTCGACGCCTGGCAGGCGCAGTACTCCGGGCAACCGCCCGTTGGCTTCATGCTGCGCTTCACGCACGAGTCGGTGTGGACGCGCATCCACTACGTCCGGGACGGCGCCAAGCCGGCCACCAAAGAAGACGACGAGCGGACTGCCTCGCGGTTCGACGCGGTGGCCAGCGCTCTCTTCACCGGCACGACCGTACTGGTTTTGGCCATCCATCTCGACCATGGCCACGAAGACACGGCCGATCTGACGACTCTTGGGGCAACGCCCATCACTCCACCGGAATCGTGGATCGAAACGCTCGGCGGCTATCTGCAGGATCCGAGTCGGGCCGAGTTCGTCGGAGCCACGCTGAGCTGGCAGCGCGGCTGCATGGATCGGGTGTGGCTGGCGGTGGCGCGTGACAGCGTCGCCCGTATTGCCGTCTTCTGCCCAGCCACAGGCGACGCTTTCTGCCCGGACGGTGGCGGCGCGGATGTCTTCGTGTGGGGCAAAGAACGCCGCTTCAAGCTGGGCGATCGTTTCCGAGCGTGGATGCCGAGCACCGGAATCCCGGGCCCGCTGGCAGAGCCGCCGACCGGGAGTATGGTCGCCGAGCACGGCTAGCACGCCGCAGCCGGCACGCCGCCGAGCGCGGCTAGCAGGCCGCTGCCGGCCGGCACGCCGCCCCGGGTACCGTCGGCGTTGTCGTCCGGCCGGAGCTGAGCCACACTACCGGCATGAGCCCCAACACGAAGCCCGCCCCCAGAGCGGGCAAGCCCAAGACGGGCGCGCCCAAGCCGGCCGGCACCGCGATGGCCGCCGCCACCGGAGATGCGACGCGCGTTCCGGTCGTCGGACCCGAGCCGTCCGGACCGGTCACGAAAGCAGACATCTCCCGCTATCGCGAGAACCTGCAGGGCGAGATCGACGCCGTCGCCCTGTACTCGCTGCTGGCGAAGAAAGAGTCGAGCGGGATGCTCCAGGACTTCTATACCCGCATGGTCGAGATCGAGGAGATCCACGCAGGCGTCTGGCGAAAGCAGCTGGAAGCGGCCGGCGTGGATACGAGCCGCATGAGTCCGGCCTGGCGAGCGCGGGTTCTGATGTTCATCGCCCGCCACTTCGGGCCGAGCCTGGTGGTACCGACGATCGCGGAGCGCGAGGCCTCGGATCAGGCGATGTACGACGAACAGCCGGAGGCGCTGGCACGCATGCCGGGCGACGAGCGTTCCCACGCTCGCCTCTTCCGCGAGCTGGCCGGCGGCGGTGGAGCCACTGGCGGGACGATCGCGACCATCGAGGGCCGCCACCGGGGCAGCGGTGGCAACCAGCTTCGTGCGGCCGTGCTGGGCGCCAACGACGGCCTCGTTTCGAACCTCAGCATCTCCATGGGCGTGGCCGGTGCCTCGCAAGGCGGCCACGCCGTCCTGATTGCCGGCTTCGCCGGGATGCTCGCCGGGGCGCTTTCGATGGCCATCGGGGAGTGGCTTTCAGTCCAGAGCGCTCGTGAGCTCTATGCCCACCAGGTCAAGGTCGAGCGAGAGGAGCTGCTCCAGGTCCCCGACGAGGAGGAAGAGGAGCTGACTCTCATCTACCAGGCCAAGGGCCTCACGGCCGAGCAGGCGCGCCATATGTCCCAATCGATCGTCTCGGGTGACCTGGGTCAGGCGGTCGACACGCTGGCTCGCGAGGAGCTCGGCATCGACCCGAACGAGCTCGGCGGGTCAGCCTGGGTCGCGGCCGCGACTTCGTTCGTCCTCTTTGCGCTCGGTGCGATCGTGCCGCTGTCGCCGTTCATCTTCGCCTCGGGGATGGGCGCGGTCGCGGCCTCGATCGCGGTCAGCGCCGTCGCCCTGATGCTCGTAGGCGCCGCCATCACGGTGGTGACGGGTTCGAGCGTCCTGCGGACGGGCGGCCGGCAGGTTCTGCTGGGCATGCTCGCCGCGGCCATCACCTTCGGGCTGGGGACGCTGGTCGGTCACGCGGTCGGGTAGGGGAAGGCTCCTCGCCGGCCATCGGTCGCCCTCGCCGGCTCCGCGACCCCTCGGGCCCGCGCTCCCTCGGGCAGGTCAGCGGCCGCGAACCCCTTCGGCGATCGCGGCGATGTGATGCGGCGTCGTGCCGCAGCAGCCGCCGACGATGGTCGCGCCCGCCGCGATCAATTCACCGACTCGCGATGACATGTACTCGGGTGTCTCCGGGTAGACCGTGACCCCGTCGACGAGCTCCGGCATCCCGGCATTGGGCTGGGCCAGGATCGGGCGGTCGGGCACCGCCGCGCGCATCTGCCGGACGATTTCGGTGATGTTCTCGATCCCGTTGCCGCAGTTCGTGCCCACGACGTCGGCGCCGGCCGCGGCGGCCTCACGCGCGGCGAGCTCCGGGCTGACGCCCATCATGGTCCGAAACCCGCGGCGTCCCAGGGCAAAGCTGAACGTGCAGAAGACCGGCAGGGCGGTGTGCTCCCTGGCCGCCCGGACCGCTTCGAGCGCCTCCGCGAGTGAGCTCATGGTCTCGACGCAGATCGCGTCGACGCCGCCGTCGGCGAGGCCCTCGACCTGCTCTCGAAACCCCTCGTAGAGCTCCGCCCGGGTGACGTCGCCGCCCTCGTCCTGGAGGATCCGGCCTGTCGGCCCCACGGAGCCCGCCACGAGCTTGCCGCTCCCCGCGGCCTCGCGGGCGAGCTTGGCGGCGGCGCAGTTCAACTCCCCGGCGCGCTCTGCCAGGCCGTGGCGCGCCAGCTTGATGGGCGAGCCGCCGAACGAGTTGGTGAGCACCATGTCCGAACCCGCGGCGAGATAGGCCTCAGCGACCGCGCGAACCACGTCGGGTCGGGATAGGCACCACGATTCCGGACTCGCCCCGGGTGGCAGCCCCTGCGACTGCAGGAGGGAGCCCATAGCGCCGTCTGAGACCAGGACGCCGCCGTCGGAGAGGCGTTCGAGCAGGGTTTGCATGGGCGTTCCTCGGTGAGGGCTGGGCGCTGCGGATGAAACACATGGACTGCTGTTTCAACTCTATGATCCCTCCACGTCCCCCATTGTGTCGAGGAGAAGGACCCGGTTGATGGATCAATTGTCCAGCCTGCGCGAGGCGATTCTGACGGGCGATGCGAGCGCCGCGGCCGACGCCGCAGGCGTGGCTCTGGCGGCCGGCGTCTCCCCGGTCGACGTCATCGCGGAGGGGATCAGCCCGGCGATGGCGGAAGTGGGCCGGCTCTTCGAGGAGGGCGAGTACTTCGTCCCCGAGCTGCTCATCTCCGCGCGGGCGACCAAGGAGGTCTTCGCGATCCTGCGGCCCCTCCTCGTGGAGACCGGCGCCAAGTCGGCAGGCCGTGTCCTTCTGGCCACCGTGGAGGGCGACCTGCACGACATCGGCAAGAATCTCGTGGGGGCAATGCTCGAGGGCGCCGGCTTCGAAGTGGTCGACCTGGGGGTCGACATCCCGGCGTCGCGCTTCGTCTCGGCAGTCCAGGAGGCCCGGCCCCATATCGTCGGCATCTCGGCGCTGCTCACGACAACGATGCCGGCGATGAAGACGACGGTCGAGGCGCTGGATGCCGCCGGCCTCCGGTCGGAGGTCAAGGTCATGGTCGGCGGCGCGCCGGTAACGCAGCGATACGCGGACTCGATCGGGGCCGACGGCTACGGCGAGACGGCGACCGCCGCGGTCGACGTCGCGCGACAGCTCATGGGAAGCCCGGACATCGGCGCAAGCCGGGGATAGCGACATGCACGACCAGCACTGGGACCAGCTCGTATCGGTCATCCGTGGCGACGTCGTTCGCCCGCTGCCGACCGGCTTCATCATCGACAGCCCGTGGCTGCCCAATTGGGCCGGGCACACGATCCTCGACTACTTCACCGACGATCGCGTCTTCCTCGAGGACAACCTCAAAGCGATCGACACGTTCCCGGACACGATGTTCCTGCCGGGCTTCTGGTCCGAATATGGGATGTGCACGGAGCCCTCCGCCTTCGGCTCGGTCTCGGTCTGGGAGGAGAACGAGTTCCCGTTCACCAAGAAGGTCATCCACTCGGTCGCGGACGTCGACTCGCTGGAGACTCCCAACCCGCGCAAGAACGGCCTGCTGCCGTTAGTGATCAAGCGGCTCCAGCACCTCCAGCCGGAGATCGAGCGGCGCGGGCACAAGATCCGTTTTGCGGTCGCCCGCGGCCCGCTGAACATCGCCTCGTTCCTGATGGGGGCGACGGAGTTCCTGACCGCGATCAAGACCGATCCCGAGGCGATGCACCGGCTGCTCGGCAGCGTGACCGACCTGCTCGTCGACTGGATCGCCTACCAGCGCGAGACCTTCCCCACGATCGACGGAATCCTGCTGCTCGACGACATCGTCGGCTTCGTCAGCCGTCGCGACTTCGAGACGTTCGCCCTGCCGTATCTTCATCGGGCCTACGACACCGACGTCACGGTGAAGTTCTTCCACAACGACGCGCCGTGCAAGGCGTCCGCGCCGCTCCTCGCCGACGCCGGCATCAACCTCCTCAACTTTGGGATCCAGCACACCCTCAGCGACATGAAGAGCTGGACGAACGGGCAGATCACCCTGCTGGGCAACGTCCCGACCCGGGACGTCATCGCGGCCGGCACGGCCACCGACGTGGAGCGGGCCGTGACCGAGATGCTCGAGGCGGTGGAAGACCACTCCCGACTCATCGTCTCGGGCGGGGGCGGCATGCCGCCGGGGGCCCCAACGGAGAACATCCGGGCCCTCATCGACACCGTGGGGCGGCTCACCTCTTGAACTCATGAACGAGCTTGAGCGCGTGAACGAGCCGCCAGCACGGGCTCCGGAATGAAGGCGGACGCACTTTGACCAATCTCCGCGCGACCATCGAATCGAGCCCTCGCCGGCTGGCGATGCCAATCGGGGCCTACGCAGGGTTGGCCCTGACCGGCGGTCGAGTTCGGGACGTCCTGTGCGACCCAGCCGCCCAAGCGGCCGCCGTGCTCGCGCTCAACGAACGTCTCGGCACCCCGTTCCTGCTCACGGCGATGGATCTCAGCGCCGAAGCGGAAGCATTCGGATGCACGGTGAAGCTGACCGACGACGCGATGCCCGCGCTGATCGGCCGGCTCGTAACTTCGGGCGCCGACGTCGAGCGGCTGGCGGTCCCGGCGCCCGGCGACGTCCGGACGCGGGTTCATCTGGACGCAGCCGCGCTGCTCGTGGCCGCCTCGCCGGAGAGACCGGTGCTCGGCGGGCTGATCGGCCCGTTCTCGCTTGCCGCTCGCCTCTTCGGCGTCTCCGAGGCGCTCGAGGCCACCCTGTCCGAGCCTGCCGTGATCCTCGCCCTGCTCGATCGGGTCACGCCCTTCCTGATCGAGTACGCCCTCGAGTTCCGGCGAGCGGGCGCGGTCGGGGTCATCATGGCTGAGCCTGCCGCGGGATTGCTGTCGCCGCGCGGCCTGGCTCGCTTCTCCGCGCCGTTCGTGAAGCGTGTCGTAGACGCCACCCAGGACCCGTCGTTCGCCGTCGTGCTGCACAACTGCGGGGCGAAGATCGTGCATCTGGACCGGATCCTCGAGTCAGGTGCCGAGATCTACCATTTCGGCGTGCCGATGGACCTGCCTGCCGCGCTCGCCCGGGTGGATGGCCGGGTCGTGATCTGCGGCAACATCGACCCGACCTTCATCCACGCCGGACCGCCCTCGGCCGTCCGCGTGGAGGCGAGGCGGCTGCTCGACGCGAGCGCGGGGAATCGCGCCTTCGTGCTCTCTTCGGGCTGCGATCTGCCGCCCGGCACGCCGCTCGAGAACGTCGAGGCCTTGTGCGCGGCCGTGGATTCGGCGGGTGCCGGGGGTGCCGCAGGCGCCGCGGGTGACGGAAGGGCCGCCCCGGCCTCCGAGTCGGTCTCGTGACCGGCTCCGGCATCCGGCGGGCGGCGCCGGGTCCACGCATCGCCCTCGTGCCGCTCGCGACCGCGGTGTGCACGGATCTCGCCATCGGCCGCCCTCCGGCAGAGGAGGTTCGCAGGCATCTGGGGTATCCGGCTGACGCACTGCCCAAGGCGCGGATCGCCGAGCGAATCGAGGCTGTCGCGGCGGAGGCCGAGGGAGCGCTGCGGCCGCGGGGCGTGTACGCGGTCTATGCCGTCGAAGCGCAGACACCGCGTCGAATTCAGGTGGCCGGCGTGGCGATCAGGGGCGACGTCGCCCGGTTCGTGGGCACCGTCGACAAGGTCGGGGTGGTCGTCGCGACGGCCGGGGCCGGAGTGTCGGAGCTCTCCGAGCGCTACGCTCGGGACGGTGACTCGCTCGACGCGTGGATCGCGGACGCGATCGGATCCTGGGCGGCGGAAGCCGCCGCGGACGCAGTCACGGATCGTCTGAGCGCGCATGCCGGAACAGGCCAGGCTCCTGCGGGCGAGGCGGTCACTCTCCGCTACAGCCCCGGCTACTGCGGGATGTCGATGGCCCAGCAACGCGTGCTCTTCGGTCTGGTGGACGCCGAGGCGGTTGGAGTAGCGCTCCTGCCGTCGATGCTCATGCGGCCGCTGAAGTCAGTATCCGGGATCGTCGGCTTCGGCCCGGTGGCGAGGCTCAATGCGGTTGCCCCGGGGACGCCGTGCGACACGTGCGGCCGGCTCGATTGCCACATGCGTCGGTGACCGCGCGATGGCCAGCTCGGCCCACGCCGCCGGAGCCCGAGGCCGCCGCCGGAGTCGGCCGCGGAGCTCGCGTGTAGCCACCACGTGACTGTTATCGAACGGAGTCGGCCGCGGAGCTCGCGTGTAGCCACCACGTGACTGTTATCGA
>Ga0209745_1001013_pt1 | contig 16900 bp, 15 predicted proteins | sample BarGraNGADG00312_FD_184495 | JGI IMG/M metagenome (GOLD analysis project Ga0209745, IMG submission 184495) | Arctic peat soil microbial communities from Barrow, Alaska - Barrow Graham LP Ref core NGADG0004-312 (SPAdes) (version 2) | ecosystem: Environmental > Terrestrial > Soil > Wetlands > Peat... | reverse complement strand
TGTCGTGCTTGTAGCGCTTCTGGATCTCCTTCATCTCGGGCGCGTGCGCCTGCAGGCTCTGCATCGAGTGGATCTGCTTGACGGTGAGCGGGACGATCACGATGCGGACGATCACCGTCAAAGCGACGATCGCCCAGGCCCAGGGGAGATGGGCGCTGTAGTGCAGCCACTCGAGGATGAAGAGGAAGAGATCCTTGAGCGGGTTGAGGATCCTGCTGAAGGCGCTGAAGGCGCTGGAGACGATTAGCGAGCTCACGCCGGTTGCCCTCTATGAAGGTGATCGCAGGGTCGCCCGAACAGGCGTGCGTCTTCTGGCATGTCCACGCCGCCCGAGCTCCAGGGGTTGCAGCGCAGAAGGCGCCAGCCGGTCAGTAGCGTTCCGCGAACAAGGCCGTAGCGCTTGAGCACCGCGATCGCATAGCTCGAGCAGGACGGGTAGTACTTGCAGCTGGCCGGAAAGAGCAGACCGAGCGTGTAGCGGTACAGGTAGACGAGCGCGATGGCCGGGTATTTCACGAGCCTGCCTTCTCCATCACTTCGTCGACGCGCTCGCCGAGCCAGTCGAATCCGCGTGACTCCACGGCCTCGACCAGGCCGGGCCGGGCGACCAGTACGTAATCGAAACCCGCTTTGCGCGCGTTCAAGGGCCACACCTCTCGCAGCATGCGCTTGAGCCTGTTGCGCTTGACGGCCGAGCCGACGCTTCTCGGTATGGCCAGGCCCAGGCGCGGCTCGCTGTTAGCGTCCTCGCGTGGAAAGGCGTGCAGCGTGAAGAAGCGAGTCGAGGTCGAACGGCCATGGCGGTAAACATTGTCGAAATCACGCGAGCGCGAGAGACGGTGCCGGCGTTCCACCTTGCGCGCCTCGCTCGTACTAGGCGGATAACCGCTTGCGACCACGAGCCCGCCGGCGCTTCAGGATCACGCGCCCGGCTCGCGTCTTCATGCGCGCGCGGAAGCCGTGCTTGCGTTTTCGGCGGCGTACGTTTGGCTGGTAGGTGCGCTTCACGGTGTTGCGGGTCCTAGAGGTCGATGCCCGTTCTCCGGGCGAGCGCCAGTATAGACGAGGCCCGCGAGATAGAAGTTATCCACAGTCTCGCCGTCTACTCCGCAATCGGCTTTATGCCCGCATCGCGGTCTATCGCGAGCCGCGCTCGAGGCGGTTCTCCACACCTGTGGATTACGGTGTGGACGCACTAAAAGCCCTGCACAGGGCCTACGTCTGCGAATCTCCGGCTGTGGATAAATGCCCGTTGTTAGGCCGCCACGACGCTGATATGCTCGCACTTCCGCCCGGGACGGCGGATGGACGGTCAAACACGTGGAACCCTCACTCCTGGACAACGCCGAGAGTCTCTGGGCCGCGGTCGCCGAGCGACTGCGCGAAGCCCTGAGCGAAGCCACCTTCCAGACCTGGTTCGGCGCCGCCGGAGGAAGCGAGCTGAACGACGACTTCTTCGTCGTGTCGGTGCCCAACGAGTTCACCCGCGAGTGGATCGAGGGGCACTTCCTCGACCTTCTTCGCGCGACGGTGAAGGATCTGGTCGGGCATGAGTGCGGCGTTCTACTCTCGGTGGCCGATCCTCTCGAAGCGCTGGTCACCGAGTCGGCGGCGCCCGAGCCCGTCCGAGAAGAAGTCGAGCGAAGCGAGGTCTGCACCTCACCTACCGGCGTCAATCCGAAATACACCTTCGACCTCTTCATCATCGGTTCCTCGAACCGTTTCGCACATGCGGCCGCCCTTGCCGTCGCCGAGCGACCGGCCCGTGCATACAACCCACTTTTCATCTACGGCGGCACGGGGCTCGGCAAGACCCATCTCCTGCACGCGATCGCCCATTACGTCTCCGAGCACTCGCGCAACCTGAGCGTCTTCTACGTAACCAGCGAAAGCTTCATGAACGACTTCATCGACTCGCTCAGGGACAAGCGCACCGACAGCTTCAAGCAGCGTTACCGCCACTACGACGTGCTGTTGGTAGACGATCTGCAGTTCTTCGAAGGCAAGGAGCGGATTCAGGAGGAGTTCTTCCACACCTTCAATGCCCTTTCCGAGGCTGGTAGCCAGGTCGTGCTCTCGTCCGATCGGTCGCCTCGCGAGCTGGCAACGCTGGAGCCTCGTCTGCGCTCGCGCTTCGAGTGGGGCCTGATAACCGACATCCAGCCACCCGACCTCGAGACGCGGATCGCGATCCTGCGTAAGAAGGTTCACACCGAAGGCATCCACGTTCCCGACCCTCAGGTTCTGACCTTCATCGCCAGCCTCATCTCGTCGAACATCCGCGAGCTCGAGGGTGCACTCACGCGAGTGGTCGCCTTCTCCTCGCTCACCGGACGCTTGATGACCGTCGAGTTGGCCCAAGAGGTATTGAAGGACGTCTTCCCGCCCGAGGCGGCGGAGGTGAGCATCCATCACATCCAGGAGGAAGTGGCGGGCCGTTTTGGTCTTTCGCTCACAGAGCTCTGCAGCGACAGGCGCTCGCAGAACATCGTCTACCCCCGTCAGGTAGCCATGTATCTGTCACGCGAGCTCACAGACTCTTCTCTCCCGAAGATCGGCAAGGAATTTGGCGGGCGCGACCACACCACGGTCATCCACGCGACGTCAAAGATCGCGCGCTTGATCAAGGAAGACCGCTCCGTCTACAACCTCGTTCAAGAGCTCACAGCCCGCATAAAGCAGGTGCGTTAGCTGTGAAGCGTTGGTGGACGAATGTGGACACATCGGCCGCCTTCCGCGCCGCGTGCCCCAACTCTTCCTGTTCTGCTTTACTTCTCCCCAGCCGTCTTCCTCAATGGAATCTCACTCCTGACGCTCGATTGAGAGTGGTTTCCTCGGTCCTAACAGGCTCTACTACAACTACGAGGAAATATCTCTAATGATTGAAACAGATACGAGCCTTACTTCCGGTATAAAACTCCGTTGCTCGAGAGAGCGACTTGTCGAGACCGCTTCTATGGTTGCGCGCGCTGTCTCGTCGCGTAGCTCGGTACAGGTTCTGGCTGGAGTCCTCGTAACGGCTGAGAATGGCCGCGTTCGTTTCGCTGCCACCGATATGGAGCTTTCGATCATTTCGTCGTTCGAGGCGGAGGTTGAAGGAGAAGGCGCGAGCGTCGTGCCGGGGAGAGTGTTCGTGGATGCTTGTCGTTCACTTCCGAGCGGCGAGAGTGACGTGAAAATCGAGCAGGTGGACGGCTCGAGGATGGTCAGTCTCTCTTGCGGCGCCGCGTCGTATCGGCTCAACGTCTCGACCACGGAAGATTTTCCGCGGCTACCGGAGATGGCCAGCGAAGGTGTCTTCAAGGTTGACCGCGAGGCGTTCCTCGATACCGCAGGCCGCGTGGCGCGAGCCGCTTCGCGCGACGAGTCGCGGCCGGTACTGACGGGCATTCTCGTGCAGTTTGAGAAAGGCTCCGCCGCATCGACGCGAAAGCTGACTATGGCCGCGACCGATTCCTACCGTCTTGCGGTCAGGGAGACGGAGCTCGACGGTGATACGCCGGAGCTAGAGGCGATCGTGCCCGCTCGCGCCATCGCCGAGCTTGCACGCATTCCCGCCACCGGCAGCGAGCTCGAGCTGGCGATCCACGACAATCACGCCATCTTCTCGCTCGGCGACACGACGCTGAGCACGAGGCGGATAGATGGACAATTCCCAAACCACCGCCAGCTTCTTCCGGAGGCTTTTGAGCACACGGTGAAGCTGGCTCGGTCGGAGTTCCTCGACGTCGTGCGCCGTGTGGCGGTGATGGCGCAGCGAACGAGCCCGATACGGCTTCACTTCGGTGCGGGACTCTTGACCGTTTCGGCGCAGACGCAGGATGTCGGTGAGGCAAGCGAGACGCTGCCGGTCGCCTTTAGCGGCGTGCCGATCGAGATCGGGTTCAACGCGGAGTTCCTGCGCGAGGGAATCGAGTCTGTGATCGGCGACGAGATCGAGCTGAACCTGATCAACCCGATCCGCCCCGGACTCCTTCGCGCGGAGGGCGACAGCTTCTGGTACCTGATCATGCCGATCCGCCTCGCGGGCTGAGGGGCCTCGTCCCAAAATGACGACCCACCGACTGGGCGCGATCGGTGGATGCGATGCTAGGACGCAGCGCCTCGCTCGTAGCCAAAGCTACGGGCGGGGCCGAGGACAACGCAGCGCGCCTCCGAGCGCGGCCGGGCGATGGAGTGCTTCGTTTTGAGGCGAGGCCTAAAAGTTCGCCAGATCACGCTGCGCGACTTCCGCTCGTACGAGCGCCTCGAGCTGGAGCTGGAGGAAGGTCTCGTGCTGGTCGCGGGGCCGAACGGAGCCGGGAAGACGAACCTGGTCGAGGCGGTGCACGTTGGCACCCAGGCCTTCTCGCCGCGCACGAGGGCCGATGCCCAGCTGATTCGCTTCGGCTGCGACGGAGCCCGCGTTGCGCTTCGGGCCGAACGTCACGGTGGCGCTGCCGCGGTAGAGGTGGCAATAGTCCGCGGAGAAGGCAAGCGAGCTCGCCTGAACGGTGCTCCGCTGGCGACGACCGATCAACTGAGGAGCGAGCTTCCGACGCTCGTCTTCACGCCCGATCGGCTCGTCGTGATCAAGGGCGGGCCGGCCGTGCGGCGAGCCTACGTCGACCGGACGTTGACGCGACTTCTTCCCGCGCGAGCGAGCCTTCCGCGCGCCTACGGCGAGGCCTTGGGCCAGCGGAACTCGTGCCTGCGAAAGATCGGGCTCGGCTTCTCGAGCAAGGAGGCGCTCGCGCCCTGGAGCGAGCAGGTAGCAACGCTCGGATCCTCGCTTCAGGCGGCTCGCTTGCGCTCGATCGAGCTGCTCTCACCGCGCTTCGCAGACGTAGGAGAGGCGCTCGGGCTGCCGGATTGCAGGCTCGAGCACTCGGCCGAGCCGCTCACCGTCGAGCTGCTCGAGCTACGGCTGGCCCGCGACCTGGAGCGGGGAACTACGAGCGCCGGCCCACACCTGGACGAGATCGTCGTTCTGGCCAAGGGACGCGAGCTTCGCTCCTTCGGCTCACAGGGAGAGCAACGAACGGCGGTGCTCGCGCTCCTGCTCGCCGAAGCCGAACTGCTGACGGAACGAGACACCGGCGCACCGCTCCTGCTGCTCGACGACGTTCTTTCGGAGCTCGACATGGCTAGACGCGAGGCGTTGATCGAGCGTCTACGCGGGTTGGGGCAAACGATCTTGACCGCCACCAGCGACAGCGCTCTACCCGTACGCGCCGATCAGGTCGTAAGGGTAAGCGAGGGAAGCGCGAAGGCGGTGTGATGGAACGGCTCGAGAGAGAGATCAGAAAGGTGGCGAAGCGCGCCGGGCTTCCCGCCGCGAGCAAGCTGGTTCAAATATGGCCAAACGTGGTCGGCGAGACGATCGCCGCGAACGCCTGGCCGGCACGGCTGAACCGCAAGGGAGAGCTACAGGTCAACACCAGTTCCGCAACGTGGGCTTTCGAGCTCAAGCACCTGGCGCCGCGGATCCTCTCCAAGCTCGAGCAGGAGCTGGGCGGGGAATGCCCGAGCGAGCTCCGCTTCGTGCCCGGGCCGGTGCCCGGCAGGGGCCGAGAGACCGAATCGTCGCTCGCTCCGAAGGAGCCCGCGATCGCGGCGCGAGACCGTGAGCAGGGCGAAAGACTGGCTGCTGTTATCGACGACGAAGAGCTTCGCGCCCTGGTTGCTCGAGCGGCGGCGGCGAGCCTTGCTCAAAACAGCCGAAAAGGCGCACCTTAGGCGCACTTCCGACCGCTCTTTCTGATAGACTACAAACAGCCCGCAAGCAGGCTATTTGCAGGGCTTTTTTCATGACTGAGACATCCTACACAGCGAAGGACATCACTGTCCTCGAAGGTCTCGAGCCGGTCCGGCTTCGCCCCGGCATGTATATCGGCACGACCGGCTCTCGCGGCCTGCATCATCTCGTTTATGAGGTCGTCGACAACTCGGTCGACGAGGCCCTCGCGGGCCGAAACGACCGCATCGAGGTCACCCTCAATCCCGACAACTCGGTCACCGTAAAAGACTTCGGCTCGGGCATACCTGTCGACCTCATGCCCGAGCAGGGCATGTCGGCGCTGACAGTCGTGCTGACCAAGCTTCACGCCGGCGGCAAGTTCGGCGGCGAGGGGTACAAGGTTTCGGGCGGGTTGCACGGCGTTGGCGTCTCGGTGGTCAACGCGCTCTCGGAGTGGCTTGTGGCCGAGGTGCGGCGGGGCGGCAAGCTTTACCGACAGGAGTTCGTGCGCGGTGTTCCAAACGGCGACGTGAAGGTCGTCGGCAAGGCCTCGGATAGCGGCACGACGATCTCGTTCCTGCCCGACTCGGAGGTCTTCGACGAGCTCGAGTACTCGACCCAGCTACTGGTGCAGCGCCTGCGCGAGACCGCCTTCCTCACGCGCGGGCTGAGGATCGTGCTAACCGACGAGCGCACCGCCGAAGAGAAATTCGAGTTCCAATACGACGGCGGTATCAAGGATTTCGTCGGCTACGTAAACCAGACAAAGGAGCCGGTTCACAAGCACGTCGTCTATTTCGAAGGCGGAAACGACAAGGCCGCGGTCGAGGTGGCGATGCAGTGGAACACCTCTTACGTCGAGTCGGTCTTCTCGTTTGCCAACAACATCAACACGCACGAAGGCGGCTCGCACCTGACGGGCTTCAAGTCGGCGCTGACCGCCAGCCTGAACAAGTACGCGCGCGACAAGGGGCTGATCAAGGAGAAGGAAGCGAATCTCGACGGCGACGATGTGCGCGAAGGTCTGGCGGCGGTCCTCTCGGTCAAGCTGCGCGACCCACAGTTCGAGGGGCAGACGAAGACGAAGCTCGGAAACCCCTGGGTTGAGGGCCTGGTCAAGCAAGCCGTCAATGCCAAGCTGGCCGAGTACCTCGAAGAGAACCCCGCCGACGCTCGCCGCATCGTGCTGAAGGCGATCTCGGCGTCGCGGGCTCGCCAGGCGGCGCGCAAGGCGCGCGAGCTGACGCGACGCAAGAGCGCGCTCGAGGGCTCCTCGCTTCCAGGCAAGCTCGCCGATTGCACCATTCGCGATCCCGAGTCGGCGGAGGTGTACATCGTCGAGGGCGACTCGGCCGGCGGCTCGGCCAAAGCAGGCCGCGATCGCACGTACCAGGCGATCCTGCCGCTGCGCGGCAAGATCATCAACTCCGAGAAGAACCGCATCAACAAGGTTCTCTCCAACAACGAGATTCAGGCCATCATCACCGCGGTAGGCACCGGCATCGGCGAGGAATTCGACATCGCGAAGCTGCGCTACCACCGCGTGATCGTGATGACCGACGCCGACGTGGACGGTTCGCACATTCGAACGCTGATCCTCACCTTCCTCTACCGGCACATGCCCGAGCTGTTCGAGTACGGGCACATCTACATCGCCGTACCACCGCTTTACAGGGTGAAGCTCGAAGGACGCGAGTTCTACTTCGAGAAGGACGCTCAGCTCGAGGAGCTACTCGTGCGCGAGCGTATCGGCAAAATTGGCGTGCACGATCGCGGCGGCAACGAGCTGAAGCTGAGCGAGGCGCGCTGGAAGAAACTGACGACCGGCCTCCGCGCTCTAGATGGCCAAATCGGGCGCCTGCGCGCGGACTTCGGCACACCCGCCGCCGACTTCGTCGTGGCGCACAGGCTGGTCGAGCTCGACGACGAGACGGCGAAGGACATCGCCAAGGCGCTGAAGGCGGTCGGTGAAAACGGTTACGAACTAAAGATCGAGTCGACCGATGCGGAGGGCTCCTGGGTCAAGGTGATCGAGAAGGAGACGGGCGCAGCGCAACGCATCAACGTCCCGACGCAGCTTCTCTACTCGCAGGCTTTCCGCGAGGCGCGCCGAGCCTACGGGAAGCTGGCCGAGCTCGGGCTGCCGCCCTTCGAGCTGGTGCAGGCGCGCAAGACGCGAACGGCCGAGACCTTCCACGCTCTACGCCAAGAGGCGTTCGAGCTGGCCAAGGAAGGCCTTCAGCTCTCGCGCTTCAAAGGACTCGGCGAGATGAACCCCGAGCAGCTCTGGGAGACGACCATGGATCCCGCCCGGCGCCTACTCGTACGGGTGGACGTCGAGGACGCCTCCGCCGCCGACCAGCTTTTCTCGACGCTGATGGGCGACCAGGTCGAGCCGAGGCGGGCGTTCATCGAGCAAAACGCTAGAGACGTGCGGTTCCTGGATGTCTGAGGTCGAGACGGGCGCGCTAGGTCCCGGGCGCATCGAGCCGCGCGAGCTCGAAGACGAGATGCGCTCGAGCTATCTCGATTACGCGATGAGCGTGATCGTGAGCCGCGCGCTGCCGGATGTTCGCGACGGACTGAAGCCCGTTCACCGGCGAGTTTTATACGGCATGCACGAGGCCGGCATGCAGCCGAACCGGCCGTACAAGAAATCGGCGCGCGTGGTCGGCGATGTGATGGGCTCCTTCCACCCGCACGGCGACTCCGCCATCTACGACACGCTCGTTCGCATGGCGCAACCCTTCTCGCTGCGCTACCCGCTGATCGACGGCCAGGGGAACTTCGGCTCGATCGACGACGACCCGGCCGCGGCGATGCGCTACACCGAGTGCCGGCTGGCGAAGATCGCCACCGAGATGCTGCGCGACATCGACGCGGACACGGTCGACTTCGTGCCCAACTACGACGAGTCGCGGCGCGAGCCTTCAGTCCTCCCGAGCCGCTTCCCGAACCTGCTCGTCAACGGCTCGGCGGGAATCGCGGTCGGCATGGCCACCAATATGCCGCCGCACCGTCTGAGCGAGGTCGTTGACGCGATCATGGCGCTGATCGACGAGCCGGAGATCTCACTCGAAGAACTGGCCAAGCACGTCAAGGGTCCGGACTTTCCAACCGGCGCGATCATCGTCGGCAGACAAGGGATCAGAGAGGCCTACCGCTCGGGTCGCGGTCGCATCATCATGCGAGCCCGCGCACACATCGAGGAGCTGCGCGGCGGCAAGACTGCGATCGTGGTGACCGAGCTTCCCTACGGCGTGAAAAAGGGCGGCGACGGTGGTGTGATCAAGAAGATCGCCGATCTCGTGCACGAGAAGGTCCTGTCTGAGATCTCCGACCTTCAAGACCACTCCGACCGTACGGGCATGCGCATTCAAATCGAGCTCAAGCGCGACGCGATTCCCCAGGTGGCGCTCAACAAGCTCTTCAAGCACACGTCTTTGCAGACGACCTTCGGCTACAACGCCGTGGCGCTGGTCAAGGGCGTGCCACGTACGCTTTCGCTGCTCGAGCTTGTGCGCGAGTACCTCGACTTCCAGCGTGAGGTCATCGTCAGGCGCTTGAAGTACGAGCTGCGCCAGGCCGAGCGCCGCGCCCACGTTCTCGCCGGTTATCTGATCGCGCTCGACAACCTTGACGCCGTGATCGCGCTGATCCGCGCTTCGAACGACGCCGAGATGGCGCGCAACGGGCTGATGGAGGAGTTCAAGTTTTCCGAGATCCAGGCTCAGGCAATCCTCGACCTGCGCCTGTCGCGCCTGACTCAGCTCGAGCGCCAGAAGATCGATGCGGAATACGCCGATTTGCAGGAGCTAATCGCAGAGCTGAGGGCGATTCTCGGCGACCAGACGAGGGTCGACGGCCTGATCCGAGAAGAGCTGCAAGACATTCGGTCGGTCTTCGGCAAGCGCGACGATCGCCGCACGGAGATAATCGCCGGCGAGACCGAGCTCGAGCTCGAGGACATGATCGCAGAAGAGGACATGGTGATTGCGATCACGCGCTCCGGCTACATCAAGCGCCTACCGGTGACCGCCTACCGCGAGCAGCGCCGCGGCGGCGTCGGCGTGATGGGGATGGATCTCAAGGAAGACGACTACATCGAGCACCTCTTCGTGGCCTCGACCCACGACTACATCCTCTTCTTCACCAATGTGGGCAAGGTCTACCGGTTGAAGGTGCACGAGCTTCCGCTTGGCTCGCGTCAGTCGAAAGGGCGCGCGATCGTCAATCTCCTTCCCTTCCGCCAGGACGAGAAGGTACGCGCCGTCATCCAGACGCGCGAGTTCAAGGAGGCCGAGTACCTCGTCTTCGCGACGCGAAAGGGTCTCGTCAAGAAGACACGCTTCGCCGACTACAACACGCCGCTAAAGGCAGACGGGATCATTGCCATCAAGCTCCGCGAGGACGACGAGCTGGTCGGTGTCCGGCACTCCACGGGAAGCGAGGACATCCTGCTCGTATCGCGCAAGGGGCAGGCGATTCGCTTCCACGAGACCAACGCGCGTCCGATGGGCCGACCGACCTCGGGCGTCCAGGGCATGCGCCTACGTGCCGACGACGAGGTGATCGCAATTGCGATCGCCCAGGACGACATGGAGTTGCTGGTCGTGACCGAGAACGGTTACGGAAAGCGCACCCGTATCGCCGACTATCCCGTCAAAGGGCGCGGCGGGCTCGGCGTGAGGACGATTCGACTAACCGAGGCGCGCGGCCGTCTGGTCGGCGCCAAGGTCGTCAGGAACGGCTACCAGGTGATGCTGATCTCGAACGAAGGCACGATGATCAAGATCCCGGTCGAGGACGTCAGGCGTATGGGCCGCTCGACCCAGGGCGTAATCGTGATGCGCCTGCGCGGCGAGGAAGAGCGCGTCTCGAGTCTGGCGCCGGTGGTCGAATCGGAAGAGCCAGTAGTCGAAACCGAAGAGCCAGTAGTCGAATCCGAAGAGCCAGTAACCGAATCGGAAGATAACGGCGAGGAAGGCGAGCCCATCGTCGAGAGCGAAGAGGGCTCGCCGGAATAGACCCTAGAGCGAGGCTTCGCGCAGCCGCGTGGCCGCTTCCTCGGGACGCAGAGTGTTGATGAAGATGCCGCCGCCGAGCTCGATGGCGGCGTAGGTGTTGAGCCGCGGCACCAGCTCGAGGTGCCAGTGGCCGTCGGCCTGAAAGTTGTGCAGCCAGAGATTGAAGGGCGAGGCGCCTTCGACCGCGTTCAGTCGCCGTACTCCCTCGGCCGCCAGCGCCAGCGCCGCAGCCAGAAGCTCGCCGCTACCGAAGGCATCGGGCTGGTGATCGTCCGGCGCGACCAATAGCTCGTAGGGCGCCCTGCCGGTTGCTGCAACGGCGAGCGAAACGGTGCTGTCGCCGAGCTTGCGCTCGGCCAGCTTCAGGGCCGGATCGAGGTCGTGCAGGAGAGCGCAAAGCGCGCAGCCGTCTCGCCGCAACCGCGGCGCCTCGGTCGCGACCTCCGGTGGAAGACGGTCGAGCCAGACCAGCTGGGAGTGCGAGTGCGGTCGGCTCGCGCCTGCGGCGACGCCCTCGTTGATCACTGCCAGGAGATGGTCGAAGCCCTGCGCCCAGGCGCGCTCGGCTGCCTCGGCCCAGGACGCGGCGATCAGGACGAGCTGCTCATCGGAGAGGTCGGCCAGCGAGCGAGTGTGAGTCGGCGTGTGCACGACGACCTGCTGTCGCTCGAAGGCGGGGTAGAGGTTGGGTACGACGCGCACCTTCCAGCCCGGTGTGTCGGGCGCCCGGCCCTTCTCGGTGCCGAGCGCAAAGAGCTCGGGCGGAGTCTCTTGCTCACGCCCTTCGCAGAACGGGCAGTTTTCTGCCTCATCCGCCGCCGCGGGCTCTCGCAGGGCCTCGTGGTTACCCGGGCGCTTCGTGCGCGCCGGCGCGAAGATCACTTCGCGCCCTGAAAGCGGGTCGCTGAGGATTTGCGCCCTGGTACTGGGCTCGCTAGAGCGATTCGCGTCCGTCATCGGCCGAAGCAGCGTAGCGAAGCCGAGCGCAAGCGCAAAAGCGGGCGCGGAAAGCAGCACTACTCAAACGGTCACCTCGGCCAGCCAGAGCTCGTAGTGCCGCTCGAGCTGCTCGAGAATGCAGACGAGTAGGTCGATGCGGTCAACCGGGCGCCCGAGCTCGAGAGCAAGCGAGCCGGCCGGAAAGACCGGGCGCTCGGGCAGGTCGCCGGCCTCCTGGTCGACGTTGACTCCGACTCCCAGCACAACGCGCCCGGCGCTCGACTCGGCGAGGATGCCGGCGATCTTCTTCCCCCCGAGCAAGACGTCGTTTGGCTGTTTGACCGTCGCCCGGCCGCCGAACGAGGCGATTGCCTGGACGATTGCCTCGGCAGCGACGGGTGTGAAAGAAGCAAGCCGGGCAATCTCGACCTGCGGCCGCAAGCAAAGCGAGAAGAGCAGGCCTTTCCCCGCCGCTCCCTGCCAGTCGCGCCCTCTACGTCCTCTACCCCGCGTCTGCTCCTCGGCCAGCGCCAGCGCGCCCTCGGGCGCGTCCGCGGGGAGCAGGTCCTGAGTGGAGGAGCAACGCTCCGCGTAGAGATAAAGAGGCGCTCCGAAGCGCCCCCGCAGGCGCGGCCTGACGGCTACAGGCGCGAGCGTAATGGCCACGATCTCTACACTAGTTCAGCCGTGAAACCCCAGGGAGCCAATCGCCGTCGAATCAGTAGCCCACTCAGGGCCGACTCGATAATCCGTTACGAAAGGCTCAGCGATCCCATCTTGATCAAGCGCGCGAAAGACGGCGACGAGAAGGCGCTCGGGGCGCTCTGTGAGCGCTACGCGGAAAGAGTCGGGCGCATCGCTCGGCGCGAGCTCTCCGATCAGCGCGACGCCCAGGACGCGGCGCAGGAATCACTACTCAAGCTCTGCCAGAGGATCGGGCAATACCGAGGCGAGGCGCAGTTCGCGACCTGGCTGCACCGGCTGGTGGTCAACACCTGCCACGACACGGCGGCCCGCGAGGGTCTGCGTCGTGCGGCGCCGCTGCCAGAGGAGTTTGAACTGGAGCAAGCCAGAGACTGCGATCCGGTTGCCGAGACGCTGGGCGCGGAGTTGCGCGCCGAGCTCTCGAGCCATCTGAGCGAGCTACCCGTCGAGCAGGCCCGCGTGGTCGTGCTCAAGGACGCTCTCGGCTTCTCGTTCGAACAGATCGCCGGCGCGGCTCGGATGCCCGTCGGCACTGCCAAGTGCTACGCGCACCGTGCTCGCAAACGGCTTCGCGAGCGGCTCACAAAGGAGGCAGCCGCATGACGCTGACGCTCCCGCTGGGAAAGGCGGAGATCGAGGCGATACTCCCGCACCGCGACCCCTTTTTGCTCATCGACGAGGTGGTCGAGCTGGAGCCCGGAAAACGGGCCGTGGCGCGCAAGACCGTACGAGCGGATGAGTGGTTCCTCGCCGGTCACTTCCCCGGCAGGCCGATCATGCCAGGCGTGCTCATGGTCGAAGGTCTCGCTCAGACAGGTGCCGTCATCGTTCTCACGCTCGAGGAGAACCACGGCAAGATGGTGCTCTTCGGCGGTATCGACGGCGTGCGCTTCAAGCGCTTGGTCGAGCCCGGCGAAACGCTCGAGTATGTCTGCGAGATCGAAGCAATGCGCGGGCCGGTTGGGAAAGGCAAGGTCAAGGCCACGGTCGACGGGCAGATTGCTGTCCGCGGCGCGCTGACCTTCGCGGTGGAGCAGTGATAGGCGTCTGCTCAGGAAGGCCCGTCTCGATCACGGGACTCGGTTGCTACGCGCCCGAACGCGTGCTCACGAACGACGAGCTTGCGAAGACGGTTGAGACAAGCGACGAGTGGATTCAGACGCGCACCGGTATTAGGGAGCGGCGAATCGCGGCGCCGGACGAGGCGACCTCCGACCTCTGCCTTCCCGCGGCCGAAGCGGCTCTTGCCGATGCGGCCGTCAAGGGCTCCGAGATCGACCTGGTCATCGTGGCCACGATCACGGCGGACATGCCCTTTCCCTCTACGGCCGCGATTCTCGCCAGTCGCCTCGGTGCCGCGAACGCGGCGGCCTACGACCTCTCGGCGGGATGTACGGGCTTTGTTTACGCGATCACGCAGGGCTACAGCGCAATCGCCGCCGGCCTCGCGCGTCGAGTGCTTGTGGTCGGTGCCGACACGCTCTCACGGATCGTGGACTGGAGCGATCGAGCCACCTGCGTTCTCTTTGGCGACGGCGCCGGCGCCGTCGTGCTGGAGCGGGTCGAGGCGGGCGGCTTTCACGTTTTTGAGCTGGGCGCTGATGGAGCGGGCGGTATGGAGCTCTTCATGCCGGCCGGCGGCTCTCGCCGGCCGGCAAACGCCGAAACGGTTGCGGCGCGCGAGCACTATGTGAAGATGAACGGGCGCGAGGTGTACAAATTCGCGACCAGAGTGCTGCCGAGCTCGGCCAGGGCGGTGCTCGAGGCCTCGGAGAGAAGCATCGCGGACATCGACCTGTACGTCCCGCACCAGGCGAACCTTCGTATCATCGAACACGCCGCCAAGAAACTGGGAATCGAAAAGGAGCGCGTTTTCGTCAACGTCGATCGTTACGGCAACACCTCGTCGGCCTCGATCCCGCTCGCACTTTGCGAAGCGCGAGCAGAAGGACGTCTGAAGGACGGAATGCTCGTGCTCATGACGGGAATGGGCTCGGGGCTGACCTGGGGGTCGAGCGTGATCACGTGGACAGAAGGGAGAGACAATGAGCACTGACGCTGGAGAGGGCCGAACGAAGGGGAAGGTCGCCTTCTGCTTCCCCGGCCAGGGAGCGATCGAGGCCGGAATGGGCCGTGAGATCGCCGAGGCGGTACCCGAGGCGATGGCGGTATATGAGCGCGGGAGTGAGAGTTGCGGTCTAGACCTGCGCACGCTCTGCTTCTCGGGCCCCGTCGAAGATCTCGTCGACACGTCGATTCAGCAGCCGGCGCTGCTGGCCACCAGCCTGGGCATTCTGGCGGCGATCGAAGCGCTTGGTTTCAAGCCGGATTACGTGATCGGCCACTCGGTTGGAGAGTTTGCGGCGCTGGCGGCCGGAGGAGCGCTGGACGCGGTGGACGCGATCGGTCTCGTGCGCGAGCGCGGGCTGGCCATGGCCGAGGTCGCCAAGGAGAACCCGGGCGCCATGGCGGCGATTCTCGGGCTCGAGGACGAGGTCGTTGAGGAGCTTTGTCGCGAGATTCACTGCGTCTGGCCGGCGAACTACAACTGCCCGGGCCAGGTCGTCATCTCCGGACAGACCGACGCGGTAGACGAATGCTGCGAAGAGGCTCAGCGCGAGGGCGCCAGGCGAACGGTCAAGCTGCCGATCTCGGGCGCGTTCCACAGCCCGCTGGTGGCGCGCGCCGCCGAGCGCTTCCGCCCGGTGATCGAGCGAGTCCGCTTCAGCGAGCTCCAGATCGCCTTCATGTCGACCGTCAGCGCGCAGCTCGAGAATCGCCAGAAGCTGACAGGGCTTCTCGTCGACCAGCTCACCGCGCCCGTGCGTTTCACGCAGGCGACCAGAGGTCTGATCGCAAACGGCGTGCGCACCTTCGTCGAGGTCGGTCCGGGCAACGTGCTGTCGGGGCTGGTCAAGCGCATCGACCGCAGTGTGGAGACGATCTCGGTCAACAGCCTGGCCACGCTCAAGAAGGTCGAGGAGGTGCTCTCGGTTGCCTGATGCTTACGCTTCGCTGGAGGGAAAGCGGGCGCTGATAACAGGTGCCGCGCGCGGCATTGGCCGCGCGATCGCCGCCCGGTTCAAGGGCGCCGGCGCCGAGGTTCTCTGCTGCGACCTCCCCGGTACGAGCGAAACCGAAGAGGTGGCGCAAGAGGTCGGCGGGCAGGCGCTCTACGCCGACGTCACCAAAGCCGACGAGGTCGAGAAGCTGGTCGCGGAGGCCGGCGACATCGACATTCTGGTCAACAACGCCGGCATTACTCGCGACGGACTGCTGGCGCGCATGTCGGAGGAGGACTGGCGAGCCGTCATCGACGTCAATCTCACCAGCGTCTATCTGATGTGCCACGCCGTGATTCGCGGCATGATGAAGCGACGCTCCGGCGCGATCGTCAACCTCTCCAGCGTCGTCGGGCTGCACGGAAACTTCGGTCAGACCAACTACGCGGCTTCGAAGGCGGGCATCGTCGGTTTCACCAAGTCGCTCGCGCGCGAAGCCGGCACTCGGGGCGTTCGGGTCAACGCCGTTGCGCCCGGCTACATCGAGACCCGTCTGACGGACGTCCTGCCCGACGAGGTCAAGAAAAAGATGCTCGAAGCCACCTCGCTCGGCCGTTTCGGTAAACCGGAAGATATCGCCCGCGCGGTGCACTTCCTCTGCTCGGACGAGGCGGCTTTCATCACCGGCGAGGTGCTCGTCGTAGACGGCGGGATGGCGATGTGACGGTGGAAAACGAACGTAAAAGAGTCGTCATCACCGGGCTGGGCCTGGTCAACTCGCTGGGCAACGACATGGAGACCGCCTGGCGCAACCTGCTCGCCGGCGAGTCCGGCGCCGGGCCGATCACGCTTTTCGACACCACGGGATACGCGGTCAATTTCGGTTGCGAGCTGAAGGATTTCGACCCCACCCTGTGGGTCGAGCGCAAGCAGACGCGGCGAATGGATCGCTTCGCGCAGATGGGACTGGCGGCAGCGCGGCAGGCCGAGGCCGACTCCGGTCTCGACATCGCCAAGGAGTCCGAGCGGATCGGCGCGGCGATCGCAACCGGCATCGGCGGTCTCCTCTCCTTCCAGGAATGCACGCTGACGCTGTTCAATCGCGGCGTCGACCGCGTCAGCCCGTTCTCGATCCCTTCGATCATCCCGAACATGGGCGCGGCCTGGATCTCGATGGAGTTGGGAACGCACGGGCCGCTACTGGCCGAGTGCTCTGCCTGCGCCGCCTCGAACATCGCGCTCGGCAATGCCGCCGACACGATCCGGCTCGGTCGCGCCGACGTAATGCTCGCCGGCGGCACGGAGGCGGGGATCACTCCGGTTGGGATCGGCGGCTTCACGGCCATGCGCGCACTCTCGCGGCGGAACGATGACCCGAAGGCCGGCAGTCGTCCCTTCGATCGCGACCGCGACGGTTTCGTGATGGGCGAGGGCGGCGCCGTTCTCGTGCTCGAGGAGTTGGAGCACGCACGCGCGCGCGGCGCCAAGATCTACGCGGAGTTTGCGGG
>Ga0209745_1001010_pt1 | contig 16933 bp, 11 predicted proteins | sample BarGraNGADG00312_FD_184495 | JGI IMG/M metagenome (GOLD analysis project Ga0209745, IMG submission 184495) | Arctic peat soil microbial communities from Barrow, Alaska - Barrow Graham LP Ref core NGADG0004-312 (SPAdes) (version 2) | ecosystem: Environmental > Terrestrial > Soil > Wetlands > Peat... | reverse complement strand
CCTCTTCGCCGTCGCCAGTCTCGTCAACGGCGAAGCCGGCCTCGCGGAGGCTCTTTGCCACCGCCTTCCGGATAGGCGCGTAATCTTCGACCACCAGCACCCGCATCGACCACCCCTCCGCCAGGGCGCTGGGCCCGGAGCACGCGCCCCGTCCCCTGCGCCACCGTCCACAGCGAATCCTACCCGCTGTTGGATGAGAGGTCGATGAGAGTGGCAACTATCCCCTATCCCATCCGTCGCACCTTGACGAGCCGCTTCAGGAGGCTGTCGCTGTAGATCGGTGATGCCGTGTCGAAGCTGTTCAGCTTGACCAGGCCCGAGCAGTGGATGAAGAGCTTGCCTCCCAGGTAGATCCCGGTGTGGGTGATGCGGGTCACGCCCGCGCGGGGTCCGAAGAACAGCACGTCGCCCTTCTTCAGCAGCGCGAGGTCGTTGTCGGTCGCCACCGCCGTGCCCTCGTTCGACTGCTGGTCGGCGTCACGCTGCAGTTCGGTGCCGTTCAGCCTGAAGACGGTCTTCACGAAGCCTGAACAATCGAACGCCTTTGCCGACGTCCCGCCCCACAGGTACGGCACGCCCATGAAGCGGCGCGCCGTCTGTTCGACGGTTTCCGGCGTGATCGTCCGCGCGGACTTCCACGACTGATAATCGGCGGCATCCGCACGGCTCACAAATCCTTTTCGTCCGTCGGGCAGCTGCACTCCTATCCAGTTGCCAGCGGGCCCGGTTGTGGCCAGGATGTCGCCAACGACCAGGTCGGCCACCGCCGGTCCATCCGCCGATGCCTGCTCGCGCACGAGCGTGAACAGCGCCGTCACGATGGCGCGCGGTGCCCGCGCCCACCCGTCCACCTGCTCCCTGGTCATGAAGGCCAGGTGATCCGACTCCATCCAGCCAAGGTACCGGTCGTCGAGTGACTGGACGTAGTACCACCCGCCGTCCTTCTTCAACACCTTCACGACCATCCCCATGATCAGCTGGTTGCCGAGTTCCGACGACTGCGACGGCTTGGTCTTCATCACCGCAACGCTGACGGTGACGACGCCCAGGGGCCTGGCGGCCAGGGCCGGGTCCGGCAGCATGACGATCTTGTCCACGACGTTCGGGTACCCGGCGTCCCGGAGCGCCTTGAGCAGCGCGTTCTTCGCCTCAGGCTGCTCGATGTCTCCGGTCAGCTCGATCCCGTTGTCCTTCGACTCGGCCTTCACGTCGAAGACCGCCACGCGGGTGTCGGGTGCGAACTGGGTTCTCACCCGGGTGACGACGTCAGCCGCCGTGGGAGACTGTCCGGCGCGGCCGACGAGAAGCGGGCTGGCGCCGGTGACGATCAGCAGCACGACCACGAGCGCAATGCGGCGAAGCGGATTGGGATGTTGCATAAGGTCCTTCAGGAAAGAACGGCTCAGTTGGCGAAGGATAGCACCGTGCGGGTGTCTCTGTCGCTTGACTCGTGCCCGCCCGACCGCTGGCTACGGCGAGGATCCGCGACAGCCACCTCTCAGGTCCCGGCGGTGTGAGGCGGAGCTTCGGTCGACCACCGGCGGTACAATACCGATCGTGAACACGATCTCGGTACGCGGCGCGAGCGAGCACAACCTCAAGGCGATTGACGTCGATCTCCCACGCGGCGCGATCACGGTCGTGACCGGCGTGTCGGGGTCCGGCAAGTCGTCGCTGGCGTTCGACACGCTGTACCGGGAGGCGCAGCGCCGCTACTTCGAGACCTTTTCGTCGTACTCCCGCCAGTTCCTCGGGCGAACCGCGCGGCCGGCGGTGCGTTCGATCACCGGGCTGTCGCCCGCGATCGCGGTGGACCAGCGGACGACGTTACGAAACCCGCGTTCGACCGTCGGCACCCTGACCGGGCTGCACGACGACCTCCGGCTGCTCTTCGCGAGGCTCGGTCTCGCGCCCCCGGGTCTTCAGGTCGATCGTCGCCTGTTCTCGTTCAACTCGCCACACGGCTCCTGCCCGGTGTGCCAGGGCCTGGGCGTGGAGGACCGGCTCGACCCCGACCTCCTCGTGGCCGATCCCGCAAAGACGATCCGCCAGGGAGCCCTGGTGATCACGACTCCCACCGGGTACGTGATCTACTCGCAGGTCACGATCGACGTGCTCGACGAGGTCTGCCGAGCCCACGGCTTCAACGTCGATACGCCGTGGCAGGAACTGACGGACGAACAGCGCGGGATTGTGCTGAACGGCTCTGACCGGATTCGCATTCCGTACGGCAAGCACCCGCTCGCGTCCCGCATGCGGTGGAGCGGCATCACGGCCAAGCCCAGGGAAGAAGGGGTCTACAAGGGCATCCTGCCGGTGATGAATCAGATCCTCGAGCGGAGCCGGAACCGGAACATCCTCCGGTTCGTGCGAAGCCTGCCGTGCCATGCCTGCGGCGGCACCCGCCTTCGGCCCGAAGCGCTGTCGGTCCGCTTCCGCGACCGCCACATCGGCGAGTTCTCGGCGTGCGCGATTGAAACGCTCGCGGGGCTTCTCCAGGAGTTGACGTTCACCCTGGCCGAGGCGCCGGTTGGCGACCCGATACGCGGCGAGATGCTCGCGCGCATCGACGTGCTCGCCCGGCTTGGCCTCGACCATCTCACGCTCGACCGCGCGTCCGCGACGCTGTCGGGGGGCGAGGCGCAGCGCCTCCGGCTCGCCTCGCAGGTGGCCGCAGAGCTCCGCGGCGTCCTCTACGTCTTCGATGAGCCGTCGATCGGCCTCCACCCGAGCGACCAGGACCGCCTGCTCGACGTGCTTGCCACGCTGCGCGACCGGGGCAACACGGTGCTCGTCGTCGAACACGACGACGAGACGATGCGGAGAGCGGACTGGTTGATCGATATCGGCCCCGGGGCCGGCGAGCACGGCGGCGAGGTGTTGTACAGCGGGCCGGTGGCCGGTCTGGCAGCGGCGCCGGACCACCGCAGCCGGACGCGCGCGTTCCTCATCGGGGAGGAGCAGGTGCCCATCCCGTCGTCGCGTCGCGCGGGATCGGGCGGCTTGTGGCTGGCCGATGCGACTCGTCACAACCTCGACCACGTGAACGTGGAGTTCCTCCTCGGGGCCCTCAACGTCATCACCGGAGTCTCGGGGGCAGGGAAGTCGAGCCTGGTCGAAGAACTCGTGGCACGCGTGTGCCAGGGTCGGTTGGGCGAGGGCCGAATCGACAAGGTCATCGATGTGGACCAGTCGCCGATCGGCCGCACGCCGAGGTCGAATCCCGCGACGTACACGGGGCTGTCGGACGTCGTGCGGGACCTGTTCGCGGCCGTCCCAGAGTCGGTCGAGCGAGGGTTCGGGAAGGGCCGGTTCTCGTTCAACGTCGCCGGCGGGCGCTGCGAGACGTGCCAGGGCGCGGGCGTGCAGCAGATAGGGATGCACTTCCTCGGTCAGGTGGATGTCGTGTGCGAGACCTGCGGCGGCAGGCGTTTCAACGACGAGACGCTGCAGATCAAGTATCGCGGCCGGTCGATCCACGAACTGCTGGAGACGACGCTCGAAGAAGCGGCCTCGCTGCTCGCGGAGCAGCCTCGCGCCGCACGCATCCTCGGCGTGCTCTGTGAGCTCGGCCTTGGCTACCTGCGACTGGGGCAGCCGTCCACCACGCTCTCGGGAGGCGAGGCGCAGCGCGTGAAACTGGCAGCGGAGTTGAGCCGCCCGGGCCGCGGTCACACGCTGTATGTTCTCGACGAGCCCACGACCGGGCTTCACCGGGCCGACGTCGGCGTCCTGCTCGACGCGATTGCCCGTCTGGTGGCGCAGGCGCACACCGTCATCGCGATCGAGCACGACCTGGATGTCATCAGGAGCGCGGACCGCGTGATCGACCTCGGGCCCGGTAGCGGCCGGCGCGGCGGCCGGCTCGTCGTGGCCGGCACACCGGAGGAGGTCGCACGGTGCGAGGCGTCCGCAACGGGTGCGGCCATGCGGCGTGCGACTGATACTCCGTCTCTTCCGACTGGTACTCCGCGTCTTCCGACTGGTACTCCGTCCACTCCGACTAGTACTCCGTGTCTTCCGACTGGTACTCCGTCCACTCCGACCGCACCCATCAGGTTCACCGGGGTGCGCACGCACAACCTCAAGGACGTAGACGTCGAGATTCCCACCAATCGCCTGACCGTCGTGACAGGCGTGTCGGGGAGCGGGAAATCGTCACTCGCCTTCGACACGCTCTTCGCGGAAGGCCGCAACCGCTTCACCGAGAGCTTCTCGGCCTACGCACGGCGTTTCCTGGAGAAGACCGGCGATGCCGAGTTCGATCACGTGTCCGGCCTCACGCCCGCCGTGGCCATAAGGCAGCGAACCTCTTCGCGCAACCCGCGTTCCACCGTGGGGACGATGACGGAGATTGCCGACTACTACCGGCTGATGTTCGCGCGGGTGGGCATGGGCGGGCCGGCCAGCGGCTCGCCGATGACCTCCACGCTGTTCTCGCCAAACGCCGAGCAGGGCGCGTGCCCGGCCTGCAAGGGGCTCGGAACCATGAGCGAGTGCGATCCCGGGAAGCTGATCACGCATCCTCACCGCCCGCTGCTCGACGGCGCGATGGACGGCCACAAGACCGGCCGCTTCTACGGCGAGCGCGACGGGCAGTACGTGGCCACTCTCCGCGCGGCGGGCCTCGCGACGGGCATCGACTTCGGCGTGGCATGGCAGGACCTGGACGACCCGGCGCGCGCGGTCGCGATGCGGGGGACGGGAGACCTCGAGCTGGACGTCGAATGGCACTACCGCCGCGGGTCGCGGGCGGGCGTGCACCGCTTCCGCACGAAGTGGACCGGGCTCATTGCGTGCGTTGGACAGGAGTACGAGCGCAAGCACGCAGACCGGCGGGGCGCCGCGCTCGAGCCCCTGCTGCACACCATTCCGTGCCCGGCGTGCGGCGGCGCGCGCCTCAGGCCCGAGGCGCTGGCCGTTCGCGTGGCCGGGAAGAACATTGCGGAACTGCTCGCGCTCACCGTCGTGGAGAGCCTCACGTTCTTCGCCGCGCTCGAGGCGCGCGTCAACGATACATGGCGAGCCGAGGTGACGGCCGATCTCCGGCGAGGCGTCGTCGATCGGCTGACCAGCCTGCGCGACGCCGGCCTCGGCTACCTGACGCTCGACCGGCCGGCCGCCACGTTGTCCGCCGGAGAGGCCCAGCGCGTCCGGCTCGCGACCGAGATCGGTACCGGCCTGACCGGGATTACCTACGTCCTTGACGAGCCGACCGCGGGCCTGCACGCGCGGGATACCAGCCGATTGCTCGGTCTTCTTCGCGGGTTGCGCGACGCCGGCAACACCGTGGTCGTCGTCGAGCACGACGACGAGGTGATCAGGGCGGCCGACCACGTCATCGATCTCGGGCCTGGCGCGGGGGAAGAGGGCGGACGCATCGTGGCCGTCGGCCCGCCTTCCGCGATCGCCGAGTGTGCCGAGTCGGTGACCGGCCGCTACCTCAGTGCTTCGACTCGCCACTACGGCCACGATCGGCTTTCGCCGCACGTGGCCGGTTGTGCTCGCTCAGTACTGAGTCTTGAGGGCACAAAAACGTCGCCGTATTCGTGCATCGAAGGATTCAGGGCACGCGGCGTTGGCCAGGGGCGGCGGGCGCCGAGGACCCTGAGGCCCGGGGTCAGCATCCACAATGCGCGCCGTCACAACCTGCGCGGCTCGAGCGTGGAGATGCCTGCCGGCGGTCTCATCGCGGTCACCGGCGTGTCGGGCAGCGGCAAGTCCACGCTGGTCTTCGACGTGCTTGCGCCGGCGGTGCGCACGTGGAAGGCACAGCGCTCAGCACGAGACGCGTCCCGCTCGCCGGGGGCGGCCTGGGAGGACGGCCAGGCCCGCAGCGACGACGGTCCTCGCACGCTGGTGCACGAACAGTTTGCGCGCGTGGTGACCGCAGACCGCGACCCGCTGGCGTCGTCCTCGTCCAGCTCGACGGCGACGCTCGTCGGCGTCTTCGACGCGATTCGCGATCAGTTTGCCGCGAGCGACGACGCCCGGCAGGCTGGCCTCGCCAGGCGCGACTTCTCCACCAATGTGAAGGGCGGGCGATGCGAGGCGTGCGAGGGCGTCGGACGGCTGCGGGTCAGCATGGACTTCCTGCCCGATGTCTGGGTGCCGTGCGACGAGTGTCAGGGCCGGCGCTACCAGCCGCGCGTGCTGGCCTGTCGCTCCGACGGGCGCTCGATTGCAGACGTGCTCGACATGACCGTGCGCGAGGCGCGCACGGTCTTTCACAGCCTTCCGGCGGTCGCCCGATCCCTCGGCGTGCTGGCCGACCTCGGCCTGGGCTACCTGCGCCTGGGCCAGGGCGGCGATACCTTGTCTGGCGGCGAGCGCCAGCGGTTGATGCTCGCCACAGAATTGCTCCGCGAGGCCGGCCGTCCCACGCTGTTCCTGTTCGACGAGCCAACGACCGGCCTCCACTTCGATGATGTCGCGAAGTTGCTGCAGGTGTTCGAGCGGCTGGTCGATGGCGGCCACACGGTGGTGGTGGCCGAGCACAATCTGGACGTGATCTGCGCGGCCGACTGGGTGATCGACCTGGGACCGGAAGGCGGAGACGGGGGTGGGGAGGTCGTGGCGGTCGGCACACCCGAACAGGTGGCGAAGGCCGGCACGTGGACCGGAAGAGCCCTGGCCGGGGCCCTCGAGCATTTCGGGGAACCTGGGGAAAAAGGCAGGCGCCAGCCGCCCAGTTGTTGAAATGCTTGAACCGGATAGGCCAGTTCTGCGAAGATGACTGGCGAACCGGTCCGCTCCGCGGGAGGGTCCCGCGTCCCTGGGGGACGCGTCTGCGCCGCGCGTGCGGCGTGAGCACGCCACAGCCGCTTCAACGCGAGAGGAACTTTTGGCAGTCCGTTTGTTCATTGGCAACCTTCCCTACGACACGACCGATGCGGAACTCCGCGCCCACCTGGGCGTGATTTCGCCGCCCTCCGAGGTCGTGCTGCCGCTCGACCGGGAAACGGGAAGGCCCAGGGGGTTTGCGTTCATTGAGTTCACCGAGCGGTCGGTCGCCGAAGAGGTGATTCACCGCTTCAACGCGCAGCCCTTCAAAGGTCGAAACCTGGCCGTCAGCGAGGCCAGGGCGCGAGAAGATCGTCCAGCCGGGTTCAGACCCCCGGCGCCGTTCCGCCCCGCGGGGGCGATGTCGGATGGCTCGGCACCGGCGTCCGGAGAGCGGCCCGCCCGCAACTTCGGTCCCCCGGCGCCGCGACGGCAGAAGGGACCGGCCCGTCGGCCGACGAAAGCGGAGACGCGCCCGCGAGGGCCCATCCGGGAACGCAACACCGGCCGCGTCTTCGATGTCGACGATGGCGAGGCCGACACCCAGGAGGTCGAGGATGTCGCCGCCAGCACGGGCGGTGCCGAGGAGGACGAGCAGGAATAGCACGTCCTTCCCCGGTCTTCATCAGGTCCGAGTGCACGCGAGACGGCCGCATCGCGCCCGACGGGCGGCCGGTTCGCGACGGCGTGCGCGCCAGGATCCCTCAACGGCTGCCCCTTTCCCCTCGAGCGCGGAAGGAGCACGAAGAATGCCGGCGCGTCCAGCGCCGGACTGCCCCGCGCTTTGGAGTCGCGCCAGCCTGGCGAGGCGCGATCCGGGACGGTCCGCCCCTGGAGCCGCGAAACCGGCGAGGAACGCTTGTGATGGAAGAACGTTTGAAGATTGCGGTGTTCGTGGACTTCGACAACATCGAGATCGGAGTCAAGACGACACTGAACGTGGCCTTCGATATCGGCACCATCCTCGAGGCGATCAAGGAACGTGGCGAGGTGGTCACGAAGATCGCGTACGGCGACTGGACCCGCGCCGGTGACTACAGCCGGCTGCTGACTCAGCACGCGATCAAGATGGTCCAGCGCAACCTGACGCCGGGCGGCGACAAGAACGGCGCCGACATCAACCTGGCGCTCGACGCGCTCGAGATGGCGCTGACTCACGACCACATCAATGCCTACGTGATCGTGGGCGGCGACAGCGATTTCCTGAGCCTCGTCGAGAAGCTCAAGCAGTATGACAAGACGGTCATCGTGGTGGGCGGACGCGCGTTCACGAGCGTCATCCTGCAGCGCAACTGCCACGAGTTCATCGCGTACGAGAACCTGGTGAATCTCGGCCAGGGCGCCCGCCGCCAGCCCGAACGCGGGCGTTCGTCGGGCACGCAGGCGGTCAGCGGCGCATTCCCGCTGATCAGGCGCGCCCTGAAGGTGCTCTCCGATCGCGAGGTCACCCCGCAGCTCGGCCTTCTCAAGAGCACGTTGCTGCAGCTCGATTCCACGTTCTCCGAGAAGAACTACGGCGCCGGCTCGTTCCGCGACTTCGCGGAGAAACTCGCCCAGGCCGGCCTCATCCGCCTCAACCAGGCTGGCCGGAACCTGCTGGTCGAAGTCAGGGATGCGGAGTCTGGCGCGCCGGAAGACACGGCTGAACCAGCGGCTGCGCCAGCCGATCATTCCCACCAGGAACGCCACCACCACGAACGCGGACACGGCCACCGGGCACCCTCACCCGTTCCCCCTGCCGATCGCGAAGCCGTTCCCGAGGATCGTCCGTCGGCCAATACGCAGCCGGCGACGACGCCCGTCGTGCAGGCGCCGCCGGCGCAGCTGCCTGCGCCAGGAGAGGCGCTTGCCGGGCAGCAGGCCGAAGCGCTGGCCATCCTGCGCCGCGTCATCGAGGACGCGCCCAATCCCCTTCGTTGGCCGATGTACGTGCGGAACGTGAAGCAGCTGTTGAGGGCGGCCGACTCCGCTTTCGACGAACGGCGCTACGGTTTCGGCGGCATCCTCGACCTGCTGCGCGCGTCGCAGCGTGACGCCCTGCTGCGCCTCGAGCGCGACCGCCAGGGCGTGTTGCGGGTCTTCCCGGGCAACGCGCTGCAGCGGCTCTCGTCCGCGCCGCCCGTGCAGGAGGCGACAATCGAGGAACGCCCGGTCACGGCCGCTGCCGACGTGCCGGTCGATGACACGGTCCCGGGGTCGGAAGAGCCGCAGCCGGCTTTGTGGGGCCAGGCGGTTCCCTCCACGGAATCCGCGGCGCAGCCGATCATCGACGCGGAGACGATCGAGCCCGTGGACCTTGACGCCGGGCCGCAGAAACAGCCTGCCGCGACCGCGACCAGGCCGAATCGTCGTCGCCGCCCGTCCGGTGCGCGCAAGACGACCGGTGCGCAGAAGACGACCGGCGCGCGCAAGACGGCTCCCGCTCGCACTTCCAGGGTGACGCCGGCTACGAGAACCAGTGGAAAGAAGAAAGAGTGAGCGAGGCCGGAGCGTTCACGATCACGGCGGCCACGGGCGACGACCGCGAGTGGGCGGCGGGCCTGATGGCCGCGTCCGATCCATGGGTCACCCTGCGGCGCGGTATCGACCAATGCCGCGCCGCCTGCCAGCGCCCTGAGCTCGTCGTCTTCGTCGCCCGGGACGGCTCGGAGCGCTGTGGCTTCGGCCTCGTGAACCCGCGTGGCGTCGCCGGGTCTCCCTATCTCGCCTCGATTGCCGTCGCCCCGGGCTGGCGCAGCCGGGGCGTCGGTGCCGCCCTGCTCGACCACTGTGAGCGGCACGCCGCGCTGACCTCGCGCCATTTCTTCCTCTGCGTCTCCTCGTTCAACGCCGGCGCCCGCGCATTCTACGCACGCCAGGGATACCGGCAGGTCGGCGAGCTGGACGACTACATCATCGACGGCGCGTCCGAACTCCTGATGTACAAGCGCGTGCGTCCCGCGGCCACGGTCCCAGCACATCCCGGGGCCTGAACCCAATACCGTTCGCGGGCGCTCATTGGTCCGCTCTCGGCGGCTCGAGGCGAGGCTCCGCTGGCCCCCCTGGATATTCCAGAGGACCCATCATGGACGCCCACGCGCAGATCGCATATTCTATATGCATCAAGTGCGAGGACGGTGCATACGCGAGGGAGGAGAGATGAGAACGACTTTGGACTTGCCCGAGGCGCTGCTGCGAGACGCGATGAAGGCCTCGCACCAGAAGACGAAAACAGCTGCGATCATCACGGCGCTGCAGGATCTCGTGCGCAAGAGCCGCTTGCAGGAGTTGAGACGATTCAGGGGCCGGGTGGACGTGGACCTGGACGTGAATATCCTGCGGAAGCGGGTATGAAGGTCCTTGTCGATACGTCAGTCTGGGTCGCGTATCTTCGAGGTGCAGACGAGGGGCTGGGCGTGGACTGGTTGATTGAAGAGGGCCTCCTCGTCACCAACGACCTGATCCTTGCGGAGTTGACGCCGCCGCTGGTGGTTGGGGGGAAGCGAACCCTCGTCGGGCTCCTTCGCGACGTGGAGCGTCTCCCGCTCGCGCTCGACTGGGACGGAATCGTCCAGATGCAGGTGACGTGCCTCCGCAACGGCATCAACAAGGTTGGCATCCCTGACCTGATCATTGCCCAGCATGCCATCCAGAACGAACTCGCGCTCTTCTCGCTGGACAAGCATTTCGCATTGCTGGGCAGGCACTTCCCCTTGCACCTTCATTGATCGACACACCGCCACGCATCCACCGTATCAACACCTCGCGCGCCGAGGGCCGCGATGATCTGGGGGAGGGACGCGTATGGCAGGTACAAGATTCGGCACGGTCTGTCACGAGCGGAAGCTCTCTTCGATCCAGTTGAGCTTTCGCCTGCTGCCGGAAACGGGCAGCAGGTTTCCGAGCTACAAGGCCGGACAATACATCGCCCTGCGCCGAGACGATTGCAGGTTGACGAGGAAGGCTGGTGTTGGAGCGGACGGCAGGCCGGTATTCGAACCCGAACTCGATGAGTCCGGCCGGCAGAAGATCGGTTCGGTCACCCATCCCTACTCGATCGCCTCGGCGCCATGGGAGACGCTCGAGCACGGCTTCATCGAGTTCTACATCACGCGGGACATGGGTGCTCATGGACTCCCGGGCCGGCTGAGCGAGACGCTCTTCGCAATTGGTCCAGCCACGAGCTGTGTCGTGACGTACTTCGATCGGATCACCGGCACCTTCACGCTCGACGATCGCGCCAGCGGATTCGAGAATGTCGTGATGGTTGCATCCGGGACCGGGCTCGCGCCATTCATTTCGATGGCGAAGGAGCTGCACTTCGAGGCCGCCAGCGCCCGCGGAGACGGCCGTCGCTACACGCTCTTCCACACCAACCGCACGTACGAGGAGCTTGGCTACCACAAGGAGCTGTTGGAGATCGAAGCAGCGGGCAAGCTCGACTTCGTGTATGTCCCGACGGTCAGCCGCCCCAGCGGGCGAGACGTCGCCGATCCGCACCTGGGACGGGGGCGCGCAAACAACATCTTGCGCTTTGTGCTCGGCCTGCCGACGAAGGAGGCCGAAGCGTTGGACGAGGCAAAGGGGAACCAAACCAATATCGTGCAAGCGCAGGCGGTCTTGGCCAAGACCGTCCACCCTGCGCTACCCCGCCACGTGTCGACCTCAATGCTGCGCGATCGCCTCGACCCGTTGCGGACAGTCCTGCTCGCCTGCGGGAATCCAATCTCGACGGCCGACATCAAGCTGACAACGCAGCGTCACCAGATCAGGTTCGAGACGGAGGAGTGGTAGTGAGGGGCACACGTTCGGTGGGCGGGCTGGCTCATCTGTCATACCGCTCAGCAGTACCTGCAGACGGCTGGCCGCCGGCCAACGCCGGATCGCTGGGCCGGAGGGTGATGCGGTAGGCGCAACGCCTGTGTGGACATCGTCGACGCGACCGACCACGCGGCTGGGAACAAGCCGTTCTACCGGCGCACAGGGTAGACGGGCGATCGAGGGCAAATCGAATTGCAGCAAGACTCAAAATCAACGGGAACTTCAGACACGGCCGCAAAGACGCATTCGCCGGCTCAGCTCTGGCTGCCCGACAGTCTTTGGGGGCGCCGCGCAACGACGCCCTGAAGGCCCTGCACCGCTTGTTCGAGGACGGGGAGATCGAATCGACGGGCGGAGCGGCGGACATTCTGGCCACCCGTGGTTTGGCCTCGGCCAAGCCTGGACTCGTCGATCGCCTGATCCACCGTGCCTATGTCGCGGGTGGCGGTCGCCTGGCGACCTTCGAGACGGCGTCCGCAAAGTTGGGCATGGTTGTCGTCCTGGGCCGCTGAGGGTCTGGGGATCTGGGCCACGCCCCTATCGCCCCGGCCGGCACTCGTGTAATCTCTCCCTGTAATCTCTCCCCGTCACTGCTTCACAACACTGCGATGATGCCCATGCTTCGCCGCGGCCTTCGATGGCTGCTTTCGTGGAAAGGCCGGCTCCTCCTTTCGCTGAGGTATCGCGTGGAGGTGCGTGGCCTCGACGAGATTCGAAAACGTGGCACGAGCCGCGTCCTCTTCCTGCCGAGCCACCTGGCGCTGATCGACCCCGCGATCCTGATGGTCATCGTCAACCGCGGCTTCCGTCCGCGAGCGCTCGCCGACGAGTACCAGATTTCGCTGCCCGTGGTCGGGATGCTGGCGCGGCTGTTCGGTGTGCGCGCGCTGCCGAACATGGAGCGGCAGGGGCTGTCGGTGATGGAGGCGACTCGGCGTGCGCTCGAGGAGACCATCGCAGGGGTGCTCGCGGGGGAGAGCCTGCTGTTCTATCCGTCCGGCCGGCTGCGGCCGCAATACCTCGAGGAGATCCGCGCCGCCAGTGGCACCGACGTTCTCGTGAAGGCGGTTTCCGATGCGAGGGTGGTTCTCGTGCGCCAGACCGGGCTGTGGGGCAGCAGCTTCAGCCTGGCCTTCACAGGTCGCATGCCGAACCCGGTCGCGACGGCGTGGCGCGGCTTCAAGTACCTGCTGTTGAACGGCGTGTTCTTCATGCCGCGGCGCGACGTCCTCATCGAGTTCGTCGAGCCAGGCGACTTTCCCCGACACGAAAGCCGGATGGCGATCAACCGCTACCTGGAGGAGTTCTACAACGCGCGGGCGCCGAAAAACACCTACGTCCCCTACGGGTTCTGGGAGAAGGGCGGCGTGCGTGAACTGCCGGACCCCGAGGTCCGACGGGTGTCGGGCGACGCGGCCGAAGCGCCCGAAGCCACGCGCCGGATCGTGCTCGAGGAGTTGTCGCGCCTGACTGGCCACGCCGACGTAGCGCTCACCGACAGGCTGGCTCAGGATCTCGGGCTCGACAGTCTGACCGGGGCGGAACTGGCGATCTGGATCGAGAAGGAATTCGGCTTTTCCGTGGGAACGCCGGAGAGCCTGGTGACGGTCGGCGACGTGGTGCTGGCCGCGTCGGGAAGAGGGATCTCGGCCATCGAGTCGCCGTTGAAGAGTCCAGGCGCCGCCTGGACGGCGTCGCACGGCGACGCGCGGCTCCTGGTCCCGGACGGCCGGACGGTCACCGAGGTGTTCCTCCAACAGGCGTCGCGCCATCCCGGGCACGCGATCCTGGCCGACCAGACGAGCGGCGTCGTGACGTTCCGCCGCCTCGTGCTCGGGCTGATGCTGATGGTGCCCGCCATTCGCCAGTTGCCTGGCCGCTACGTCGGAATCATGCTGCCCGCGTCGGTTGGCGCCGGGCTGTTCTACCTGGCCACGCTGTTCGCCGGCAAGACGCCGGTCATGGTCAACTGGACGACCGGGTCGCGCAACCTGACCCACGCGCTCGACCTGCTCGGTGTGGAACGCGTGATCACCGCCAGGGCGCTGCTCTCCAAGCTCGAGGGGATGGGCATCGACCTCTCCGCGCTGGCCGGCCGCTTCGTACTGGCCGAGGACGTCCGGTCGCGCCTGACGACGATCCAGAAGATGTCGGCGCTCGTCCGGAGCTACGTGAGCTGGGGTGCGCTGAAGGGGATCACGCCGACCGAGGAAGCCGTCGTCCTGTTCACGAGCGGATCCGAGAGCCTGCCAAAGGCGGTTCCGCTCACCCACACCAATGTCCTGACGAACGTCCGCGACACGCTGGAGGCCGTCGAATTCCACGGTCCCGACGTGATGATCGGGATGCTGCCGCCGTTCCATTCGTTCGGGATCACCGTCACCACGATCCTGCCGCTCTGCTCGGGGTTTCGGGTGGTCTATCACCCGAATCCCACGGAGGCGGCGGTGCTGGCGCGCGTGATTGCCGCCTACGGGGTCACGCTGATGGTCGGGACCCCGACGTTCCTGAACGGCATCGTCCGCGCCGCCCAGCCCGGCGAACTGGCCTCGCTGCGCTTCGCCGTGACTGGTGCGGAGAAATGCCCGGAGTCCGTGTACCAGGCGCTCACGAAGGCGTGCCCGGGTGCAGCAATTCTGGAGGGCTACGGCATCACCGAGTGTTCGCCGATCGTGTCGGCAAACAGGATCGAGAAACCCGTGCACGGCTCGATCGGGAAGCCGCTCGACTCGGTCGAGTGCGTCGTCATGGGCCTGGAGAGCCATGTCCCGGTGGCTCCCGGAGAGACGGGCATGCTGCTGGTGCGCGGTCCGAGCATCTTCTCCGGGTACCTCAACTACACGGGCGAGTCGCCGTTCGTCGAGTGGGACGGGAAGCAGTGGTACCGAACCGGCGATCTCGTCCGCCAGGACGCCGACGGCTGGCTGACGTTCGAAGGCCGGCTCAAGCGGTTCGTGAAGCTCGGCGGCGAGATGATCTCGCTTCCCGCGATCGAGGCGGTGCTGCTGCCCCACTTCGCGTCGGACCAGGACGAGGGACCGCCGCTGGCCGTCGACACGCTCGGCTCGGCTGACAGTCCCGAGATCGTGGTGTTCACGGTGCGCCCGACGACCCGCGAGCAGGTGAACGGATTGGTGAGGGATGCGGGCCTCAGCGCGCTGCACCACGTGCGACAGGTCATCCAGGTCGAGCGGATTCCCGTGCTGGGCACGGGCAAGACCGACTACTTGGGATTGAAGGAGAAATCTCAACGGTAGGGGCGAGTCATGCCTCACCCCTACCGAGATGTCTAAACGCCCGCCGCCAGAAGCCGCTTCTCGAGTTCGCCCAGTTCCTTGGTGAGGCCGGCGGGGAGCCGGTCGCCGAACGACTCGTAGTGTTTCTTGATGCTCGGAAGTTCCGCCAGCCAGCCTGCGACGTCCACCTTCAGCAGGATGTCGAGGGCCTCCGGCGTGATGTCGAGGCCCTTGACGTCGAGGGCGCCCGGCGCGGGCAGCCGGCCGATTGGCGTGTCGATCGCCTCGCCGCCGCCGGTCACGCGCTCGAAGACCCACTTGAGCACGCGGCTGTTCTCGCCGTAGCCCGGCCAGAGGAAGTGGCCGCCGGCGTCCTGCCGGAACCAGTTGACGTAGTAGAGGCGCGGCAATTGCTCGGGCCTGGCGCCGGCGCCGATGCGCAGCCAGTGCGCGAAGTAGTCGCCCATGTGGTAGCCGCAGAACGGCAGCATCGCGAACGGGTCGCGACGCAGTTGTCCCACCTTGCCCGTCGCGGCGGCGGTCGTTTCGCTCCCCATGATCGAGCCGAGGAACGTGCCGTGCTGCCAGTTGAAGGCTTCGGTCACGAGCGGGACCACCGTCGCCCGGCGGCCGCCGAACAGCATGGCGGAGATCGGAACGCCCTTCGGGTCTTCCCACTCCGGCGCGATCACGGGGCACTGGCGGGCCGGCGCGGTGAACCTCGAGTTCGGGTGCGCCGCCTTTCGGCCGATGCCGGGGCGCCACGGACGCCGCAGCCAGTCCATCAGCTCCGGCGGCTCCTTGTCCGTCATGTACTCCCACCACACGTCGCCGTCCGGCGTCATCGCGCAGTTGGTGAAGATCGAGTTCGCTTTGAGCGAGAGCAGCGCGTTCGGATTCGACTTCATGCTCGTGCCCGGGGCCACGCCGAAAAATCCCGCTTCGGGGTTGATCGCGTAGAGCCGACCGTCCGGGCCGAACTTCATCCAGGCGATGTCGTCGCCGATCGTCTCCACCTTCCAGCCCGGCACGGTCGGCACGAGCATGGCGAGGTTGGTCTTGCCGCACGCCGACGGGAAGGCGCCGGTCACGTAGCGCACTTCGCCCTTTGGGCTGGTGAGCTTCAGGATCAGCATGTGCTCGGCCATCCAGCCCTCGTCGCGCGCCTGCACCGACGCGATCCGGAGCGCGTGGCACTTCTTTCCCAGAAGGGCGTTCCCGCCGTAGCCCGATCCGAACGACCAGATCTCGCGCGTCTCAGGGAAGTGGCAGATGTACTTGTTCGCGCTGTTGCACGGCCACGGCACATCCGGGGCGCTGCCCTCGAGCGGCGCGCCGACCGAGTGCAGCGCCTTGACGAACTCGCCGTCGGTGCCGAGCACGTCGAGAACCTTCGCGCCGACGCGCGTCATGATGTGCATGTTGGCGACGACGTACGGCGAGTCGGTGATCTCGACGCCAATCTTGGCGATCGGCGATCCGACGGGGCCCATGCTGTAGGGGATGACGTAGAGTGTCCGCCCTTTCATCGAGCCCGTGAAGAGCCCCGTGAGGGTGGCCTTCATCTCTGCCGGGTCCGCCCAGTTGTTCGTCGGGCCGGCGTCTTCCTTCCGCTGCGAGCAGATGTACGTGCGGTCTTCCACGCGGGCCACGTCCGCGGGGTCCGAACGAACGAAGACGCTGTTCGGGCGCACCGGGTCCATTCGCATGGCGGTGCCCGCCTGCACCATCAGGCGGAGCATCAGCTGGTACTCTTCCGGCGAGCCGTCGCACCAGTGGACCAGGTCGGGCTGGCAGAATGCCGCGACCTGATTGACCCACTCGGCGAGGTGTAGGTGCCTGGTCATCGATTCTCCTTTGAGGGCATTCCCTCATCTTACTGGAAGCCGACGGTCATTTGAACCCGTGGCCAACCGTTTTCGCTTGCGGGCAGACGCGAGGCTGGTTGGTGCCTCCTTCCTGGTTCAAGCTCGACGGGGTTATGATGGCCATCGCCGGTATTCATCTCTGGATTCGGAGGACTCTTTCATGAAGACAGCTACGATCGTGCGCACAGGAGCGGCTGTGCTGTGTCTCGCCGTTGCCAGCGGATCGCTGGCCGGCTGCGGCGGCAA
>Ga0209745_1001008_pt1 | contig 16954 bp, 13 predicted proteins | sample BarGraNGADG00312_FD_184495 | JGI IMG/M metagenome (GOLD analysis project Ga0209745, IMG submission 184495) | Arctic peat soil microbial communities from Barrow, Alaska - Barrow Graham LP Ref core NGADG0004-312 (SPAdes) (version 2) | ecosystem: Environmental > Terrestrial > Soil > Wetlands > Peat... | reverse complement strand
CCCGGGGCCGCCGACCTCGCTGCGGCCCTCGTGGGGCTGCGGACCGCCGCTGCGGAGGTCCGGCTCGCCCTTGACCTGCCCGGCACCGAGCGCGATCGTCTCGAGCGCACTCAGGTTCTCGACCAGCTGGACGACTACCTGTTGCCGCGCGTCCGGGCGGCGGGCGCACCCTTGCTCATCGTGGTCGGCGGGTCGACCGGCGCGGGCAAGTCGACGCTGATCAACTCCTTGCTCGGCGAGGTGGTCAGCGAGGCCGGCGTGCTCCGCCCGACGACGCGCGTGCCCGTGCTGGTGCACCACCCGCTCGATGTGGGTTGGTTCCGGGGTGACCGCGTCCTGCGGGGTGCCGGGGTCTTGCGTCTCGTCGTCTCGGACGCCCTGCCGCCGGGCCTGGCCCTGCTCGACGCACCGGACATCGACTCGGTGGTACAGGAGAACCGGCGGCTCGCGACCCAGCTGCTGGGCGCGGCTGACCTATGGCTGTTCGTCACGACGGCCGCGCGCTACGCCGACGCCGTGCCGTGGGACCTGCTGGCGACTGCCGCCCGGCGGCACGCCGAGGTCGCGCTCGTGCTCGACCGGCTGGATCCGGGCACCGAGGGGCCGGTGGGCACCGACCTCGCGCGGATGCTTGCCGAGCATGGTCTCGGGGGCGCTCCCGTCCTGTTCGTCGCCGAGGCGCCGACCCCGGCTGGGCTCCTGCCGGCACGGGTCGTCGCGCGCGTTGCCGACTGGCTGACGGGCCTGGGTGGTGACGTCGCGGCCCAGGCCGCGGTGATCGACCGGACCCGGGTCGGGGCCATCGCTGACCTCCTCGTGCGGGCCGCGACCCTCGCCGACGCCGCCGACGCGCAGGGGACTGCGGACGCACGCCTGCGCGGCACGGCTGCCGCCGCATACGACGATGCCCTGGGTACGGTGCTGCGCGCGACGTCGGACGGCACGATGCTGCGTGGTGAGGTGCTTGCGCGCTGGCAGGACGTGGTCGGGACGGGCGAGTTCCTACGGTCGGTCCAGACGCGAGTCGGGTGGATGCGGGACCGGATCACTGCGGCGGTCCGCGGGCGGCGCGCGCCAGAGCCAGAGCTGGCGAGCGCGATCGGTCACGGGCTCGAGGCCGTGGTCCTGGACGCCGCCAGCCATGCGGCGGTCCGCGCGCACGCCGCATGGCTCGCCGACCCGGCCGGGGCCGGGTTGCTCGCGGGCCTCGCGCTCGCCCGCGGCTCGACGGACCTGCGCGCCCGGGTCGCGGCGGAGATCCGGGCCTGGCAGACCGACGTTCTGACGCTCGTCGGTCAGGAGGGCGCGGACAAGCGTGCGACGGCGCGGTTCCTCTCGTTCGGTGTCAACGGACTCGGGGCGGCCCTGATGGTTGCGGTGTTTGCCTCGACCGGCGGTCTGACGGGGGCGGAGCTCGGCATCGCGGGTGGCTCGGCACTGCTCGCCCAGCGCGTGCTCGAGGCGGTCTTCGGTGACGACGCCGTGCGGCAGCTGACCCGGAGCGCATCCGACCACCTCGTTGCGCGGGTTCGCGACATCCTGGCCGGTGAGGCCCGGCGGTATACGGCTCTCCTCGACGCGTTGGACACTGTCGCCGCAAGCGGCGAGCCGTTGAGGGTGGCCGCGGGCCGGGTTGAGGCCGCGGCCGAACGCGCGCGACAGGCTGGTGACGAACAGACTGAGGCCGTGAACGGAGCCGTACTGCCTGCGGGTGCGCAGCGCGGCGTGGGTGAACTGCGCGGGGCTCGTGCGCTGCGCGGCGCGGGTGAACTGCGCGGGGCTCGTGCGCTGCGCGGTGCTGGCGGTGCGCGCGGTGCCGGCGCGGCGCGAAGCTGGTGGAGCCGCCTGCGGCGCGGCCCCGGGTCGCGATGAGGACACGCGGGCTCTCCCTCGCCGCACGCGTAGCCGCGCTGGACGAAGCTGTCGACGCGGGTTCGGGGCGGATCCCGGCATTGGACCTCGCGCCGGCCCGTCGCGTGGTGGTTCGTGCCCGGGAGCGGCTCTCGCTCTCACCGGACCACACCGTGGTTGCCCTCGCGGGGTCGACCGGCTCGGGCAAGTCATCGCTCCTCAACGCGCTGGCCGGGAGCGAGATCGCCGAGACGGGCGTGCGCCGGCCGACGACGGAGCACCCGGCAGCCGCGATCTGGGGCACCGACGCGGCCGCCGGGCTGCTCGACTGGCTCGGTGTGGACGACCGTCGGCACCTCGACGCGCACGCCGCGGTGTCCGCGGGCCTCGTGCTGATCGACCTGCCCGACCACGACTCGGTCGTCGTCGAGCACCGGTTGCGAGCCGAGCGGCTATTGGAACGGGTCGATCTGTTCGTGTGGGTGGCGGACCCCCAGAAATACGCGGACGCTGCGCTGCACGAGCGCTATCTGCGGCCGCTGGCCAAGCAGGCGGACGTCGTCGTTCTTGCGCTGAACCAGGTGGACCGGTTGACTCCCGTCGAGCGGGACGCCTGCTTGGCGGATCTCCGGCGCCTCGCGAATCAGGACGGACTTGGCTCAGTTCGCGTGCTGCCCGTCTCCGCCGCCACCGGGGAGGGCATCGACGCGCTGCGCGCGGTGCTTCGTGAGGTGGCTCGACGACGGGTCGCGGTGACCGCGCGGCTCACCGCCGACGTGCGCGCCGAGGCCACCCGGCTCGCCCACGCGTGCGGCGAGGGGGTTCCCCCGCGGGTCCGCCGGGCCGCCCGCGAGGAACTTGTCACTGCGCTCGAGGAGGTCGCTGGTGTCGGCATCGTGGTCGACGCGGTTCGTGGGTCTGCCGCGCGGCGGGCCCGGGCCGGGACCGGCTGGCCGCCGACCCGCTGGCTCGTTCGGTTCCGGTCCGATCCGTTGCGGCGCCTGCACCTGGACCGCCCCGCGGAGCGGCCAGAGCTTGCCCGCACATCGCTGCGCGTCCTCGGTGCGGCGGCTCGTGCGCGGGCCGGCAACGCGGTGCGGGCGTACACGGACACGGCGACGGCCGGCGCCCCCGACGCCTGGGTCCTCGCGGCGCGGGCGCGGGCGCGCGTGTCGGCCGCGGTCCTGGCCGGCGCGCTCGACCAGGCGGTGGCGGGCACGCGCCTGGATGCCGAGCGACGTCCGACCTGGTGGCGCGCGGTCGGCGTCGTGCAGTGGATCCTGTTCGCCACGCTCCTGGCGGGCCTGCTCTGGCTCGCCGCCCTCGCACTGCTCGGTTACTTCGGGTTGCCCGATCCCTCGACAGCCGTGTGGCTCGGCCTGCCCGCACCGACCGTCCTCGCGGCCGGCGGCGCCGGCGTAGGGATGATGCTCGCCGTCGGAGCGCGGTTCGCGGGCTCCCTGGGTGCCCGACGCCGGGCGACCTGGGCGCGCGCGAGGTTGCGGACCGCCGTCGGGCAGGTGACGGACGAGCTCCTGGTAGGGCCCTTGAGCGAGGAGATGCGGGCGCTCGAACGATGTCGGGCCGCCGCGCGGCTGGCGGCTGTGTGACGGGGCCAGGACCTGACCGGACGACGAGAGGGGTGAATCGCGGATGACTCGGCTCAGGGTTCCGGTGCAGCTGCGCTGGTCCGACATGGACGCCTACGGCCACATCAACAACGTGGAGATGTTCCGGGTGCTCGAGGAGGCGCGGATCGCGGCGTTCTGGGCACATCCGGATCCGCCGATCGGCGGCGGGTGGCCGACCGCCGTGATCGACGCCGGGCCCGGCTCACGGACCGCGACGCTCGTCGCGCGCCAGGAGATCGAGTACCTCCGTCCGCTCGGGTACCGGCGCGCCCCGGTCATCGTTGAGCTGTGGATCGGTCGCCTCGGCGGGGCGAGCATCGACGTCTGCTACGAGGTGCAGGACGGCGATCCGGCGGGTACGGGCGCAGTCGCGGCCGAGGTCGTTTCGGGTGACGCCCCCGCCGCCCCCGCCGCGTACGCGCGGGCGTGCACCACCCTCGTGCTGGTCGATCCCGCCACCGGCTCGCCGCGGCGGATCACGGTGCCGGAGCGTGCCACGTGGTCGCCGTACCTCGAACCTATGGTCGAGCTCCGTCGGCGCGGTTCGCGAGAGGCCGCAGCGCGCTAGCTCCCGGCCACCTGCGGGTGGGGTCGGCTGCGGATCCGGAACATGCCCTCCTGGGCGATGCTCGCCACCAGGGTGCCGGTCTCGGTGTAGACCTTGGCCTCTGTCAGGCCGCGCCCGCCCTGGGCGCTCGGCGAGTTCTGCACGTACAGCAGCCACTCGTCCACGCGCGGGGGGCGGTGGAACCACATCGCGTGGTCGAGGCTCGCCACCGATAGGCCGGGGGTGACCATGCTCAGCCCGTGTCGGCGCATCACCGGTTCCAGGATCACCTCGTCACAAGCGTAGGCCAGCAGCGCGCGGTGCGTGAGCTCGTCGCCGGGTACCTCGCCCCGGGCTCGCATCCAGACCATCTGGCGATCGGTTGCCGTTGCGGCCGGGCCGAGGTAGAGCGAGGAGTTGACGTGGCGCAGGTCGAAGGCGCTCTCCTGGATCCAGAACTTGGCGAGCGGGTGGTCGAGGGGTCCGAGGAGGTCGTGTGCGGAGCCGACCTCTGACGGCAGGGGGACGTCCGGCATCGGGTCCGCGTGCTCGACGCCCTCCTGCTCCTCTTGGAACGAGGAGATCATCGAGAGGATCGGCTGACCGCTCTGGATCGCTTGCGTGCGCCGCGCGCTGAACGAGCGCCCGTCGTGCAGGCGCTCGACCGCAAAGGTGATCGGTAGCCCGACATCGCCGGGGCGCAGGAAGTACCCGTGCAGCGAGTGCGGCAGCCGCGCCTCGGGCACCGTCCGTCCGGCCGCCATCAGGGCCTGGCCGAGGACCTGGCCCCCGAAGACCCGGCCACCCGGCCGGTGCAGGCTGGATCCGATGAAGGAGTCGTCGCCGGCGGGCGAGAGCTCGAGGGCGGCAAGAAGCCGGGCCATCGGATCTGGGGTGCGGGACGCTGTCATGGGCACAGACTCACGCCCCGAACCCGCGAACGCGAATCGGAACTGGGCGAACGCGAATCGGAACTGGGCGAACGCGAATCGGAACCGGCCGAACGGAGTTGTTCATTTGTCGAACGTGTTGATCATGGAGTGTGCCGCCCGCTCGAGATAGTCCCACAGCTCCGCCTCGTGCAGCGGGGCAAGTCCGAGCGAGTCGACCGCGGCGCGCATGTGCGCCAGCCAGCGGTCGCGGGCCTGCGGGTCCACCGTGAACGGAGCGTGCCGCATGCGCAGGCGCGGGTGCCCGCGCTGCTCGGAGTAGGTCGTCGGGCCGCCCCAGTACTGCTCGAGGAACATCGTCAGCCGGGCTCTGGCCGGGCCGAGGTCGCTCTCCGGATACATCGGGCGCAGGATCTCGTCGTCGGCGACGCCCTGGTAGAAGACGTCCACGAGGCGCACGAAGGTCTCGTGCCCGCCGATCGCGGCGTAGAAGGAGTCGGCTCGGCCGGTGCTGTCCATCCGGTGAGTGTGCCATCGGTGCGTGCGCGGGAGGTCCCCGCGTTCGCCGGGAGAGCGGGGCCAGACCGTCGGGGTGGTGAGGTACCGCGCGAGTGCGTCGAGGGACACCGCGGCGCCGTCGCCCGCCGCACGCGTGCCTCGCCTCGAGCGAGACGGTGACACGACGTTCGGGCACGATGGCTCCACAGGTTCTCGGCAGCTGGTCTGGACTGAGCGGGTCTGTCTCTCCGTCCGGACGGCGTCGGGCGTCGCGAAGATGCCCGACGCCGTCCGGTGTCTAGCGGGAGTGCGGATCGGCGGTGCCGATGCCCGTGGTCCGGCCCGTGGCCGGGGCGTCGTCGACGTCGTCGGCCGGCTGGTCGACCAGCACGTTGTTGGTGTCCGTGACGCCGTCATCGTCCTCGCGACCTGGGGTGCGCAGGATCGCGCCTGCTGCTCGAGGGGCTCAGCCACGCCCGTGACGAACGAGACCAGCGCGGCCGAGCCCATGATCCCGGCGATGACCTTGCGCGTGGACGGCTTGGCCGTGTGCACGAGGGCGAGCGCCGCGGCGGGCGGCGCGAACATCATGATCCCCAGTGTGGACATCCTCGCGACCGAGATCGAAGAGTTGATGTGACTAGTCTTGATGAGCGGCACAAGGGCCGGCGTCGGTCATCGAGGAGAACCCCATGAGCAAGGCAGAGCAGATTCTCGCGGCCCTGGGCGGGGACGCCAACATCCTCGACCTGGAGCCGTGCATCACCCGGCTGCGGGTCGAGGTCAAGGACCCCGGCCTGGTCAACGAGGCGGCGTTGAAGGCCACCGGCGCGTTCGGAGTCGTCCGGTCGGGCAAGGTCGTGCAGGTCGTCGTGGGCGCCGAGGCCGACACTCTCGCGTCGGACATCGAGGACCTGCGCTGATGCCGCATTCGCTCACGGTGCTAGCGCCCGTTGCGGGCACCGTGTGCGCGATGGCCGACGTGCCCGATCCCGTGTTCGCCGGCGAGATCGTCGGGCCCGGCCGATCGATCGACCCGAGCCGCGACGGGGTGGTCGAGGCGACGGCGCCCGTCGCCGGGAAGATCCTCAAGCTGCACCCGCACGCCTACGTGATCGTGGCCGAGGGCTCCCGCGGTGTGCTGGTGCACCTCGGGCTGGACACCGTCCAGCTCGGCGGCAAGGGTTTCACGCTGCACGTCGCCGAGGGGGACATGGTTGCCGCTGGCGACGTCGTCGTGAGCTGGAACCCGGCCGAGATCGAGGCCGGCGGACGCTCCCCGATCTGTCCCGTGGTCGCGCTGCAGGGTACGACGGAGGCGGTCACCGGGCTGGTCGCGCCGGGCACGACCGTGCGTACGGGCGATCCGTTGTTCGAGTGGGCTTGATCGCGCGGGACGCACGGGCGCAGCTTGCGCGGCCGGCTCGTCGAGGACAGCGTGATCCGGTCAGTTCTCCGGGCGACGCGCTCAGGAGGTCTTCCCGGTGCTGGACGGTCCCCTGGACCGGCGAGGATCCCGCTGTCCTCTCCGAGGGGGTCCTCGAGGTGCTGCGCGGCTTGACGATGAGGCTCGAGCCGGTCGCCGGGGCGGTCCGGCTGATCGCGGCCTGTGCGGGTCCGGTTCCCGGTGACCGTCGTGACGTCGGCGCGGCGCGGGTGGGCGGCGGTCGTGCTCGATCTGCTCGGTGCCCACGGCCCGGCTGTGCTGATGGTCACGGCGGAGGACTGCGCACGCGGCAGGCCTGACCCGGAGCCGTTCCGCCGCGGCGCGGAGCTGCTCGGCCCGCGACCGGGCGACCTGGTTGCCGCCGAGGACTCCCCGGCGGGGATCACCGCGGTCCGCGCTGTCGGTGTCGGTCACGTGCTCGGCGTCACGACGACCCATGCCCTTGGCCGCACTTCTCGCCGCGGGCGCGCCCGCGACGGCACCCGACCTGGTCGCGCTCGCCGCCGCGGTCGAGCGGCTGAGGTGAGCCGAGCCGGCCGAATCTTCCAGTCGCCCGGGGCCCGTTGCGGCTCCCGATTCCGTCAGCGGCTGGGGGACCGCTCGATGACGACCTCCCGGCGCGGCAGCGCGAGATCGATGCCCTCGTGGGCAAGATTCTCGCGGATCCGGGCTCGCAGCGCGCGCGACACGTCCCACTGCCGGGACGGGGCTGTCTTGACCAGTAGGCGAAGCATCACGCCCTCGGCCGTGAGGTCCTCGATGCCCGCGACCTCCGCGTCACCTTGGATTGCGGGCCCGAGCTCCGGGTCGGCGGTGACCTCGGTCGCTGCCTGGAGCAGCAGCTCGCGCACCCGTGGCACGTCCTGGTCGGCCAGCACGCGCACCTCGATCAGCGCGCGCGACCACCCCTGCGTCATGTTCCCGACGCGCAGGATCTCGCCGTTGCGCACGTACCACAACGTCCCGTTGAGCGATCGGACCTGCGTGACGCGTAGCCCCACCTGCTCGACGACGCCGCTCGCCTCGCCCAGGTCCACCACGTCCCCCACGCCGTACTGGTCCTCCGCGAGCATCGAGATGCCGGCCAGGAAGTCCTTGACGAGCGTCTGCGCACCGAACCCGAGCGCGACACCCACGACGCCAGCCGATGCGAGCAGGGGTCCGACGTCGATGTGCAGGAGCCCTAGGCCGACGACGACAACGAGCCCGCCGACCAGGAGCGTCGCCCCCGAGCTGAGCGCGGAGCCCATCGTCTGGGCACGCTGCGCCCGGCGAGCGGCGGCGAGCGGGCTCACGTCCGGTTGTCCGCCGTCCTGCCGGAGTCCGCGCGCGAGCAGTCGGCCGGCATGGCGACGAACCGCCGGGCCGCCGTCGACGAGCTTGCGGACCGTGCGCGCGATGAATCGGCGCAGCAGTGCGAGCACGATCGCGCCGATCGCCAGCGTGAGCGCGATCTGCCAGGCCGGCGTGATCAGCGCGTCGAACCACCGAGCCGCCGCCTTACCGTTGTCCGCGAGGACCGCGCCCGGTCCTTGGGGGTCGGCGGCGGTGAGCACGTGGGAGAGCAGGGGCAGCGGGAGCGTGACAGGAACGAGCATGGCCAGCAGGGTAGTCGGCGTGCCTGGGTGACCTTCGATCGACCAATAGCGCTTGTTCCCGCGCGGTGACGGGCAGCGACGGGGGTGCCTCTGGCAGGATGCCAGAGTGCCAGAAGTCACCGAGGAAGTGCCGGAGCAGCTGCTGCGACTTGCGGAGGCTCACGGCGTCGTGCCCGACTACTGGGGCTTCGGCGGCGAACACCTTCAGGTCGCGGCCCACACCCTGATCGCCGTGCTCGCCGCCCTCGGCGTCGACGCGTCCTCCCCCGAGCGCATCGAGGTCAGCCTCGCGCACGTGCTGGACGACCCGTGGCGGCGGATGCTTCCTCCCGTCGTGGTGGTTCGCGAGGGGGCGGCCGCGCAGTTCCCCGTGCACGTGCACGACGGCGACCCGGTCGAGGTCTGGCTCGAGCTGGACGCCGAGGCGGGTGGTGGCCGTCGTGAGGTCGACCAGCTCGCGACGTACACCGAGTCGCGCACCGTCGATGGCCGACTGCTCGGCCGGGCGACCTTCCAGCTCCCGGGCGCCCTGCCGCTCGGTTGGCACACCATGCGTGCGGAGGGACCCAGCGGGTCTGCACGCTGCTTCGTCGTCGTCGTCCCCGTCCGCCTGGAGCTGCCCGCGTCGCTCCGCGACGGGCGTGCGTGGGGGTTCATGGCCCAGCTGTACTCGGTGCGCTCGCGCCAGTCGTGGGGGGTGGGCGACCTGGCGGACGCCGGGGAGATCGCCTGGCTGTCGGCTCGCCGCTGCGGTGCGGACTTCCTGCTGATAAACCCCCTGCACGCGGCGGAACCGGCGGGGCCCATGACGCCGTCGCCGTACCTGCCCACGACCCGCCGGTTCGTGAACCCGCTGTACCTGCGGGTGGAAGACATCCGCGAGACGGCCTATCTGTCGGCCGCGGACCGTTCGCTCGTCGAGTGGGCCGCGGAGTCGGCGCGGTCCGGGGACGACGGCGCCGGTCTGATCGACCGTGATGCCGCATGGGCCGCGAAGCGCAGCGCGCTCGAGGTGGTCTACGCGGCGCCTCGCTCCGTGGCTCGGCAAGCCGCGTTCGACGCGTTCCGGAGCGAGCAGGGAGCTGGCCTGGAGGCGTTCGCGCTGTGGTCCGCGTTGACCGAGAGGTACGGAGCCGCCGACGGCTGGCCGGCGCAGGCACGCGACGCGTCCTCGCCGTTCGTGCGGGACGCGCGCGTCGAGCTCGCGGACCGGATCGACCTGCACTGCTGGCTGCAGTGGGTGGCCGACGACCAGTGCGCGGCGGCCCAGCGAGCGGCCCACGAGGGTGGCATGTCTATCGGGATCGTGCAGGACCTGGCGGTCGGCGTGCACCCTACGGGCGCCGACGCGTGGGCGCTCGGCGATGTGCTCGCGGAGGGAATCGGGGTCGGTGCGCCGCCGGACATCTTCAACCAGCAGGGCCAGAACTGGTCTCAGCCGCCGTGGCGCCCCGACGCCATCGCGCGCGCCGGGTACGTGCCGTTTCGGGACATGCTCCGTACCGTGCTGCGGCACGCCGGCGCCATCCGGATCGATCACGTGATAGGGCTGTTCCGGCTGTGGTGGATCCCCGCGGGCGCCGGAGCCGACCAGGGTGCGTACGTGCGGTATGACCACGAGGCGTTGATCGGCATCTTGTGCCTCGAGGCCGCCCGGGCTGGTGCCCTGGTGATCGGCGAGGACCTCGGGGTCTTCGAGCCGTGGGTGCGCGGTTACCTGACTGACCGCGGCATCATCGGCACGTCAGTGCTCTGGTTCGAGAAGGACGCCTCCGGCGCCCCGCTGGCCCCCGAGTCCTATCGTCGGCTCGCGCTCGCGACGGTCACGACACACGACCTGCCGCCGACGGCGGGCTACCTCGCAGAGGAGCACGTGGCGCTGCGCGAACGGCTGGGACTCCTGATAGAGCCCGTGCAGGTCGTGCGGCGGGCGGCCCGCGCCGAGCGGGTCGAGATGTTGAGTGTGCTCGAGGGGCGCGGGTTGATCGGTCCCGAACCGTCTGAGCGTGAGGTCGTCGAGGCGCTCTACCGGTTCGTGTTCGCGACGCCGGCGCTGCTCGTCGGGGTCTCGCTGGCCGACGCCGTCGGGGAGCGCCGCGCTCAGAACCAGCCGGGCACCGACGCCGAGTACCCGAACTGGAAGGTCCCGTTGGCCGACGGTTCGGGCCGGCAGATCGGCGTCGAGGAGCTGTTCGAGAGCGCCCGCCTGAATTCCCTGGTCGAAGCGATCCGCCGCACCCCGTCGCCCCGTGCCCCGTAACACCATGCCGTGACCCCCCGCTCCTGAAGTTCGGGGGTCGGAGTCATGGGCGGGCGCGGTCCGTGGCCTGGGCGGCGAGGGCACGGCGGACGCCGTCACGGTTCTCGACCACCATCCGGCGCAGGCCGGGCTGTCGGTCGCCCAGCTTCTCGAGCCACGTGTCCGTCCGGGCGAGCAGGTCGACCCCCGGGTGGGCAGCGAGCTCGGTCGGGTAAAGACCTTGGGCGATGTCCTGGCCCATGTCGTTGCCGCGCGTCGTCCACACGTTCTCGAGCGAGTCGAGGTACCGGTCCACGTAGGGGACCAGCAGCTCCCGGTCGTGCACATAGGCGAAGCCCCCGATCGACGCCTCCAGCAGCGCGTTGGGCAGCGAGTCCTCCTCGACCATCGAGCGCCACGCCGCAGCTTTCGCCGCGGGGGTCGCAATGGCAGCGCGCGCGCCGGTAGCCTCCCGCTGACCCGTCGCGGTCGGGTCGGCGGCCAGGGCTGCGTCGATCTCCGCGGCGCCCGCGCGACCACCCGCGACGAGCGCCGTGAGCAGCTCCCAGCGCAGGTCGGTGTCGACGGCCAGGCCGTCGAGCGTGCGGCGCCCGTCGAGCAGCTCGGCGACGACGTCGAGCTGCTCGGCCGTCGTCGCGCGCGCGCCGAAGGCCTTGACGAGCTGGAGCTGCGTGTCGCTGCCGGCGGCGGCGCCCTCGGCGAGGTCCCACAGCCGGTACGCAGCGGCGGCGGACGTGGGCACGCGATGCTCTTCGGCCACATAGAGGTCGAGCGTCGAGGAGAGCTGTCGGAGCAGGACGAGCACCACGGAAGAGTCCGTCACGTGCGCGAGGTTGCCGAGCACGAGCTCGACGAAGTCGCGCCCGGCCAGTTCGCCGTCGCGGGTCATGTCCCAGGCCGCCGCCCACACCAGCGTGCGGGGAAGGGACGCCGCGAAGGAACCCAGGTGCGCCATCGCCGTGGCCAGCGACTGCGCGTCGAGCCGGACCTTCGCATAGGCGAGGTCGTCGTCATTCACGAGCACGAGGTCGGGTCGGCGTCGCCCGACGAGCTCGGGCACGTCGGTGCGCGCGCCGTCGACGTCCAGCTCGACCCGCACTGTCCGCTCGAGGCGAGCAGTCCCGGCATCGGCGACCAGGTCGTAGCCCCCGATGGCGAGGCGGTGCGGGCGCTGCACAGGGTGCTCGGCCGGCACCTCCTGGAGCACCGCGAACGACGTGACGACGCCGTCCGCGCCGGTCGTGATCTCCGGGCGCAGGAGCGTCACGCCGGCCTGCTCGAGCCACCGCGCGGACCACGTGGACAGGTCCCGGCCGCTGGCCGCCTCGAGCTCGACGAGCAGGTCGCGCAGCGTCGTGTTGCCGAAGGCGTGCTTGGCGAAGTAGGCGCGCACCCCCGCGAAGAACCGCTCTTGACCCACCCAAGCGACGAGCTGGCGGAGCACGCTGGCGCCCTTGGCGTAGGTGATGCCGTCGAAGTTGACCTCGACGTCGGCCAGGTCGCGGATCTCGGCGACGATCGGGTGCGTCGACGGCAGCTGGTCCTGGCGGTAGGCCCAGGACTTCTCGAGCGAGGAGAACGTGGTCCAGGCGCTCGTCCAGCCGGTGGCCTCCGCCGCTGCGAGGCTCGAGACGTACTCCGCGAAGGACTCGTTGAGCCACAGGTCGTTCCACCAGCGCATCGTCACCAGGTCGCCGAACCACATGTGGGCGAGCTCGTGCAGGATCGTGATGGCTCGGCGCTCGGTCGTCGCCTCGGGCACCCGGGAGCGGAACACGTAGGACTCCCGGAACGTCACTGCACCTGCGTTCTCCATGGCGCCGGCGTTGAACTCCGGCACGAACAGCTGGTCGTACTTGCGGAACGGGTACGGCCGACCGAAGGTCTGCTCGTAGAAGGCGAAGCCGGCGCGGGTGACGTCAAGGATGGCGGCGCTGTCGAGATGCTCGGCGAGCGAAGCACGGCAGAACACTCCGAGCGGGATCGTGCGGCCGTCGGAGCTCGTGAGCTCCCCGAGCTCGCGGTGGTACGGGCCCGCGATGATCGCGGTGATGTAGCTCGAGATCACGGGGGTGGGCTCGAAGGACCAGACGGCCGCCGGGACGGCGGCCGCGCCGGGCATGCGCGCCGGTGGGGGGGTGGGCGAGTTGGAGACGACCGTCCAGTGCGCGGGTGCGGTGACCGTGAACGTGAAGACGCTCTTGAGGTCGGGCTGTTCGAAGACTGCGAACACCCGCCGCGAGTCGGCCACCTCGAACTGGGAGTACAGGTAGACCTCATCGTCGACCGGGTCGACGAACCGGTGCAGGCCCTCACCTGTGTTCGTGTACGCGCACGTGGCAACGACCCGCAGCTCGTTCTGGGCGGCCAGGCGGTCGAGCTGGATGCGCGAGCTCGCGTAGACCTCGGCCGGGTCGAGGTTCCGGCCGTTGAGCGTGATCTCGCGGACCGTGGGCGCGATCAGGTCCACGAACGTGCTCGCGCCGTCCGACGCGCTGAAACGGACCACGGTCGTCGAGGTGAACGTTGTCGGTCCGGTCGTCAGGTCCAGCGTGACCTCGTAGGACGCGACGGCGAGCATCGCGGCGCGTTCCGTAGCCTCGATGCGGGTCAAGTTCTGAGCGGGCACGGAAACGGCTCCTCCGATGGGGTGGATTTAGCGGAATCATCCCACGTTGGTCCACGATGACGTCATGACACCAGCCGTCCTCCTGCCAGTGCGCCCGTCTGCGGGAGCTATTTCGTGACCAACAACCCTGTACCGCCGCGCCCGCACGCCCCCGCGACCCCCGTCGTCGACTTCTGGTTCGACCCCGCGTGCCCCTGGGCGTGGATGACATCCCGGTGGATGGACGAGGTGGCTCGGGTGCGCGACGTCGACGTGCGCTGGCACGTCATGAGCCTGGCGGTGCTCAACGAGAGTCGCGACCTGTCGTCGGCACACCGGGCCGGGATCGGCAACGCCTGGGGCCCGGTCCGCGTGATCGTCGCGGCGTCCGAGCTGCACGGTGAGGAGTACATCAAGGCGCTCTTCGACGCCATCGGCGCACGGCGTCATCCGGGCGGCCGTTCGGACACGGCCTCGATCATCGCCGAGTCGCTCGCCGAGGTCGGCCTGCCCGCCGAGCTCGCGGACCGTGCGGGGACGGACGAGTTCGACGCGCAGCTGCGCGCGTCCCACGCCGCGGGGATCGCCCTGGTCGGTGCGGACGTCGGGACGCCGATCGTCGCGATCAACGGCGTGGGGTTCTTCGGCCCCGTCATCACGCCCGCACCGAAGGGCGCGGACGCCGCGCGGCTGTGGGACGCACTGCTCCTGATGACCGCCGTGCCAGGCTTCTTCGAGCTCAAGCGCAGCCGCACGGTTGGGCCTGTCTTCGACTGACCGCAGGCCGTCCGCGAGGCGGGCGATGCGGCTCCGCGCCCTCCGGCGTGTGATGCTGTCACCGCAAATGGCACCCGCCACGACAGGGAGACCCTTACCGATGGATCAGTCGCCGGCACCCGGACCTGGCCGCCGCATGCTCGGGACGCTCGGACCGAGGATGACTATCTTCGTGGTGGTCGACGCCGTGCTGCTGCTGGCCTTCCTCGTGGTGCTCGCGCTGTTCCTCTCGGGGAGCATCGGCGGCTCCTCGAGCGCCAGGGACCAGACATCCTCGGCGGCCCCGACGGGCACCGCGTCAGGTTCGACCCCCAGACCGTCGGGCACCTCGCCGGGCAAGGCCGCCACCACGTTCACGCTCCCGAGCGGCAACATCTCGTGCGAGATCACGGCCGACGCCGCGACGTGCACCATCGCGAGCAGCACCGCGACCCCGCCGGTGGACGCGAGCTGCACGGGTGTGATCGGCCTCGTCCTCACGGTGACCGCGAAGGGCGCCACCATGCCGTGCGTCCACGGCACGGTGCCCGGCAAGGCAGCGGCCGGCAGCGCCGTGCTCAACTACGGTCAGTCGAAGACCGTGGGCGACTTCACCTGTACCAGCTCCTCGACGGGCGTGAGCTGTCGCCACGACCCGAGCGGCAAGGGCTTTCAGCTGGCGAAGGCCGGCGCGAAGCTCTTCTGACGGACGTCCTGCCCCCTGGGCCCGCGGCGCCACCGTCACCAGATGCGGACCCGCTCTGCGGGATCCAGGTACAACCCGTCTCCCGGCGCGACGTCGTATGCCGGGTAGAACTCGTCCACGTTGCGCAGCACCCCGTTGCAGCGGAACTCGTTCGGGGCGTGCGGGTCGGTCGCCAGGCGCCGGATGACCTCCTCGTCGCGGCCCTTGGACTGCCACACCTGCGCCCAGCCGAGCAGCACGCGCTGTAGACCCGTGAAGCCGTCGACGACCGGCGCGTCGGTGAGGGGCTTTCCGAGCGCGATCCGGTACGCGTTGATCGCGATCGACAGCCCCCCGAGGTCCCCGATGTTCTCGCCGATGGTGAGGGCCCCGTTGACGTGGTGCGACCCGCCGAGCTGGATGGGGGAGAAGGCGTTGTACTGCGCGGTCAGGGCCTTCGTCCGTAGCTCGAACTCGGCCCGGTCGGCGGGCGTCCACCAGTCCGCGAGCCGACCTTCGCCGTCGTACTTCGAGCCTTGGTCGTCGAAGCCGTGGCCGATCTCGTGGCCGATGACAGCCCCGATCCCGCCGTAGTTCACCGCGTCGTCCGCTTCGGCGTCGAAGAACGGTGGCTGCAGGATGGCGGCCGGGAAGACGATCTCGTTCATCCCCGGGTTGTAGTACGCGTTCACGGTCTGCGGCGTCATGAACCACTCGTCGCGGTCGAGCGGCTTGCCGATCTTGCCCAGCTCGTAGTCCTGCTCGACGACGGATGCGCGCCGCACGTTCCCGACCAGGTCGTCGGCAGCGAGCACGAGGGCGGAGTAGTCGCGCCACTTCACCGGGTACCCGATCTTCGGCGTGAAGGCGTCCAGCTTGGCGAGCGCTTTGACCCTCGTGCCCTCGCCCATCCAGTCGAGCACGCTGATCGACTCGCGGTACGCCTCGACGAGGTTGGCCACGAGCTGTGCCATCCGGTCCATGTGCGTCGGGGGGAAGTGCCGCTCGACGTACACCTTGCCGACGGCCTCGCCGAGCACGGCTTGCACGAGGCTGACGCCGCGTTTCCACCGGTCGCGCAGCTCCTGCGCACCCGTGAGCGTGCGCCCGTAGAAGTCGAAGTTGGCCTTGACGAGCTCGTCCGACAGGTACGGGGCGCGCGCGCTGACCACATGGAAGGCGAGCCAGGCCGTCCAGTCCTCGACCAGCTCGCTCTGCCACAGCCCGGCGAAGCCTCGCGCGAACGACGGTTCCCGCACGACGACGTCGTCGAGCGACCCCTGGGGAGCGCCCAGGGCTCGGACCCAGGCACGCCAATCGAAGCCAGGTGCGTCCTCGGCGAGTGCCGCGAGCGTCGTCGGGTTGTAGGTCAGGTCCGCGTCGCGGTCTTTCACGACGTCCCAGTGCGCGGCGGCAAGCTTGGTCTCGAGCCCGACGACGCGCCCCGCGGCGGCGTCGGCCGCGTCCCCGGCGCAGACCCCGCTCAGGGTGAGCATGCGGGCGACATGGGGTCGGTAGGCGGCGAGCACCGCGGCATACTGCTCGTCACGGTAGTACGCCTCGTCGGGCAGCCCGAGGCCGGACTGGTGCAGGTACACGACGTACCGGTTCGGATCCTTCGCGTCGTTGTCGACCCAGAAGCCCAGTGCCCCGGCCGCGCCGGTGCGCTGCAGGGCGCCGAGGACGTCGGTGAGCTCGGCCGGAGTGCGGGCCGCCTCGATGAGCGCGAGGTCGGCCCGCAGCGGGGTGGTGCCGAGCTGTTCGACGGTGTCGGTGCCCATGAAGCTCGCGTACAGCGCACCGATCTGGGCTTCGACCCCGGCTGCGCCGTCAGCCGGTCCCGTTCTCGGCCCGGTCGTGCTCGCGGCGTTCGCGGCCGCGTCGGTGATGATGTCGCGGACCTGCTCCTCGGCTCGGTCGTGCAGCGCCCGGAAGGCGCCGTCGGTCGCACGGTCCGCGGGGATCTCGTGCTGGGCGATCCACCGCCCGTTGACGTGGGCGTAGAGATCGTCCTGCGGGCGGACGGTGGGGTCGAGGGCTGTCGTGTCGATGCCGCTGTGGGCCATGGGGAGCCTCCTTCGTCCAGGCGGGGCGCGGTGCGCCTGAGCGGCACCGCAGGTCCGAGCCTAACGGGGCGGCATGATGGCCCCATGCGTATTCACATTGCTGCCGACCACGCCGGG
>Ga0209745_1001007_pt1 | contig 16967 bp, 8 predicted proteins | sample BarGraNGADG00312_FD_184495 | JGI IMG/M metagenome (GOLD analysis project Ga0209745, IMG submission 184495) | Arctic peat soil microbial communities from Barrow, Alaska - Barrow Graham LP Ref core NGADG0004-312 (SPAdes) (version 2) | ecosystem: Environmental > Terrestrial > Soil > Wetlands > Peat ... | reverse complement strand
GGTGGTCTGTCGCTCATCGCGCCGAAGACGGTCATGAAGGGCTTCGCGCCCGAGGGCGGGCAGGAAGGGGCGCCGCTGCTCCGCAGGGCGGGTTCCATATGGGCGTTCTTCGTGCCGGTCCAGCTCTGGGCGGCCATCAAGACCGAGAACCCGACGGCGCTGCGTGCCGTGGCGATCCTTCGCCTGCAGGAGGTGCCCGCCGACCCGGTGTGGCTCGCGACCGGCGAGGGCTTCGGGTTCTTCGGCAAGTTCGGACTCGTGTTCGCCCCGATATTCAACCTGGTGGCGGGTACGTACCTCTGGTGGGTCGCGCGGCAACTCGATAAAGAAGGCGCATAAGGCCTCCCCGAAGGAAGGTCCTTTAGAATCTCGGCGAGCCGCTTGTGTAGACCGGCGTGAGCCGCACGTACTTGCCGTCTATCCTGTAGTCGAAGACGGCGTGCATCATATCGGGAAACACCATCGCGTCCAGATCTCTATCTGCGTCGGCGGAGTGACCCACATGTCGAATGGCCCGTGGCCGCGGCCGTCGGACATCGACTCCGCGAGCAGGACCACTCCCTCCGTCTCCAGCGCCGCGGCGAACTCCTCGAGCTCGCGCAAGAGATCGGGGTCCACCTCGGTGTATACCGCGCGACGCTTCTCGCCGTCGACGTCGAGCACGCCGACGGTATCAGCGTCGCCGTACCTCTTGTCCAGATCTACCAGTGACACTCTGTATTGCATGTTGACGTGTCCTCGCGGGCCGCGGCACACAGGTCTTCCCGCAACCGGTCAGGGCAGTTCGGGGCCGTTCGGCACCGTGGCGACCTCGCGCATGGCGGTCCGGATTTCATCCGGTACGGTGACGCCGCTCTCCTCCAGCGACCTCGCGATGGCGTGGAACGTGAGCGGGGCCAGCATCGAGCGGAACGCGCCCTCCCCCGAGAAAAACTCCCTGTCCAGATCCTGGAGGATGGCCTCGGAGCGCTCCAGCACCGCTCGCAGCAGCGTGTCCCTGGGAAGTATCTTGTCGGTCATCCTGATGTTGAGATGGGTGCCCTCGATCGGGAACTCCTCGTACGTCACCAGTCTGTCCTCGTCCGCCCCGGCTGTAATCTCGGCCCCGGGGAAGGCAAGCGTGTAGACCGAGGCCGCCACCGAGGCGCCCTTTCTCAGCAGCTTGATCGACTCCCGCAGAGTGAGCCCGTCAGAGAGGAAAGTAGCGGCCGTCCGATACCAGATAGATGCCGATCTCGGCGACCGGCTCACCGGTGCATCGCGTCCATGCTTCCTGGTACATGCGCAGCTGTGCCTCGTACTTCTGGAGGAGAGCCTGGACATTGTCGCGGCCAACGCGGTCCGTCTTGTAGTCCACCAGCACCCAGCCGCCGTCCTCTTTGAAGGCGAGGTCGACCGAGCCCCGGACTATGGTCGGGACCGCGGCCTCCTTCTCGAGCAGGACCTCGAACGGGACTTCGACCAGCCGAATAGAGCTCGACAGTGACCTGGCCCAGAGGTCGGAAGTGGTGACGGACTCGACCAGCGCGGCCGCAGCCGGCGCCAGGCCCGGGTCCAGGCCGTGCTCTATGAGCAGGTCGCGGGCGATCCTCTCCAGTTCTTCTCTCGAGGAGGGCGCAAGCTCGAGAAGCCGATGTATCACCGTGCCCCACTCGACCCCGTGCTCGCCCGTTGGCCGCGGCTGGTCGAGTTCCTCGACGGCGAACAGGGTCCCGGGCTCGTCGCCCTGTTCCGCGCCCTTAAGCGCGTACTCTTTCGCGGCGGCGGTCTCGTAGCCATGAGCCCGCATCAGGGAGAGCCGCCCGCGCAGCCTTTCGCGCGCGGCATCGGGATCGTACTTGCCTGTCGCGGCCACGGCCGGCGGCTTTTTCGCATAGACGCGCTCGTCGTTGTCGCCGAGCAGCTCTGATATGTCGCGCACTTCAGACCCGGACGCGAGGTACGCGGCGAAATGACCCCATGGGTTGTTGGATGGCTTGGACGCGTTATCGATGTCCTCGGCTGTCACCGAGATGACCAGGGCCGAGCCGGCCCGCGTCGCCGCCACGTAGCGCAGCCTCAGGTGCTCCGCCACCTGGAATATCTCTTCTCTTTCTTCGAGCCCGTCTTCGCCCTTCCAGCCGTCCGGGTACGCCACAGTCTCGGACGCATAGTCCCCCTTCGACTTGGACAGCGCGATGTAACCCTCGATGCCGCCTTCCTCACCGGCTGCGCTTTCGTCATCCCTGTCGACGTGCAGGTCGACCGGATGCCTTTTGAAATCGTTCTCGCCGGTCGGGTCGACCAGGAACACCACCGGCGCCTGGAGCCCTTTCACCTGATGCAGGTTCATGAGCCGTACGGCGGGTCTCTCCACCGAGAGCGCGGACACCCCGTCGTACTTCTCTTCTTTTGCCGTCTCGGGCGCGATCAGCGCGCCGAGGTAGTCGATGACCTGCACGGTGGCCCAGGCGTCAGCCTGGACAGAGCGCAGTATCTCGATCGCCTTGGAGACGCTGCCGGCGTTGACGTCGCCACCGGGACCGACTCCCGAGGAGGCCATGAGCCCCGTGTCGGAAACGATCTGCTCTATGGCCGCGACGGCGGGCAGAGTGCGCAGGAGGCCCGCGCTGGAGCGCAGCATCGCGAACGCCTCCAATAACGCCCGCCCCGTCTCGGGCTCGAGCCCGGAGGGCAACTCCGAAGAGAAGGAGAACCGGCCACCCGCCCTCTTGAAAGAGTAGAGCTGGGCGTCGCTGATGCCGATGAGTCCGCTCCTCAGGCAGGCGAGGAGCGCGACCGGGTCGTCCGGCTTCACGGCGGCTGCAAGCAGCAGGTGCAGCAGCTTGAGCTCGGGCACCTCGTTCAGCGCGCTGCCGCCGGTCACCCGGTGCGGAATGCCGTAGGCCCGCAGCTTCTTCGCATACCTTCCGAGGTGGGTCGAGTTGCGCGCGATTATCATGAAGTCGGAGTAGTCGACCTGCTGCGGCGACCGCTTCTCGTCGGCGACCGAGCAGTCCGATTGGGAGGCGCGCGTTCGCTCTTCGATCTGCTCCGGCGTCCTGGCGACCGTCATCCGGCTTTCGTAAGCTTCCCGGATCACCCTGGCAATCGTCTCGGCCTCGGAGTCGCCCTTGTCGCCTTTGGGGATCGCGAGCCTGAACACGCCGGCAAGGCCGCCGTCGACCCAGCGACTTCCGGGCTCGAGCCTCACATACTGCGGGGAGCGGTCCGAAGGCTCGGCTGGGAACTTGAGCATCACGTCGGGTGTCCCGGGGTCGGGCGCGTCGCTTTCAGGCTCGAACACGCTGTTCACCCAGTCGATTATGCCCGGCACGCTCCTGAAGTTGGAGGTCAGCCGCACGACGTCGGAGTCGTCCGGGCAGAGCCTGCCTCTCACGAAGTTGTATGTCTTGATGTCGGCCCTGCGGAACCTGTATATGGACTGCTTGGGGTCGCCGACGACGAAGAGGGAGCCCGGCCGCGGCTCGCACATGCTCCAGTCGACAGCCTCGTCGCTTGCCGAGGCCGTGTCACCCGCCGTGAGCAGGAACATGACCTCCGCCTGGATGGGGTCCGTGTCCTGGAACTCGTCGACCAGCAGGTGCGTGTACTTCGCGGCGAGCGAGCGTCTCGCGTCCGTGTTCTCGCGGAGGAGGCGCGCCGCCTTCATCAGCAGGTCCTGGAAGTTCAATTTCCTGTTCAGGCTCTTGTAGTCGGCGTAGAATCTCGCCGCTCTGAGCAGGACGTGGATCGCCAGAGGATAGCGCGCCTCGTAGAGAGGCCCTCTCACCTTCTCGCAGAACTGCTTCCAGTATTCGTCCTCCTGGACGTCGCCCGCTCCCGGCATCTCGCAAATGCCTTTGCCCGGCCATCCGGTCTTGGCGATCTTCTTTGTGCCTTTGAACACCTCCAGCGCTTCGATCAGGCACTCGTCGTCGCCGAGGTCGCCGATCTGCTCCTCGATTATCTCGGGCACTCTCTGAAAACTCTCGAGGAGGGTCTCGGTCTTGAAACCCCCCTTGACGGAGCCCGCTCGGTCTTTCATGTAGGCGACGTACTCTCGTATCTGCCCCGGGGCCTCGCTCATGAGCCTCTCGATCGCGGCGGCGTCCGGGACCGGCCACCTGTCGACGTCCGGATACTCGGTGAAGCGCATGTAGGCGTCTTTGAGGTCGGCGAGGTCCACCCCGAGTCTCTCGAGCTCGAGCAACTGCTCGTCGGGCGAGGACCTGGCCAGCGCGAAAAACAGGTCCCAGGCCTCTTCCCTGGCCCTCCTGTCCTGGTTCTGGTCCAGCTCCTCGAAGTCGAGGTCGACCCCGGCCTCGACCGGCCTCTCGCGAAGCAGACGGGCACAGAAGGAGTGGATCGTTCCGATGAAACACTGGTCGATGTTCTCGAGCGCATCCGAGAGCCGCTTGCCTGCGGGGCCGCTCGCGCCGTCGGCGGCTTTCTCGAGCGCCACCTGGAAGTTGGCGCGCAGCTCGGCCGCGGCCTTGCGCGTGAAGGTCACGGCCGCGAGATTCCTCGCGCCCGCGCATCCCTTCCCGGGCTCCGCGCCGAGGAGCGCGACCATCCGGGAGACCATCATCGTGGTCTTGCCGGTGCCGGCGGCGGCCTCGACCAGGAGGTTATCGCCGAGCCTGGTCGCTATGGCGTCCCTCGCCCGCTGGTCAGGCAGGGCGCTACTTGTCTTTGATGCTGCCTCGTTTTCTTGCAGTGCTCCTCAGTTCCTTGAAGTGGTCGAGCGATTTGTTGCCTTCGTCGTCTCTCATGCGCCTCACCGCGCGCGCCGTCGCATCGAGGTCGCCGAAGGCGGCCGCGTAGTCGCTGTACTGCAGGTCTCTCTTGTCGTCGCTCGCGGGGAAGCAGCCCTGTGCCAGCATCCCGGCCAGGTGGCCTATGATCTCGAGTCCCTCGGCGACCTCGGCGGAGCCTATCTGCACCTTCCTTCGATGCTCCGAACGCTTGGGGAAGAAGTAGATGAACTCGGAGACCTCGCCGTCCTCACCGTTCGCGGCAAGGACTTCGGCCAGCAACCGCATGTACAGAGCGCTCTGCACCTGCCTGCCTTTCCTGAAGGGGTCCCTGGCGTCGTAGTTGGCGCTGCGGCCGGTCTTGTAGTCCCATATCACGTACCGGGGCCTACCCGCGGCGGTATCGACGTCGATGCGGTCGGGGCCGCCCTTCGCCCTGATCGTCAGCCCGGGCGATACCTGCAGCTCGACCGGGTCGGGACAGAGAGTTTCGCCTTCGATGCCCCTGGGTGGCATGCCGATGCCAACCTCGAAGTACCTCGGCCTCAGGGTCGCGCACGCCTGCTCCATCTCCAGCAGAAACTCGTCGGCCGTCAGCTTCATCTCCTCGACCTCGCGCTCGTAGACGCCCGGGTTGGAGAGGTTCGGGTACTTCTCGAGGAAGGCCGCTATCCTGTCTGCCAGGATCTTCTGTATGAGGTCGCGGTGGCGGCCGTAGACCGGGCGTTCGTCGGGGCCGAGGCCCGACATGAAGTCGCGGAAGACCGAGTGAAGCAGGGTGCCGGTCTTGTCGTAGGGCAGCCAGCGATAGGGGTCAACGAGGTGCTCCTCGGGCGCCTCTACACCGAGCAAATATTTGAAGAAGTACTCCGCCGGGCACTTGCCTAGGAGCTCGAGCGCGGTGGCGGAAAGGACGGGGCGATCGGCGAGGAAGTCGGCTCCCGCCTGCGGCACGAACCCGTCGTACCCGGTGAACCCGGCGCTCTGCCTCCTCATCGCCGCCGCGCGGCCACGCGCTAGATTCGGGAAGAAGCCCTCGAGGTCGGAGAAGTCGGTGACGAGGCCGCTCGCCGCGGCCAGCCAGAGCCACCACTCCTCCATGTCGAGGCAGTCGAGCTCGTTGGACGGCGCGAAGGACGCCGGGTTCACCAGCGGGTTCCACTTGAGGATCTGCCCGTAGCCCGCCTGGTGCTGCCCGGAGACGATCCTGCACGCCGAGAGCAGTACCCTGCTGGGAAACATCTCGCGGTCCTCGACGAGGTCGAGCGAGCAGTAGGAGAGGGTTAGCCTGCCGCGGAGGCGCGCCACCAGCCCGGCGAACTCCTCCTTTACGTCGCGGCTCAATCGCCCGGCGGCCGTGGGCAGAGAGACCGCGGGCACGTGTGAGCCCGATATCCTTTCTCTCTCGCCGTCGAGCAGGACCGGGTCCTCGAGGCCGGCGCCGGGGAACCTCGAATCGTCGAGTCCGACGATGAAGGTATTGCCGCGGCCCGAGTGGCCTCCGTTCCTGAGCGATGTGACGTACGCGCGGCCGGGTCTGGGGCCGGATCCGTAAACGCTCTCTTTGCGCGTCATGTCCTCCAGCCAGCCGGCGACGTCCAGCCCATCGACGTCGCCCTCGGCCAGGTACCCGGAGAGCTCATCGATTCGCTCCAGGAAGAGGGTGGCGCAGTATTCGTCGAATTCCCCGGCCGGGCGAGCCACGCTGGAGAGAAACTCCGCGGCTTTATCCAGGAACCGCTTCTGGGAGACAGGCTCCGCGCCGGGCGAGCCATCGCCCAGCAGCCTCGTCAGCAAGCCGCGCAACGACTTCAAGTCCTCCAGCTTGAGGGCGTGTCGGGCCCGGGAGGCCTCCACCGTCTCGTCTTCGTCGTCCGTCTCGAGCGAGGCCGAGGCAAGCTCGGCCTCCACCGACCTGATGCGCACGTCGATAACGGTGAGATATCTCTCACGAGTGGCGTAGATCGGCAGCGACCTGAATACCCGTGCGAGCCGCGTGAAGGCGAAGCGCGCCTCGTCCGCGCCGTCAACGGCCAGCAACCCGCCTTGGATCAGTCGTCCCAGGATCCACTGCGGGAAGGCTCCGTCCTTGACCCACTCCAGCCAGCCGAGCAAGGCGCGAGCGGGCCTCGAGTACCGGACCGGTATGCCCTCGGAGAAAGTGAACAGCTCTGATCCGTCGAAATCGTGCCCCAGGAGCGTGCCCATCTCGTATATCAGGGGTACATATGTCGCGGCGTCAGTGAAGATTATCTCGACTTCGTCCAGCGGGATGCCATCGCTCGCGCACCTGCGCAGGACCTCGCGGATCTCGTTGACCTCCCCCACCGCCCGAAAGACATCGACAGTATCGTCGCCCGAAGGGTCGGGCGCGTCGCCGGGTTCGTTGATATAGCGGAGAAGCGACAGGTCGGTGGTCTCGCCCTCGGGCGTGACGCCGGGGCCGTCGACCTCGAGCGTGCGTTTCTCGAAAGGCAAGGCCTCGAGCAGCCGCGTCTCCAGGCTCGCGAGCCGGCCCTCGAGGTCCGCGGGCACCAGCACCAGGACATCTTCCCCGCGTTCTCCATCGAGCGCGTCGAGCGCCAGCCGCAGGGCGCCTGCATAATCCACCAGCCCGTTCGCGGCAAGCTCCACCTCGTAGCACTCCAGTATCGAGATCAGCTCTCGGGCTTTAGTCGCGAGGCCCCGCGAGCTCCCTTTGCCGTGAAAATCCTCGACCTTCAGGTCGCGGGCGGTGAGCCCCGCCAGCCGCAGGTCGCGGATCGCCCCGGACAGCACAGAGGTCAGGCCCGGGCCAGGCGGCAACCCCAGGAGGTAACCTTCACCTTCGGGTTTTCTCAGCTTGCCGAAGACCCTGCCCATCAGCACCTCGTTCTGGATCGGGTCGGCGAGCGACGCCGCGGCATCTTTCATCCTCGGGGTCGCGATATCGAGCGAGAGGCTCCTGAAAGTTTTCACGTGGAAGTTGAACGGGGAGCAGCCCGCGAGCGCCACTGAATCGAGCCACTGATAACCGACGCGGCGCGTAGGAGCGATCAACCACTTCTCTTTGAACAGGAGGTCAGGCGCCCTGCAGATATCAGCGATCTGACCGGTCAGGCGGTTCAACATAGGTATATGTGCCTTCTTCTCGCCGGGCCGTCGTCTACGACCCGGATGCCACGATGCCAATACTCGATATGCCGGCAGACAATGTCAATGCTGATTATATGTGTGGCCTCTGACACCGGCCGGAGTACCTCTCGCGCCGGCGGGATTCCCCTGCTCCGCCGGCTCGGATAGACTCGGTGTGACTGGAAGGAGGAACCTGTTGAGCGACGGCCTCTACCTTCGTGACAAGTGCTCTCAGTGCGGGACCTGCCTGGCGGGATGCCCGAGCCTCGCCCCGATTTCCACTGAGGCAGCAGCGGGGTTCATGCGCCGGCTTGCCGCAGGTGAGTGGGTGGGCGAAGTCCTCGAGCGCTGCACCGGGTGTATGTCCTGCGACGCGGCCTGCCCCAACGGGGCGCATCCCTACGGGCTGCTGCTGGAGAGATTCGGCGAGCGCTACCTGGCCACGGGCATCCCACGCGTCTTCTGCAACGCGATGCCCCAGCGGGACGGCCCGAATATCTGGCGGGGCCTCGAGAGGTGGCTGAGCAAGCGCGAGAAGGAGAACCTCGAGCTCTGGGCGCGGCCGCCTGACGGCGACGAGGTCCTCTTCCTCGGGTGCAACCAGCGCCTGACGCCCTACGTGGCCGACACCGCGCTGTTCAAGGATCTCGAAGTGTTCAGCGACCCCGGGCAATGCTGCGGCGAGTATTACCTGCGCCTGGGCATGTTCGAGGAGGCTCGCCGGAAAGCCACAGGGCTGTCCAGCAGGTTCCGCGAACTGGGGATCCGCAAGGTGATCGCGTTCTGCCCGGCCTGCCACAACACCATGGTCAACCTGGCGCCTCGCGCCCTGGGGGTAGACTTCGACATCGAGGTCACCGGGCTGGTCGATTGGATATCCGATCGGGTCTCCAGCGGCGGCATCAGGCCGCTCAGGCGGCTCGAGGGCTCAGTGACAGTGCAGGACCCCTGCCACGCTTCCTTCCTGGGCGTGGAAGCCGTGGGAAAAGTCCGCGACATGTTGAAGCTCCTGGGGCTGGAGGTCGTGGAGATGGAACCGTCCGGGGTGGCGGCGGAGTGCTGCGGCCTGGGCGCCTCCCTGGGCAGGTACAGCCTGATCGACGTGACACGGACGGGCCTGCACAGGACGAGACGGTCCAGGCGCACCGGGGCCGACTTGACCTGCGCCTGGTGCAACGGCTGTTACATGGTCATGAACATGTTCAGGCTGGTCTATCCCCAGGCTCCACCGGTCTACCACCTGCTGGAGCTGCTGCAGCTGAGCACTTTCGAGAGGCCGCGGCGGAAACTGCCCGCACGGAGCGCCCAGTTGCTGGCGGCGGCAGTGGAGTCGGCGGCACCGACGGGTTGGGCAGGCTTTAGCCTGACCGAACAGCGCATTGGGCAGGCTTCAGCCTGACCACACTTGCCGTTAGGCAATCAATAATTGCGCCGGTGGTGTCGTCGCGAAAGCGATGCACCTCCGGCGAGTCACCTTGGTATGGTGTCGTGGCGCAGCCATGCACCTCCGGCGCGACATTGCCTAAGTCAAATGCCGGCGAGACACCGGCGCTACGAAACAGGTACGCCGGCGCTATTATCCATGACGCCATGTCAGTTTGAAGCCCTCGCCGGTCACTATTTCGGCCGGTACCCGCGCGACTTCGCCCGATTCGGGCAGGAGGAACTCCATGGGGCACGCCGCCGCGATATCCTTGTCGATGTCCACCCCGGGCATCACCTCCACGAGCTCCATGCCGCGCTCGGTGAGGTGGAAGATGCCGACGTTGGTGCAGTAGTAGACCTCTTTGCCGGCCTTGAGCGCCTCCTGCCCGTTGAAGGTTATCTCGTCCACCTGCTCCACGAACTTGGGAGTGCCGGTCTTGGTGATCTTCAGCTTGCCGTTCTCGATGGTCATCTCGGCGTGCGCCATCCAGCTCCCCACGAAGATCACAGTCTTGGCAGCCGCCGCCAGGTCGGGCAGCCCGCCGGGGCCGACGTAGTTCATAGGCCCTTCGCCGCGCTTTGACACGTTGATGTTGCCGTTGCAGTCGGCCTGCAGCAAGCCGAGTATCGTGACATCGAGCTTCTCGTAGCAGAGGTGGAAGGTCTCCGCCGACGGAACGATCTTCTCGGGATTGATCGAGGAGCCGAAGAAGACGCCCATGGACGGCAGGCCGCCGATGATGCCCGTCTCCACCACGTAGGTCACCTCCTTGCTCAGCCCGCCCTCGTATATGAGGCGGCTGACCTCCTCGGGCAGGCCTACGCCGACGTTGACGTAGGAACCCGGCCTGGCGACCCGGGTGAAGAGGTTTGCCGCCATCCTGGCCATCGCGTTGTCGACGGGACCGCGCTTGGGCGTGATCCGGAGCAGCGTGTTCGCGAACTTGAGCCGGTCGACGGCGTCATGGACGTCGACGTTCGCGCCCTCGGTGAACATCTTCCAGTAGCGCCTCTGCAGGATGGAGCCGGTCTGCTCGTTGTACGGGTTGACCACGATGGCGTCGACCATTTCCGCGGGGATGAAGATGTCCTTCTCGCTCTTGGGTATCACGTCCGCGACGCAGGCCATGACCTTGCCGCCGTTCTTTATCGCGGCCTTCGACGACTCCATGTCCTCGGTGATGGTGGCGGCGTTGAGCTTGTAGATGTTCCCCTCTGCGTCGGCGTAAGGGGCGTTGAAGATCGCGTACTCGACCTTGGGCAGGCGGTAGCGGAGCATGTCGCCCTCGGGTGTGGTGAAGCTCTCTCCCCTGCCCTTGACCACCGGCGTGCCGTTGTCGACCCTGGGGTCGAGCAGCGTGCCCACCCCGGTCTTGCTGAGGATGGAATCCTCTCCCCTGATCTGCGCCTCGAGCAGGAAAGCCTGCATCCCCTGCGCCATGCGGTGGATCTCCATCTCGCCGTCCTCGGCCAGCCTCAGGAACGTCTTGACCGTCTCCAGATGGCCGCCTATCCAGAGGGTGACCAGTCCCGGCACGCCGAGCTCCTCCAGCGTCCCGGGCACCTTTCCCCTGGAGCCCTGGGCCCCGATGGTTATCCAGGTGAGGTCTTTGGGGTGACCGGTGCGGTCGAAGCGGTCCCGGATGCCCCAGAAATAGATCTGGCAGCGGGCGTTGGCGGCCATGCCGTTGGAGAAGCAGCAGGCGCCGTCGGGGATCATCTCCACCGCGTCGCGCGCGCTCATGAACTTAGGGTTATCGAGCTCTTTGGGGCGGTAGTCGAGGTCATGCTTCGCCCAGGTCGCCCTCCACCGGGCGATATGGAAAAGGATCTCCGCCCTTGCGATGATGTTCATATGACCTCCTTAGAGGGACTGCTCTCGTTACTCCACCACGGACATCATACCTCTGAGTGCCGTTGGGCCGCCTCCCCGCGGACCGGCAGGAGCCCCCCCCCGACCGGCAGGGAACACCCACCCGTTTCACGAAGAGGAACGGAGCAACCAGCATCATTAAACCCTCGAGCTAAACGGGTCGCAAACAGGCGCCCGTCAGGACCGCTCAGGCGGCTCCGTCCACGGAATGTGGAGCGTACAGCATGATGGAATGGAAGAAGGGTCTCTGCGGCGTCTGCCCCGCCGGTTGCTGGGTCGAGGCGGGCATCGAGGGCGGCCGTATCAATGACATAAGGCCGGACTCCGGCCACACCCTCGGCACCATCTGCAGGCGCGGTCAGCACGCGCCCGAGATCGTCTACTCGGAGCACAGGCTCTCTCACCCCCTGAGGCGTGTAGGCCCCAAGGGCTCGTTCGATTTCGAGAGGATAAGCTGGGACGAGGCTTACGACGAGATCGCGTCGAACCTCGAGAAGATCAAGGCCGAGTCCGGGCCCCAGGCCGCGGCCATCTACACCGGCAGGGGGGCTCAGGAGCAGTCTCTGTGCGACATGTTCCAGCCCGAGGGCGTCAGCGTCTCATCCGCCTCGAACGTGCTCTTCCCCTTCGGCTCGCCCAACACGATGGGTGTGGGCGCGTTGTGCTACGTGTCGCTCCACATGATCGCCCCGCACGTGACGATGGGCCGCACGCAGATGGACATGTTCGCCGACATCGACAACGCGGAGATGGTCTTCGTGTGGGGGACCAACCCCGCGACCGACTCCCCGCCCGTCGACATGGAGCGCCTCGAGGTCGCGGCCGGGCGCGGGGCGGAGATCGTCGTGATCGACCCCAGACGCACCGACACGGTGGCGGCCTGCGGCGCCCGCTGGGTACCCATCAGGCCCGGTACAGACGGTGCACTGGCCCTCTCGATGCTCGAGGTGATCATCTCCGAGGAGCTCTACGACGAGGACTTCGCGGAGAACTGGTGCCACGGTTTCGAGGAGCTCTCGACCTACGTCCAGCACTTCCGCCCGGAGGTCGCCGAGGGGATAACGCGCGTGCCCGCTGAGACGATCCGCGATCTCGCGCGCCGGCTCGCCAACGCCAAAGGGGCGTCGCTGCTGATGTACACCGGCCTGGAGTACTCCAACAGCGGGGCCCAGACCGCCCGCGCGGTGCACACCCTCTTCGCCCTGGCAGGCCAGCTGGACGTGCCGGGCGGCATCGGGCTTTCGATGCTCGGGAGCCGGTTCCCGATAAACCGCTCCTGCAACCAGCCGAACCCCGACCTCGACCTGGCGGTCGCCCGCAGGGAGTTCCCCATCTACAGCGATTACCGGGGCGAGAGCCACGCGATCGGGCTCGTCGATTCGGTGCTGCGCGGAGAGCCGTACCCTATCCGGGCACTGCTGGTGCACGGCTCTTCACTGCTGACATCGTGGCCGCAGACCCCCATATGGCGCGAGACCCTGTCCCGCCTGGACTTCGTGGCCTGCATAGACCGCCAGCTCACCGCCGACTCCGCCTACGCCGACATCGTCCTGCCGGCGACGACCATGTTCGAGAACTTCTCCTACATGGTCTACGGCCCGATCTTCCGGCTGCGGGAGAAGCTCATCGAGCCCGTCGGGGAGGCGCGTAACGACTACCTCATCATGGCGGGGCTGGCGGACCGGCTCGGCTACGGCCACCTCTTCCCGCAGACCGAGGAGTCGATGGTCCGGTTCGCCCTGGAGGGCTCGGGCTTCACGCTCCAGGACGTGAGGGACGCCGGCGGCTGGGTTCGAATCCCCACGCCCATGATCGAGTACAAGAAGTGGCAGAAGGGGACGCTGCGCCGCGACGGCAGGCCCGGGTTCGAGACGCCGACCGGCAAGTTCGAGATATGGTCCACCACGCTGGAGGACTATTCCTATGAGCCTCTTCCCAGGTACATCGAGCCCACCGAGGGGCCGCTGGGCGACCCAGCGCTGGCCGAACGCTTCCCGCTGGTCTTCAACTCGGGAGCGAGGCCGATGATCGACTTCCGCTCCCAGCACCACGGCGTCGAGGGCCTGGTGAGGGACCACCCCGAGCCGACCGTCGACCTCAACCCGGCGGACGCCGACGAGCGCGGCATATCGGACGGCGACCTCGTCGAGGTGCGTAGCCCGCGGGGGGCGACGACCTTCCGGGCCCGGGTTACCCCCGATATCATGCGGGGGGCGGTCGAGTGTGTGATGGGCGGTGGCTCGCCCGTCGGCCCTAAGGCATGGCGCGAATGGAACGTTAACGAGCTGACCGACCTGCGCAACTTCGACGAGATATCCGGGTTCCCGGTCTATAAGGCCCTGCTGTGCGACGTGGTGAAGCTGGAGCCGGGCACCGGGGCGCGGCGGCCGCCCACCTCCACCACGGCATGGCAGGCGCCGGAGCCTGGCGGGAACGGTAACGGGAACGGCGCCCGCCCCCGCGTCAAGGTTTACCTCGACAACAACGCGACGACCCGGGTCGCCGATGAGGTGCGCGAGGCGATGCTCCCCTTCCTGTCGGACGGCCACGGAAACCCCTCCAGCATCCACGCGGCCGGCAGGGAAGCGAGCGAGGCGGTGGAAAAAGCCCGCCGGCAGGTGGCTCAGTGCGTGAAAGCGAAGCCGCGGCGCATCATCTTCACTGGAGGGGGCTCCGAGGCGGACAACCTCGCACTCAAGGGCGTGGCGTTCCGCTATCACGAGAGGGGTGACCGCATCATCACCACCACCGTGGAGCACCCCGCGATTCTCAACGCCTGTCGCTTCCTGGAGCGGAACGGCTTTGTGGTCACCTACCTGCCCGTGGACGCGGACGGCTGGCTCTCGCCGGACTCGCTGCGCGATGCCCTCGACGACCGCACAATCCTCGTCTCGGTGATGATGGCGAACAACGAGGTCGGCACGGTGATGCCGGTGAGGGAACTGTGCGCTGCGGCGCACGAGAAAGGCGTCCTTTTCCACACCGACGCCGTGCAGGCGTTGGGCAAGATCGAGGTCGACGTGGATGACCTCGGAGTCGACCTGCTGAGCATCTCCGGCCACAAGTTCCACGCCCCCAAAGGCGTCGGCGCCCTCTACGTCAGGAAGGGGCTGGAGCTGGAGCCGCTGGTGCACGGCGGCAGCCAGGAGCGCGGGGTCAGGGCCGGGACGGAGAACGTGCCGGCGATAGTCGGCATGGGTAAGGCCGCCGAGCTGTGTGCGCGCGAGCCGGGAGAGATGGAACGGATCGAGGCGCTCCGCGACCGGCTCGAGGAGGGCGTGAGAGGACTCGTCCCGGGCGCCGTGCTCAACGGCCACCGGGAGCGCCGGGTTCCCAACACGCTCAACCTCACCCTGCCGGGGATACGCGGGGAGTCGGTGGTGATCGCGATGGACCAGCACGGGGTCGCGCTCTCCTCGGGCTCCGCCTGCAAGTCCGGCTCGCCCGAGCCCACCCACGTCCTCATCGCGATGGGGCGGACGCCCGAGGAAGCTCACTGCTCCGTCCGCTTTTCCCTGTCGCGCTACACGCGGTCGGAAGACATCGAAGAGACGCTGGCCGCCCTGGCGCAGGTGCTGGAGGAGAAGAACGCGGTCAAGCTGATGCCGTGCAAGTAGGATGGCCGATATCAATTATGGGGACTATATGCCCGCTGGTCTGATATTTGGCTTCGCGGGGGTCAGGCGCCTTTGCGAAAAAGCCGGCGTTAGGGAGTTCCGCGGCTGACCAGGTACTGCACGCTGAACCACTGCCGCTCGTCGGTCCAGACCCGGCGCACCTCGAAGCCCGCTCGAGACGCGAGACGCTCGAAGTCCTCTACCGAGTACTTGTAGGAGCTCTCGGTCCAGATACTCTCGCCGACGTCGAAATGGACCGTGGCGCCGCTGACGTCGACGTCCTGGTCCCGCAGACTCACCAGGTGCATCTCAACGCGCCTGGCGGCCGGATTGAAGAACGCGTAGTGAGTGAAGCGGTCGAGCCGGAAGTCCGCGCCCAGCTCGTTGTTGATGCGCGCCAGGAGGTTCAAGTTGAACGCGGCGGTCACGCCGTCGGAGTCGTTGTAGGCGCGGTGCAGGGTCCTCGGGTCCTTCAGCAGGTCCACACCGATCAGCAGCCCCCCGTCAGGCTCGCAGGTCCCGCCGATGTCTTCGAGAAAGTCGCGGGCCGGCAGCGGGTCGAAGTTGCCAACGGTCGACCCCGGGAAATAGACCACCTTGCGCGAGCATGGCCGGGAGGGCCTGGGCAGCGTGTGGTAGCGGGTGTAGTCCGCGCAGACCGGCATCACGTCGAGCCCCGGGTAAGACCGCTCGAGGTCGGACGCCACACGGCGAAGCTGCTCCGAGGAGATGTCTACCGGGACAAAGCCCGCCGGGCTCTGAAGGTGGTCGAGCAGCATGCGTGTCTTGGCGCAATCGCCGCAGCCGTACTCGATCAGCAGGATATCCGTCCCGAGCAGGTCCACCATCTCGTCGATGTGGGTGCTCATGATCTGCGTTTCAGCCGCCGGGATGTAGTACTCGTCAAGCGTGCAGATGTCCTCGAAGAGACGCGCGCCTCTCTCATCGTAGAAGTATTTGGGCGGAAGCTGCTTCTGCGGCCTGCTCAGGCCGTCCAGGACGTCGATGAGGAATTCGCGCCGGCCGGGCGACATGTCGGTCGACGCGCCTGGAAGCTGGCGGAGCGTCCTGTGAACCGGGCCGAGTCCCTTTCGTTCCACTGTCGTCTGCTGCAGGCCGAAACTATTTCTGAAGCCGTCCATGCCAGGCATCCCCGTAACATCCTCCAAGGTTCCTGCCGCTCCAATACGTCGCGTGTGCGATCGCGGCGACTGTGCAGGGGACTCCTTCTCAGATCAGTCTTGCTTTCCTTCAGTCGCCGCGTGGAAAAATGGCTGGAGCGCCGTTATCCCGCCGGCGTTGCTCATAGCGCTGAAACGCAACAAAGGGGTCAGACCACTTTGTTGCGTTTCGACCTCAGACGCACCATGGCACCTGACACCATGGTGTGTTTCGGCTACTGCGGGTTCAGGACCGCGGAGATCTCGGGCTTCAGCGTCGCGCCGGTCGTCCACAGGCCCCAATGGGCGCCGCAGCCACCCTCGTCCTTCCACGACTCGTCGAAGGACTCGAAGTAGTAGTAGTCGACGTTGTTGGTCTTGGCCCAGGCCATGAAGTCCTTGAGGTACTTCGCGGCGTTCGCGGACGAGGGCACCGCCTGCCCGTTCGCCTGGCCTGCAGTGGGCCATCCGGTCTCGATGATGATCTTCTTGCCGCCCGCCACCGCCTTGACCTGGCGGTAGAGGCTGTCCAGGTCCGACATGGCCTGGTTTATGGAGACCTGCTCCCAATACGGGTAGATGTTCACGGTCAGGAAGTCGCACTCGGCGATCACACGGGGGGTCTGCAGCCACTCGAACCAGGTCTGGCTGGTGCTGACAGGCGCGCCGGCCGCCCGGACCTGCCGCAGGTAGGAGATCATCTGGTCCTGAGTCAGCGCGTTGTTTTCGAGCACTTCGTCGCCAACGACGGCCTGCTCGACCTCGCCGGCGCGCACCTGCGCGATGAGCGCGTTGACCTCGCCCTGGTTGTAGGTGAGGTCGTTCCAGACGTCGGCGCCCGCGGCCACGTGCATTCCCTTGCTCCTGGCCAGCGTCAGCATGGTGTCCCAGTCGTACTCGCTGCCGAAAGTCCTTATCCACTCGCAGTACGGCTTGACCTTGTCCAGAAGCCCCGACAGTTCCGAGGTCGTTACCGACCAGTCCGTCAGGTAAGGGCTGAAGCACATGCCGTGCATCACGTTGATGGCCGGCGGCGGAGTTG
>Ga0209745_1001005_pt1 | contig 16978 bp, 15 predicted proteins | sample BarGraNGADG00312_FD_184495 | JGI IMG/M metagenome (GOLD analysis project Ga0209745, IMG submission 184495) | Arctic peat soil microbial communities from Barrow, Alaska - Barrow Graham LP Ref core NGADG0004-312 (SPAdes) (version 2) | ecosystem: Environmental > Terrestrial > Soil > Wetlands > Peat... | reverse complement strand
CGTCTCCATGTTGCCGGTATCCGGGGCCTGGCAGTTGATGGCCTCCGGTGCGATCACCGGCGACCACCCCGAGATCTCCGCGACCGCGGCGTACTCCAGGTTGGACAACCCCGAGATCTCGGGCAGGAAGAGGTTCCACAGATCCCGCTTCTTCGCCGACGCCTTCAACCGCTCCAGCACCGGAGGATGGGCATGTGGGTCGTTGTTCGCCCGCCACTGCTCATACTCCTTCTCCGCAGGGAATACCTCCTCCCGCATGAACGCCCACATCCGGGTACACACTTCCTCAGCCTTTACCGACGGTGCGAAATCCATCTTCTAGCCTTCCTGTTCGAGTTTGACGAGCCTTCTTCGACGGTTTTTCAGGACCTCATCGTCGAGGTGGCCAAAGTCCTGAACGGCCATCGCGCCTGCCGCCACCCAAACACCAAAGCCCTGGGCGATGATGGCGAACTTGAAATGTGCGAACGCCCAGTAGAAGGCGACGTCGTCCAACCTTGCACCGGTCGATTGTGCGTAGCGTTCCGCCATGTGGGCACATTTTTGGGAACTCTGGGCTCCGCGTCACTGCAGGAGAACTTTCCAAAGAGCGGAAAAGACGTCTGCTCGGCATCCATTTTCAGATTGGGACCATGGCGCCTACCTCATGCCGTACAACAGTTCGAGGTGACCTCGTCATTCGCCAGGTACAAGCCCGAAGTGTCTCCGGGCCCCATGGGATGGCGGCTGACAAGAGCTCGCCAGCCCGGGCCGCCGCAGGCAGGTTCACGAACGTCGCCTGGATGGAGCCTCGAGAACTGTGACAGCGACTGCCGCCTCCTCAAGACCCACCAAACCACCGCTGTTCTCGGCGAGAGCGATCCTGGCGCCGTCCACCTGGCGGGCACCCGCCTCTCCGCGGAGTTGGGTTACCAGCTCATGCACCTGTGCCAAGCCAGTAGCGCCTATGGGGTGGCCTCGAGACTCTAGGCCGCCGGAGGGATTCACCGGGATCCGGCCGCCGACCGTAGTTACGCCACGTTCGGCAGCCGGCCCACCGTCTCCGTACGGAACGAGCCCCATGTGCTCGACCTGCTGAATCTCACCAACTGCCGTGGCATCGTGAACCTCGGCAACGTCGACATCGCGGGGGTCAACGCCAGCCTCGGCGTAGGCGCGAAGGGCTGTCTGGTGGCTCACGTGCCGTTGGGGGTCCACACCGTCCCACCCACCTCCGTGCCCCAAGGCCGTCCCGAGCACCCGGACGGCGCGAGCGGGATCTGCGAGGTCAGCGGAGCACACAACCACCGCAGCCGCGCCATCACTTATGGGGGAGCACATTGGCACTGTCAGGGGCCACAGCACCGTCTTTCCACAAAGGACTTCGTCGATGCTGAAAGCTTTGCGGTATTGGGCGTACGGGTTGTGCATGGAGTGGGCGTGATTCTTCGCGCTTACGGCGGCGAACTGGCGCTGAGTCGTGCCGAAGCGGCGCATGTGGTCACGGGCAAATGCTGCGTACACATCCATGAAGACGGTGCGTCCAGGCAATTCGACGGCATCCGACGGCACCGGCACCCCCCTGGAGAAGTCTGCCAACCGGTCCAGGGCTGCCTCACGGTCCGCCACGTCCCAACTGCCCTCGAACGCGGCGAGTAAGTCCGGGTGTGGAGCCTGAGTCATGACCTCGACGCCTACCGCGAGAACGACGTCCGCCATCCCCGACAGTACGTACGCTAAGGCCACATGTAGTGCCGTCGTCCCACTGGCACAGGCGTTCTCGACATTGATTACCGGCCCCGGAGAAAGGCCCAGACCGCTCAGGGCGATTTGGCCGCGGATACCGTGCTGACCTTCCGTAGCGCCTTGTGTCGCGTTTCCGACGACCACGGCGGCGACGCGGTCTAATGGAATCCCTGCGTCGGTCACGGCAGCCACTGCAGCCGCCTGGGCAAGGTCTCGTACCCCCAGTCCGGGTTGGCGACCAAAGGCTGTCAGCCCGACACCTGCGATCACCGCAACTGGCATCATCAATCTCCTTTAGGATGGTGTGGGTAGGCCCGTGAAGGGCCAGCTGACGACCGCGGTCGTGAGCAACGATTGCTTTATGATCTCGTTTGATCCCGGCGGACCGTGACAGTGACCGCCAAGACATATTAAGAGCCAGCCGCGGGCCCGCGGCGTCCTCGTTCAGAGCACATCAGTCCATGAGAAGTCGAACTCTCAGCTGACCAATCATGTCCGTCGGCACGCCCTTTTCCAGCGCCCATTGCTCGGCTGTGCCATACCGATCTTTCAGCTCCTTCAGCAAGCCATCTATCGAATTCTCTTCGCACCGATAGATCTCTTCCGTCAGCTTCGCCATGTTGTCGGCGTAGCGTCGCCAGCGACGCAATCGGGTCACGATCTCGCTCATGTTCTCGGCGGTGGCAAGAAAGTCTGACTTTGCGTCTTCCTCCGTGACACCGACCAGAAGCTCGACCAGCAGCATGGTGACACCGGTCCGGTCCTTGCCTGCCGCGCAGTGCACGAGCGTTGGCAAGCGCACCGCGTTGGCCACGGCCTCGATTGCGACAGGTAAGTTGGGGTCACGTTCCAGGTGGTCAAGGTAGTGGTCTAGGAGGACGCGGCCAGGTGGACCGATGGGGCCGGCGACGTCCACCAACGGGATATTTAGGTAGTTAACGGGTTGGTCGCCCAGCGGTCCACGTCCCTGCTGAATGGCTTCCTCACCGGTTCGTAAGTCGATGATGTAGCGGATACCGAGCTTGTCGATCAGTGTGTCGACTTCGGCGGAAGTGATGTCCTGGACGCTGTCGCCACGGAACAATCGGCCGGGACGAATCTGTCGTCCACGTTCGGTGCGCAATCCTCCGACGTCGCGGAAGTTGACCATGGTGGACAACCGGCGCTCACTCTGTTCGACGATCACGAGACCGCCTCCAAGAGGGTGGCGTTGGCCATGCCACCGCTTTCACACATTGTCATCAGGCCGTATCTCGACCCGCCACGCTGCAGGTTGTCGACGAGACCGGCCAGAAGTCTGCCTCCCGAGGCACCGATCGGATGCCCGTAGGCAATCGCTCCGCCGTCGACATTGATCCGGTCGAGGTCGACCTTCAGCTCGTTGGCCCAGGCCAGCACAACGCTGGCGAAGGCTTCGTTGACCTCATACAAACCGATGTCATTACTATGGAGACCGTGTCGCGCCAGCAGTTTCATGGTTGCCGGGATCACACCAGCCAGCATCACGATCGGGTCATCACCCACCGCAGTGAATCCGACCACCGCCGCGAGTGGTGTCAGCCCCAGCGAGAGCGCCAACTGCTCAGACATAATCAGTGTTGCGGACGCGCCGTCTGTTAAGGGCGAAGAGTTTCCAGCAGTGACTCTCCACTCGATCTCCGGGAAGCGGCGGCCCATTTCCTCGTCCTGGTACGCGGGTCGCAGAGCTGCCAGAGCTGCCATGTTCGTTGTAGGACGGATTCCCTCATCGAACTCGACGCGGTGACCTTCGGGCGCGGTTACCGGAACAATCCTGGCGGCCAGCCGCCCTTCCTCTTGAGCCTGACTGGCCAGTTGATGGGAACGCAAGGCAAACTCGTCCAGTTCGCTGCGCTGAAGGTTCCATCGTGCCGCCATCAATTCCGCGGAGATGCCCTGCCCGACCAGACCCTCAGGGAAACGCTTGCGGAACCGGGGGCCGAGTTCGTCGCGTCCCAGCCGATTGGCCTTCATCGCAATGGCGCTCATCATCTCGATCCCGCAGGCGATCACCGCATCGTAGGCGCCGGCCATGACACCTTGCGCGGCGAAATGCACCGCCTGCTGGAACGATCCGCACTTGCGGTCAATGGTCACCCCGGGTACTTCAACGGGCATCCCGGCGGCGAGCAGTGCGTGCCGAGCGATGTTGCGCGCCTGTTCGCCGACCGGAAGCGAGCACCCGGCGATCACATCGTCGACAAGTGCTGGATCCATATCGGTGCGTGCCAACAAGGCATCCAGAACGCTGGCCAATAAGTCAACAGGATGTGTTCCAGCTAGCGCGCCGCCGCCTCGGCCTTTCCCGAAAGGCGTTCGCACCACGTCTATCACGACGGCCCTGCGGGGGGTCATAGGGCACCACTGGAATTGAGGACGCTGGACGGAGGTCCTGCGGCGGTCGCCGGTAAGTTGGCAGTCACGCGGGATGCAGCGTAGGCCGACAGCAGGCTAGGCAACGGTCGCTGCGAGCCAGAGCCATCTTCCTCCGCGGCAGTCGTGGGCTCGGCGCGCGCTGTCACCCATTCCCTTAGCCTGCATAGGTAATTGTCGCTGCCTTCGTGGACGGCGTTCAGCGGCAGGCGCCCCTCGAGCACCTCACCTTTGGAACCGTCGATAGTGATCTCTCGGCCTTCCAGCTCGGCGACGACGCCCGCGCCGCAGCCGACCACCGCTGGTCGGCCCAGCCCGCGGCATACGACGGCGGCGTGGCTTGTTGATCCTCCCGTCTCGGTACAGACAGCCACCGAGGAGATCATGGCCTGAACGTGCTCCGGGCTTGTTGTGGTCGCGATGAATACCACTGATTCACCGTTCGCCGCGCGCCGTTCCACTTCATCGGCATTACTGATGGCGACTCCCGCAGCCACCCCGGGGCAGGCGGCCTCACCGATGGCCAGTACTGATGCGCGCCTTCGTTCACCTTCGTCTAAGCGAGGTCGTAGCACTTGCTCGACTTGATCGGCGGTGACCCGGACTAGCGCCTCGTCCACGGTGATGAGCCCCTCGTCGACGAAGTCGACTGCGAACCGCATCGCTGCCTCCGGCGCACGTTTGGCCGTTCGTGACTGGAGGAGGTATAGCCGTCCCTTCTCCACGGTGAATTCGATGTCTTGGACATCGCGTCCCTCCCGCTCGAGCAACCGCCCCGATCGGAGCAGCTGCGCATGCACCGCTGGCAACTGCTTGGCTAGGGCGGTCAGCGGAAGAGGGGTCCGCTCGCCCGATACGACGTCTTCACCTTGTCCTGTAGGCAGGTACTCACCAAAGGGCCTCGGGGCACCGGTGAGCGGGTCGCGAGTGAACAACACCCCCGTGCCAGAGGTCGCGTCGAGGTTACCGAACACCATCGCCTGGATAGTCACTGCCGTGCCGAGGCTGTCGGGGATGTTCATGTGCCGCCGGTAGGCTTTGGCCCGAGCGGATTGCCAGGATCTCAGCACCGCGCAGACCGCGCCGCGCAACTGCTCCCAGGGATCGACCGGGACCCCCCGGCCGGTCTCAGCCATTGCAGAGACGCGCAGCTGATCAGGTGTTGCCGTCTCGTCGTCTAGATCGGCCTTTAACACGATCCGGCCATAGCTCAGCACGAAACGGCGGTGCGTGTCGCGTGCGAATCCAGCATCCGAGCTCTCTGCGGCCAGTGCCTCCTCGACGGCAGCGTCGATGCCCAGATTCAACACCGTATCCATCATGCCCGGCATGCTCACCGGTGCCCCGGAGCGAACCGAGACTAACAGTGGTCGACTGCCCCGTCCGAACGATCTCCTGCTTGACTCCTCCAGGTGGATGATGCCGAGGTGGAGCGCCTCCTCGACTTCGGGCGACAGCTCCGCACCGGAGTCGTTGTAGGCGTGGCAGACGTGGGTGGGCAAGACGAACGCCGGTGGACACGGCAGACCCAGCTGCTGCATGCGGGCCAGGCTCCAGGCCTTTCCGCCGATTTCTTCCTTGCTCGGCAGGCTGCTGCCATCGAGAAGGAGATACGAGGGCTTCATGTCACTCCTGTCGAGTGCGGCCGAGGACCCGCAACAGGTCTTCGTGCAGCTCATGCCAGACCAGGTGGTAGCTGTCCACGCGGACGCCGCTAACAAAGTCGAACTTCCCGCCCAACGCCTTGTCGTAGGACGTCGCCAACCGGTCCGCATAGGACTCGTATCGCGGCAACTTAGCGCTGAGGTTACTCAGGACCGGCTCGCATTTATCGTGTATTTCTCCCAACTCATTGATGATCTTGGTGTCGTAGACTGGGTCCCCGTGGTCGTTAGGTGAGGTCGTTCCTGCGTGTGCCACCGTCTGCCAGCGGGTGAGCACGTTGAGCAGTTTCTTGTTCATGACTTCAAAACGGTCGGCAGCGGCGATGAAGTCTTTGTCGCGGCGCACTTCGACATAGGCGACGGGATAGGCGGCGGCTAGCTTAGCCCGACCCGCCGGTGTGGGCATGTAGGTGCCATTCGCGACGATCACCTCGCCCGACGCTGCGGCTGTATCGAGAGCTTGCTGCACGAGGCCAACGTCTTGTCCGACCACGGTTGCGACCTGCTCGGCAGTACCGGCCTTCTTCACGGCCAAGCCGTGCAATACGGATACGTTCGTTTCCATCTTGGTCAACTCCTTGGTGCTGAATTGGTTAACCGACTCGTGAGTGTCGGGCACGACCGCTGAGGCCAGCTCGTCCCGAACCGTGCGTCGCAGGATCTTGCCGGCCGAGCTCTTCGGGAGATCGGGGGAGAAGTGGAACGCGCGTGGACGTTTGTAGCCGGCCAGTCTCGGCCGTACCCACTCGAGCAGCTCGTGTTCTTCCACCGGTGCGCGCAGCGAGACGACCGCCTGGACGACCTCGCCCCACCGTTCGTCGGCGACCCCGATGACAGCGGCCTCGCGCACGTGCGGATGGCTAAGCAGCACATCTTCGATCTCACGCGGGTAGACGTTGAATCCGCCGCTAATGATCACATCGTGACGCCGGTCGAGCAGATAAAGAAAGCCCTCGTCATCGAGGCGGCCGATGTCTCCGGTGTGCAGCCATCCTCCGCGCATTGTGCGCGCGGTCTCCTCCGGCCGGTTCCAGTAACCGCTCATCAGGATCTGTCCGCGGACGGCCACCTCGCCGCTTTCGCCGCGGGGGACTTCTCGGTCGCCCTCGTCGAAGATTCGAACCTCGACCATGGTGTATGGACGTCCCGCCGAGCCAACCCGGTCATGCTCGTCCGGGCGCAGCAGCGAGATCGTCATCGGCGCCTCGGCCTGCCCATAGGTTTGCGCTAGTACCCGACCGAAGATGTGTTGGGTACGCTCGGCGACGGAGGGCGCAATGGGTGAGGCGCCGTAACAGAGGTGCCTCAAGCCAGCTGTCGATACCTGTTCGACGCCGGGGTGGTCGAGGATCATTGCCAGCATGGTCGGCACCAGGAATGTCGCCGTGGCCTTGCAGCGTTCAAGCTCCTCCAGGTAGCTGTCGGCATCGAACGTGGATAACACGATGTTGTGCGCGCCCCGAATGAGGTGCGGCAAGAAGAACGATCCGCTGGCGTGGGTGACCGGCGCGGCATGCAGCATCACGTCGCCCTGGCGGATGTCGGGCACCAGATCCAGCAGGTAGTTAGCGATCTCGGAGTGCTCGCTGCGCGAAGACAGGATGACTGCCTTGGGGGAGCCGGTCGTCCCTCCGGTGTATCCGAGCCGATACGGCTCCTCGGGGTCACGGGCGATATCACAGCGCCCGTTGCGACCGTCGGATAGCATTCGGGTTAGGTCCTCTTGGCCGATCGTGAACTCGGTGCCGGACGAGCTCGTACGGTCAGTGATCAGTGCACGACAATCTGCATCCCGCAGCCGGAAATCGTGATCTTGGGGGGTGTCGCGCACGTTCAGCGAGACTCGCACGAGGCCGGATTTCGCGAGCGCGTAGTAGGCCAGCAGCCCGTCGATCCCGTTGGGCATCAGCACTCCGACGCGGTCACCGGGACGCAGACCGGAGTCGAGCAGTGCGTTCCCGAGTTTGTCGGTCGCGGTGTCGAAGTCGCGGAAGGTGAGCGTACGTTCACCGCAGGTGATTGCGGGGGCGTCACCAAAGCGCTGCGCCGCACGATAAATCAGGTCGCCGATCTGCACGTGAATTCCTTTCTCGTTGCTCCCGGATCAGCGGCGCTAAAGACTCTCCGCTGATCCGGCAGGGGCTGGGCGCGATTGCATTTTGGCTCGGGTTGTCTGGGCGTCCGAGCTGGGATCGGGATCTACGGTCTCAGGACCGCAAGGCCTCGATATCGGCGAAGGTCAGCCCGGCCCCTTTGCCCGCGAGCAGTCGCGAGCGCTCCTGCGTGTGGCGGTACAGTGCCTCAGCTCGGGGATCGCTCGGGTGATTCTTCACCCAGCCATCGTCTAGGAAGCGGTAGCTGGCTTGGGATGGCAGCGGGTTCATGGCCCGCGCGCGCCGGTTGACCTGGTCGAGGTCGAGCTTGCCCTGAGTGGTGGTCCATGTCGAGGACTTCGGTGGCAAGGACGTGCTGCCACCACGGATTGACCCGACGCTGGCTGTGAATTCCTCATCGGCAAGCACCGAGTACGGAATAGTCGACCACATGTCGCCAGGTGCACCGGAGAGCTTGCTCATCGTGTACGGGTTGCCCTGCTGCGAACTCAACGACACATAGCCGACCAGCTCGGCGATCAGGTCGCGGCCATACTCGTCGTTCATCATCGGCTTGAAACGCTGGGCGCGGTCCTCGACCAGCATCCAGTCTTCCTGCTCATAGACACCCGCGATGTGCGCCAGGTTTTTCGCGACCCCGAAGTACACGAGCAAACCTGAGTCGATCAGCTGGTCCCGGTTCCAGGCAGCCATCACCGTCCACAGGTCAGCTGTCGCCTTCTGGACCACATCCCGTTCGTTCTCCAGAAAGTCAGCAAGCGTCCCAGCGTTATCCATAGCGATCGGAATGTACCCATCCGATAGGCAGTCCGAGGTGTAGAGGCCGATCGACACGACGTTGTCATGGTCATAAGCCGGGGTCGCCTCGAAACTGGCCCAGTCGTCCACGATGTTGAAGTGAGTGTCTTTCAAGATCACAGGCATCGTGTAGTTGTTGTGGGCCACGTTCGCGGCGACCCCGTCCAGCCATGGGTAGTCGCCCTCAGCAAGATCGACAAAGTCTCGGACCAGCATCTCCCGGTTTTCACCGATCCGATACGGGCCGCTGTTATTGATGCCCAGACGGCACTCGCAATGCGACAGGAACGAGTACTGCGACAGCTGTGCTAGGAAGCGCCCTGCTGCTGTGTGCAGACGGTCACCCGGCTTGACTGGAAACGAGTCGGCGTGAAAGACCTGCGCCACACGTTCGGGTAGCACCTGGGCGCGCTGGTTGGCGTCGCTGGGCAGGATGTGGGCGTGATTTCGGTGGTAGGACTGGTTAAGTCGTTTGGTGAAGTCTAGGACGTAGGCCACATCATCGAGCGCGTCGGTCGGCTTCAGTAGACCCATATCGATCAGCATCTGTCGGCCGCCCAGATAGAACTGGGAGATGATGCCGTTTTGGATGATGCCCGAAGCACTGGAGACCTCCCGAGCCCGGTCTCCGAGCTGCTCGGCGCTCATCACCTCCTCGATCTTATGGAACAGCTGCGGGTAGCGATACCACGCGTTGATGTAGGACATTGCAATGTATGGGTTGACCGGGAAGAGCTTGGACTCTTGCACGGTGCGTGCGGTGCACTGCCAGTGGAAGGCGTCGCTGTTCTTACGGATCCACGCGTTGTGGTCCAACAGAGCCGTGTACGACAGGCTGCTAGGCATTAGCTTCTTCCTTCGAGTTTGAGGATACGGGCACGGGTCTGGGGGTCGCTTTCGGCGTATACGTCCGCAGGCGGCTTGGTGTACTCGACTACCACCAGATCGCCGTCACGCAGGCCGTCGAGTTGGGCGTCCATCACGCAAGGGACGCCGTACTCGCGGGTGAGGATGCCCAGATGGGAGCGCACCGTGCCGCCCATGCACACCACCCCGGCGAAATACTCCAGGATGGGTGCGGTTAGCGTGCCGCCGGAGTCGTCGATGACCGCGATGGTGTTGGCTGGCACACCGTTGATCAGCATGTCCATCACCGTCTCGACGGTGCTGATCAGGCGGGCGGTTCCGATGACATCCTCTGCGATCTTGAATACGTTGGCACCGGTACCCACGAGGAGCCGACCCTGCTCGTCCGTGATCTTCGCGCCGGTGTCTTTGATCTTCTCGCGCGGGCGGTATTTCTCCGGGTTCTCCGCCAGCGAGATCTGGGCCGACGACTCATAGCGGTATCCGCTATCCAGCAGAGCGTGGTCGACCGCTTGGAAGTCAGCGGTAGCCAGCTCTAAGTCCTGGTCCTCGACGCACTGTTCCCAGGTTTTGCCGGACGCGGCGAGCCGCTCGGCCACGATCTGCCGCAGCCGTGAGTGGAAGTACTCCACCGTGGGCGTCATGGCGGGCTTGGCCCATTTCTCGGTTGATTGTGTTGCCAGTTCGGTCATCTTGGATTCTCCTTGAGAACGACTGTGGGTGGGTGGCTGGTGAGAAACTCGAAGTGGTTGCGCCCGAAGCTATTCGCACGCGGATACGTGAGCCGACTTGTTGCGCCGCAGGGTCAGGTCAATGTCGTCGCGCCGCAAGTGGATGTATGTAGGCCGACGTAAAGCGGCGACCTCTTCCATCAGGCGCACTGTTTCTGCGGAGTCGCGGAAGGCGTATGTCGGAGAAACCGGCCCGGCAGCCCGGGTCGCCTCGACGTCTTCCAAGGGCACGAGATAGCGCGACAACAGTTCCTCATCCGTGAGGTGCTGGCCGCCATACTGCTCACGCAGCTCCTTTAATGAGGGTTGTGGGGGCTCCCAACTCAGATACTCCTGAGCGTGCGCGCTGGAGAAGATCCGGTCGCGCACGTTCTCATCGATCGGCGCCGGAGGCTGTCCGAGGTGCCCCAGGGCGTAGACGATGACCTCGTTCGGAACGACGCTGTACCTGTCCCCGGTGACAACGTTGAGTACCGCCTGGATACCCATGAGCTGAGAAAAAGGGGTGGCTGAGATCGGGTGGCCCAGCTCTGCCCGCACGCGCACGACTTCCTCAAGGACCTCGGTGAGGCGATCCTGCATGTGGTATTGGGCAAGCTGTGCTTTCAATGTGCCTGTCATGCCACCAGGCAGCTGATGCTGGTATGCGAAGGCGGAAAACTCGTTCGGCGTGCCCGTAGGCCAGCCCTCCTGCGCGGCGACGCGTGAGAAATGTCGTGCAACAGGGTCGAGGCGATCGACGTCCAGCCCGTGTTCATAGCCGAGCCAGCGCAGGTTCTCCACCATCATCTCGGTGGACGGCAGCGACGGCCCATTGGCCAGAGGACGGGATGCAGTGTGGAAGATCTTCACGCCGCTCTTGAGCCCGGTCAGGTAGTTCAGCGGTGCAGTCCCGATGGTGTTATGGCAGTGCAGCTCGATCGGGATGTCACCGGCCGCAGCGACAAGCGCGGGGATCAGCGTCGCGCCGCGTGTCGGCGAGAGAATCCCGGGGGCGTCTTCGACGTATATCGCGTCGGCTAAGCCCCACGACACCATCTGTCGCACCCGGTCGGCGAACCAATCGTCGGTGTGGACTGGGCTGATCCCGAACATGATGGACGGCACAACCTCAGCACCGGCATCGTGAATCGTCTTGCACAGCCGATGCATCTGGTCCATGTTGTAGAGACAGTCGTAGATCCAGAAGGACTGGATGCCGTGCTTGACCAAAGTCTGTACCCAAAGGTCCATCAAAGATTGAGGGGTGAGCCCGAACTTGGCGATGCAGTTGCTGCGGGTGCCCGCGCGCAGCTTCGAGTTCGGCATCCATTGCCGCCACATGTCCAGCCCATCCCAAGGGTCCTCTCGGGAGTACCGCATCATGCACTCCATCATCGAGCTGCCAGTCACATCAACCGTGCGGAACCCGGTTCGGTCAATGTTCTCTGCGGCGCCCGCAGCCATCCCGGCACGAATCCGCATACCCCACAGGCTCTGTTGCCCATCACGCAGCGTCTGGTCGATGAACTCAATCTTGGTCACTTTGCCGACTCCGCGGGTTCTTGATTCCGGGCGTAGTCACGAGTCCAACCCGGCAGGAATGTTTCCTCCACCCAACGGGTGGTAATGCGGTTGTCTCGCACGTCCGGATGTCGGATGAGGGCTCGGTGCATCGGTAGCGTCGTCTCGACGCCTTCGACGGTGAAAGCATCCAGCGCATGAGCGGCGAGCGTCAGCGCCGTGTTCCGGTCGGCGCCGTGGCAGATCAGCTTGGCAAGCAGGGAGTCATAGTGCGTAGGCACCTGGTAGCCGGCGTAACAGTGAGTGTCCGTCCGAATCCCCGCTCCGGTCGGCGGCGCCCACACGTTGAGCGTGCCCGGGGACGGCGTGAACCCCGCCAGCGGCGCTTCGGCGTTCACCCGGAACTCGATGGCGTGACCGTTTGAACGGACGTCCTGCTGCCTGAAGGACAGCGGCTTGCCGGCCGCGACTCGCAGTTGCTCGCGCACAATGTCGATACCGGTGACCATCTCGGTGACAGGATGTTCGACCTGAACGCGGGTGTTGACTTCGAGGAAGCTAAATGTGTTCAGGGCGACGTCGACCAAGAACTCCACCGTTCCAACTCCCACGTAGTTCAGCGCTGAGATGAGGATGACTGCGGCTTCAGCGATCTGTCTTCGCAGCTCCTGCGGCACCGCTGAAGCGGGGGCCTCCTCAACAAGCTTTTGATAGCGACGCTGGAACGAGCAGTCTCGATCACCCAGATGAACCACTGTGCCGTGGGAATCGGCCAGCACCTGCACCTCGACATGCCGCGCGTCGGCGATGTAGTGCTCTACATACAGTCGCCCGTCACCGAAGGCGGCCTGCGCCTCCGAACTCGCCGTGGCCACCGACCCCGGCAATTCCTCGGACGTCTGGACCCGCAGCATCCCACGGCCACCGCCACCGGCGGCGGCCTTCAACAGCACTGGATAGCCGACCTCGGCAGCCACAGTCGCCGCTTGGGCTGCGTCTACGATGCTGCCCGAGCCGGCCCCCACCGGAATCCCCAGGCTCCTTGCGAGTCCGCGGGCCGCGATCTTATCGCCGCCGCGCCGGATCGTGTCGGCCGGCGGCCCGATGAACGTCACCCCTCGACGCTGACAGGCCTCGGCCAATTCGGGTCGTTCGGACAAGAATCCGTAGCCCGGGTGCAGCCCGTCGCAGCCGGTCAACAGGGCAGCCGAGACGACGGCACCCACGCTGAGGTAGCTCGCCGTCGCGCTCGCCGGGCCGATCGTGATGGTCTCATCCGCCGCGCGGGCAGGCAGGCTGTCGCGATCGGCCTCCGACACCGCCAGCACGCTGGTGATGCCCTCATCGAAGCACGCCCGGATGACCCGCATGGCAATCTCGCCGCGGTTGGCGACCAGGACCCGGTTCAGCACTGTCATGCCCCGTCGGGCCTGATCCGCAACAAAACCTGGCCGCGCTCGACCTGCTCGCCGTTACCGATGAGCACGTCCGCGACGACACCGGTACGCGGGGCTAAGACAGTGTTCATCAGTTTCATGATTTCCACGATGAACAAGACCGCGCCGGCTTCGATGCGCGTGCCGACGTCGGCGAACGGCGGAGCTCCGGGGCTCGGGGATCGCCAAAAAATTCCTGGGGACGGAGCGACGATTTCGTCTATGGGTTCGCCCTGAACAACGACATTGTGCGGACCAGTCGACGATTCCGGGTCCTCGCTCGGTGCATTGAGGGGGGCGTCAGCCGACGCTGTTACCACCGCGGACGACGGTTTGTCAGCGCCCTCTGCCCCTGGCACATGGGATGTGTGCGTGGTTGTCGGGGTAACCACTCCCGCCACCAAATGGAGCTCGACTCCGGGTGTAACTAGGTGTATTTCGTCCCATTTCTCCTGCTCAAAGGCCTGAAGGACCCGTGTCACGCCGTCCTGGTCAATGGTCATTTGGGGGATCTCTCCGTCGCAAGAATTTCGTGTGACGTGACTATAGACACAGAACACATCCTATGTCTACAGTGCGTCATCACCCATATCCAGCCAATCCAAGCACATCACCCATATCTAGCCAATCCAATCACCTCAGCCCGCGCGGCTGAGGCAAATTCAGACACAGAGGAGTCAGGGATGCGCATGCTCGAAGGCAAAGTGGCAGTAGTGACCGGGGCCAGCTCAGGGATCGGCCGCGCTGTCGCCGAACGGTTCCTCGAGGAAGGTGCGAAGGTCGTCGTGGTCGGACGCACCGCGGACAAGCTAGAGACCCTCAAGAAGGAAATGGACGGCGGGGACGCGCTGATCACACACGTCGCAGACCTGTCCAGCGACGACCAGAGCCGCTCGGTGATCGAGGCGGCCGAACAGGCATTCGGCGGCCTGGACGTGCTGGTGAACAATGCCGGTGTCGGCTACTCCTACAGGGACGTTCGTCCCGGAAGCATGGACACCTTGGTCGATACCTCGGTCGACGACTGGGACCACGTGATAGGCATCAATCTCGGTGCGGTGGTGAACTGTTCGCGGCACGCCATTCCGGCTATGCGCCGGCGGGGCGGCGGGTCGATCGTCAACTTGTCGAGCATCCTGGGCCTAGTCGGCAATCCGGATGCGCACGCCTACACCACGGCCAAAGGCGCGATCATTAATCTGACCCGGTCACTGTCGACCGCGCACGCCAAGGAAAATATCCGGGCGAATGTTGTTTGTCCCGGCTATATCGACACGCCGATGGTCGCCGCCTTCACGGACTACCTGAACAGTGAGGAGTACCGCTTCCAGTGGAACCCCAGCGGCCGCACCGGAAAACCGGCGGAGATCGCCAACGGCGTGCTGTTCCTCGCCTCCAATGAGGGGTCCTACTGCAACGGCTCGGTGCTGGTCATCGACGGGGGCGCCCTCGCCGCCGCGCCCTGATCTGCGATGGAACTCATCTTCATACGGCACGGGTTGCCGGAACGGCAAGTCCGGAACGACTCATCCGCCGACCCAGGTTTGAGTTCCACCGGCTCCGCCCAGGCGGTCGCCTTAGGCGAGTGGCTAGGTCGCGAGCCGGTCGATGTGATCGCGCAGAGCCCCGCCCGCCGGGCTAGAGAGACCGCAGCACCTCTGGCGCGGCGCTGCGGTCTCACTCCGATCACAGTTGCAGACCTTAAGGAGTTCGATGCTGGTTCGGGCTCGTATGTTCCGGTCGAGGAGATGCGCGCCGCAGGGGACCCGAAGTGGCAGCTCCTCAGACAGGGGCGCCTCTATGGCACAGATGAGGAAGCCTGGGCGTTCCGCCTCCGCGTCGTGGCCTCGGTGGAGTCGCTCCTCCATACCCCCGGCACCCGCACCGCCGTGGTCTGCCATGGCGGGGTGATCAACGCGTACCTAGGCCACATCCTGGGTATCGACAAGCCATTGTGGTTCGCCGCCCGCTATACAGGAATCTGCCGCGTTCTTGCGGCCCGAACCGGCGAACGTTCGCTGTTGACGCTGAACGAGGCACCGCACCTCGCGCGTTGCGGACTGCGGTTCGGCGACGGCGAACCCGGCGGAGCATCAGCGTCGTGAGCATTGACCCGACCGCCGTGGCCGGAGCGGGCATGACCGCGTTCACGCGGTCCGGTCGAAGTATGCGCGCCGCCTCGCAAGAAGCGGTGGTGTCCGCCCTTTCCCCCTCCGGCCAAGATGGGGCCCGCCTGCTCAAAGCACAGATGTGCTCACCCGTCGGCGACGTCGCCGCGTTGGTGGCGCTGTCAAGTTCCAGTGTGGTGCGTTGCCTTGGGCGTGCCCGACCTGCCCGGCCAGACCTTCTGAACTCCACTGATCTGTTGTACGGAAGTGATGAGAAGGCCGCCCCGACTGTCGTGCAACGGGCAAGCGTTTGGTTGAGAGGCCTCTTCGCGCGGGCAGACGTCGCCGTCGTCAAGGCATACGAAGGCCCGGCCCGGGCGAACTCATCAGCGCCCGGACAACTAGGATGACCCGAACCAAGGGGCACTCCGGTTGGCTTCATTTCGTCTCGTCTACCCTCGGCGGGCGTTGCCAGGTTAATCCCGAGCGGTGGTCTGATCAGCTACGGTCATGCCATCGGCGCAAACAGGCGCCGCGCAGATCATGGAACTAGAATTGCAACTCTTAGACCGGGCCACATGCTGACAGTGAAATGAGGATGCGTTGCCATAGCACAAACACTGGCGTATCGATCGGAAATGATTCGGGCAGCGTCGCTCAGGTGCCCACTAACTAGAACTCGGACGCCAGTTCATCCCCCCCGCAGTCAAGGCAAACCGGACGAAGGGAAGCCCGCGTGTCTGTCGCCGACAGTGCCATCCAGAAGATCCGGCACTTGATCCTCACCGGTGAAATCGGGCCTGGTCAACGACTGCCCTCTGAAGGGGTACTCGCTGCCCGCTTACAGGTCTCGCGCAATACTCTACGCGAAGCCGTGCGTGCGCTCTGTGAAGCCCGAGTGCTGGAGATTCGTCGGGGTGACGGCACCTTTGTCTCCAATCTCGAACCGGAAACCCTCCTCGGAGGTCTTGGCTTCATGCTCGACCTCATGCATGACAGCAGCATGATCGAAGTCTTCGAAGTCAGGCGGCTCTTCGAGCCACCGGCAACCGGGCTTGCAGCGCTGCGCGCCACCCCCCACGACATCGACGATCTCGTCGAGAGCCTCGACCGACTGAACACCGCAACCAGCGACGAAGAACTCATCAAGTTCGACATGGAGTTCCACCAGAGAATCATGCAAATAACAGGAAACTCCACCCTGTGCACTCTTTTGGATGCTCTCGGCACCCGCGCCACGCGGGCGCGCGTCTGGCGCGGCATCCTTGAACAAGGCACCAAGAACTTCACCTTCGAGCAGCACAGTCGCATCGTGGAAGCGATCGCTTCCGGGGACCCGACACTCGCCAGCGCAGCCTCCACCGTCCACCTAAGTGCGTCAGAAGCGTGGCTACGCCCCGTTCGGCGAACCGCAGGTCTGAACGAAAAGCAGGCGCCGACCGAACCGTTCAAGAGCAAACGCCGGGCCCTAACCCACGGAACGCGGCCAGCCAGCCAACCCTAATGATGTGAGAATTCGGTTGTCGGCCGGACAGGGAATCATCATTGCCGTTGGCGAAGAGCGATTTGCCGCAACCACTCGGCCAATGTGAAGAACTGGCAGAGCGGAGACATGGCGCTGCGCTGGTGTGCCGCCGGCCT
>Ga0209745_1001002_pt1 | contig 17002 bp, 15 predicted proteins | sample BarGraNGADG00312_FD_184495 | JGI IMG/M metagenome (GOLD analysis project Ga0209745, IMG submission 184495) | Arctic peat soil microbial communities from Barrow, Alaska - Barrow Graham LP Ref core NGADG0004-312 (SPAdes) (version 2) | ecosystem: Environmental > Terrestrial > Soil > Wetlands > Peat... | reverse complement strand
CACCGTTGCGACACGGCCCAGGGACGAGAGCAGCCGCTGCCGGCGCGCCGTTCGCCCGTTCTCTCCGTCCTCACCTGGTCGCATGTTTCGAATGGTGCCATGCCCGACACGTCCACGTGGTCTCGTTCTGGCCACGGGTATCTCCTGAGCCGATTGTCCAACATTACCCACCTGATCGGGCTGGTCCTGATGGTAGAGTTGAGCCGGGCTGCCCCGTCACCGAACAGGAACTTTGATGCGCCTTTTTTCGCTCAGCCCTGTTCGTCGCGCAGCCCAAAGAGGATCCAAATGGGCCGCCGGTCTAGACAGATCTCCAGGGCACTCTTGGTGGCCGTGCTGTCGGCGGTCGTCATCGCCCCGGCAGCCACCCTGGCAATAGACCCCGTGGGTCCGCCGACGATCGCCATGTCCTTCGGCGCGCTGGCAATCGGCGCGAACAACACGACCAGCCTGACTTTCACGATCACCAACCCGAACGCCACGGCCCTCACCGGCATCGCCTTTGGTGACACGTTGCCGGGCGGACTCGTCGTTGCTTCGCCAAACGGGCTCAGCGGGACATGCGGCGGAGGCTCGATCGGCGCCGCCTCGTCAGCCATCAGCCTCTCTGGCGCGACCCTCGCGGCGAGCGCGAGCTGCACCTTCTCGGTCGACATCACCGCCATTTCTCCAGGCGTTCAGGTCAACGTCACGGGCAACGTCACCTCGACCGAGAGCGGCGCGGGCGGGACGGCGACCGCCTCCATCGCGGTCGGGTGGGCTCCCACACTCGGGATGACGTTCACGCCGAACAGCATCCCGCTGAACGGCACGACGGAACTCACCCTCACATTGTCAAACCCGGAGACGAACAACATCGACCCCGTCCACGGACTCGGTTTCACCGTTACGTTGCCGGCCCAACTGACCGTCGCGACCGGCTCCGACGTCTGCCACATGGGCGAAACCAGTACCGGCACGGTAGCGACGAGCGGCGGGCACACGATCAGCCTTACAGGGGCCAGCCTACCTGCGGGCTGGCAATGCTCCTTCTCGGTCACCGTTACCGGCCCCGGCGAGGACGGCGAATACACCGCCACGAGCAGCGCGATCACGTCCGATGACGGCGTCCCAGGCGTAGCGGCCTCGGTGTCCATAGTCGTCGGACGTCCGGGTGTCACGCCCGCTCCGACGTCGACCGCAGCTACCGACGCGCCGGTTGGTCGGGCGGACCCGACGCTGCCGTTGCTCCTGCTGCTCGCGTTCGTCGTCGGCTTCGCTGCCGTCCGGCGCGCGGCGATGCGCGGCGTTCGAGCGGACGCGAGGTAGACGCGCCGCTCCTCAGACCCCACGCGACGCACCGGTCCATGGTGTCGCCCGTGACAACCTAGCTGTCACGGGGAGCCGTCACGATCCGAGCGTGGAATCCGCCAAGCTCGTCTCGCTCCCATCCCAGCAAGCCCGTCCGGCGTCGGTCAGGCTCGAGTCGAATCGGCTGGTCGTCGAGCACCTCGTGCTGGACGACCACGCGCTGGCAGCCTTCGTCGCCGATCGCCCGGCCGAGGAACGCGCACTCCTGGTCGAGCGCGCTCTGCGCGTCGGCCTCACCGCGATCCAGAGCGTCGGCGTGACGGTCAACGTGGACGCGGTCCGGGCCGAGTTCCAGGGGTTGCTGCGCCAGACGGAGGCCGCGAACGAGAAGGCGGCCACCGCCCTGGACATGATGCTGCGCCAGAACTTCGCGGACGGTGAGGGCCGGCTTCCGCGGACGCTGGAGCGGTTCCTCGGCGACAAGGGCCAGCTGCGGAGCTTCGTGGACGAGCTCTTCGACGAGGCGAAACGAGACAGCGCCATCGGCCGGATGAAGGTCTTGCTCGGCTCGTACTTCGACGGGGACGCCTCGCGGCTCGCCCAGCTGCTGGATCCGACTCGTCTTGGGTCGCCGCTACACCAGTTCCGCGTCGAGATGTCCGAGGGGTTCGCGAAGCTGAACGAACGTCTCGCGGCGCTCGAGGCGGCGGGCGCGGCCCGGGCTTCCGAGCGCGCCAAGTCGACGGCCAAGGGCTCGGACTTCGAGGATGTCGTCGACGACCTGCTCGGCGAGATCAGCCGCGGCGCGGGCGACGTCTTCGAGCGGACCGGCACGGAGACGGGCTCCGCGATCGGCTCCAAGAAAGGCGACTTCGTCCTCACGATCAACGCCGAGGCGACCGCCGGTGCGGAGCTGAGGGTCGTGATCGAGTGCAAGGACCGCTACGTGTCCGGTCGCAACATGCGAGACGAGCTGCGCGACGCCAAATCGAACCGCGACGCCGCCGTCGCCCTCGTGGTCTTCACCGCCGCCCATGCCCCGACAGGGATCGCTCCCTTCGACGTCCGCGCCGGCGACGTGTACTGCGTCCTGGACCCGGCCTCGCCAGATCCGGCCACGCTGGAGGCCGCGGTGCGGTTGGCCCGGTTGCTTGCCCTGCAGACGCTGCGGGAACGCGACGTCGAAGTGGACGCGGCCGCGATCGCGAAGGCACTGAACGGCGTGCGCGAGCAGCTCGAGACGCTGCGCTCGCTCAAGCTGACGCTGACCTCGATCGGGACCAGCGCCCGCGATGTGCACTCCGGGCTGGACAGGCTCCGGGACGGCATCCTTGCCCGCCTAACCGAAGCGGAGGCCGAGTTGCGTCACCGCTAGGCTGGGACGCCCCTCGGGACGACCGCCCCACGCTCTGGACAGCTCTATTCGACGCGCTATGCTCGCCCTTCGCGGGCTCACCGGGATAGAGCTCGCGCGTGCGAGGTGCTTTCCCATGCCGCGTTCGATGTGGAAAGGGGCCATCCAGTTCGGGCTGGTCACCATCCCCGTCAAGCTCTATCTCGCGACCGAGTCCAAGGGCGTCAGCTTCAACATGCTCCATGCCGCGTGCCACGGCAGGATTCAGATGAAGACCTACTGCCCGACCGACGAAGAGATGATCGAGCGCAGCGATACCGTGCGCGGCTACGAGATCGCGCCGGACCAGTATGTCGTCATCACGGACGAAGACCTGGCTTCGGTCCCGCTCAAGACCGTCCGATCCATCGAGATCGAGCAGTTCGTTCCGGTCGACTCGAGCGGCGAGGCCACCCGCTTCGTCAAGCAGGCCTACTACCTTGAGCCCGAGCCGGTCGCCCGCAAGGCCTTCTTCCTGCTCAGGCAGGTCCTCGCCAAACAGGGTCTTCGGGCCGTGTGCAAGATCGTCCTGCGCGATCGCGAGCAGCTGGCCGCGCTCGACCCGTTCGCCAACACCATCCTGCTCTCGACCCTCTACTGGCCGGATGAGGTTCGGGCGGTGGGAGACCTCGCGATCCCCGAGGACGATGCCGCGGTCAAACCTGCCGAGCTGGCGATGGCCGAACAGCTGGTCGGCATGATGACCGGTGAGTTCGATCCCAAGGCCTACCGCGACGAATACCGCGCAGCGCTGATGGCGGTCATCGAAGCCAAGGCCGACGGCGCAGAGATCGCCGAGCCCGTCGCCGAACCGGCGAAACTAACCGATCTCGTCGCCGCGCTTGAGGCGAGCGTGGCCGCGGCAAAGGCCGCCCGCCAGACCGCCGCGCCGGAGACAATGGCCGAGGCTTCGGCATCGAGGAAGTCGCGCAAGCCCGCGCGAGCTGCGATCCCGGTCATGGCCGAGCCGGCCGAGGCCGAAGCCGCACCGGTGCGCCGCCGCAAGTCCGCCTAAGCCGACCGCCGACCTTTCGTGCGTGGCGCTCGCGCCGGCGACACCGCCCCGCCGACAGTCCTGCCCAGAGACTCGCGCCGCCCGCTAATCTCTGCGCATGAGCGGACACCCCTGGCCACTGTTCGACCTGAGGCTGGAGACCCCACGTCTCGAACTGCGTCTGCCCACCGACGACGACCTCCTCGAACTGATGCGCGTCGCGCGCGACGGCGTCGTGGAAGAGGGCCGGACGGTCTTCGTCGTGCCTTGGCACGAGCTCCCCTCCCCCGCCTTCGAGCGCCAATTCCTGCTGCACTGGTGGGCCTCGCGCGGCACTTGGAGCCCGACTTTCTGGAACCTCAGTCTGGCTGTCGTGGCCGACGGTCAGCCGATCGGGATACAGGACGTGATGGGCCGCAAGTTCGCCGTCCGTAAGACGGTCGTGACGGCCAGCTGGCTGGGCCGGGCGTATCAGGGTCACGGCTACGGGACCGAGATGCGCGCCGCCGTTCTCGCGCTTGCGTTCGATGGGCTCGGCGCCGAAGTGGCCGAATCGGGCTTCTTCGAGGGCAATGCCCAGTCGGCTCGCGTTTCAGCCAAGCTCGGGTACGTCGACAACGGCGATGAAGTCTGGGCCGTCGGGAGCGAGCGGATGGTAGAGCATCGCCTTCGAATGGCCCGCGACGCCTGGAGGCGCGACCTGGTGCCCGTGGCGATCGAAGGCCTCGACCCGTGCCTGAAGCTGTTCGGCGTGGGCGACCTGGACCCCACGGAATGGGCGACGTTCTAGGCGGAATCGAACCTCAGGCGCGAACGGCGCTCGTCAACGGTCGTCGGCGCGGCGGCCGACCAGCCACCACGCGAAGGGGAACAATCCCGCTGCGATGGCGAGCTTCAAGCCATCGCCGAGAACAAACGGCAGCAGGCCTTTGTCGATTGCCATCTGAGGCGAGAAGTGGGCGGCGAAGGCCAGCCACGGCACGCCGACCAGATAGATCACGATCTCGCCGATGACCATGGCGCCGACGGCGCCGGGGATGTGGCGATCCCAACCGAGTTCGGCCAGCCTGCCCACGAGGGCGGCGGCGACAAGGAAGCCCAGCAGGTAGCCCCCGCGGGCGCCCATCACCAGCCCGCCGGAGCCGAACCCGACGATGCTCTGCACGCCCTGGGTGTGGCCCGCGTAGACCGGAAGGACAAAGCCGAGCAGGAGGTATAGCCCGACGGAGAGCACGCCCCGGCGAAGGCCGAGCGCGCCCCCGACCAAGAGGACCGAGAGCGTCTGGCCCGTGATCGGCACCGGGTTGTTCGGCAGCCAGATGGTGATGTTGGCGGTCAGGGCGATGAAAGCGGCGCCGAAGCAGACCAGCGCGATGTGGCGCAGACGAGCGCTCATGCGCTCACCGATCCGGATCGGGACCAGGAAATCGCCGATGGTTATGCCACGTTCCGCGGCGGGTAGTCGGTTCAGCGAAGGGGTCGCGAGCATTGGCAAGTTTTCCCTGTTGAGGCGACGCGGCCGATGTTCGGACTCGTCCTCCCCGTCCGAGGGCCCGAGTGTAGCAGGCCGAGCAGCTGGAGAGCTCACGGGCATCGCCCCTTACTCGTGCTGGAGGGCCCGCACGATCGATTGGCGGCTGGCCACTCCCGCCGGGTAGATCGAGGCGGTAACGCTGATCAGGATGCCGAAGATAACCGCGAGGGCGATCGAGACCCATGGGGGATCGAAGGTCAAGCCGAATCCTCCGCTCGACCAGGCCACCAGCAGCCCACCCGCCAGCAGGCCGACCGCCGCGCCGATCAGGGACCCAGCAAACCCCAGCATTCCGGCCTCCATCACGACCATGGCCCAGACCTGGCGGCTGGACATGCCGGTCGCCCGGAGCACGCCGATCTCTCGGACGCGCTCGAGGACGCTCATCGAGAGCGTGTTTGCCATGCCCAATCCGGCCACGAGGACCGCGATGAGCGCCATCGCATCGAGCAGCCGGAAGACCCGGTCGAGAGCATCGCCGACCGTGCCCCGGACGCTGCCGAGATCCGCCGATTCCAGGGCATATTGCGACGCCGTCGCATCGACCGCGGCGCGCGCATTCGACTCCTGGCCGGGCTGGTAACGAACGGCAAAGACGTCGGCGCCAGACGCTCCGAAAGGCCCCAGGGCATCGGTCCAGCCGATCAGGATCGCCTCCTGCGAGTCGGCCGGGACGGAGTGGGCCACGATACCGACGACCCGCAGCTTCGTGGGCGTCTCGCCCGTGGCGAAGCTCAGCGTGTCGCCGAGCCGGATGTTCGACTCGTTCGCGAGCGACTTGGGCACGATGACCGCCCCACCCGCATCCAGCGCCGCGAGAGCCGTCGCCGAATCGCCACCGCCCTCGACGAAGACGAGGCGTCCATCGGCCGCGAAGTCCGCACCGGAGATGGAGGCCGCTTCCTGACGGACGCCTCCGAGCGGCACGCCCAGAAGCCCGATCGGCGAAACGGATTTCACGCCCGGCAGCGCGGCAATCTCATCGATGGCCGGATCGTCGGGTGAGATCGTGTGGATCGAGGTCAGAAGCTCGCTGCCCGGGATCGTCTCGGTCAGCCAGTTCGCGCCGATCTGGCGGATATTCTGGGCGGCTGTGCCCAGTGCCACGACCATCGCCAGGCCCATGACCAGCGCCCCGGCGGTGAGCGTCGTCCGACTGATGTCGCGGGCCAGCGAACTCCGGGCCAGCCGCTCCTCGTTGCGGAAGATCCGGAGTGGAATGCCCGCCAGCCACACCAGCGGTCCGAGAACGCGGGGCACGATCAGGACGGCCACCAGCATCAGGCCGTACACGGCGAGCGGGCCCAGCATTCCGAACTGGAGCGTCTGGCCGCCCGATCCGAGAGTCACTCCGGCGCCGCCCGACGAGCTGCTCGGCCAGACGGCCAGCGCCGCGACTGCCAGGACGCCGAAGACGAGGACCAACCAGCGCAGCCGCGCGGCTCCGGCTACCGCTCCATGGGGACCGCGTCGGAGGGCCTCGACCGGCGGGATCCGGCCGGCCCGCCAGGCCGGCTCGAGCGCGGCGGCGAGCGTGACCAGGACGCCGATGAGCAGGGCCAGCACGACTGAGCCGAGCGAGATGTCGGGCGCGTCCAGGGAGATTGGGCCCGTGGCGTTAACCCACGAGAGCGTGAGCGATGACAGGCCGATTCCGGCGACCACTCCAACGATCGACCCCGCCACCCCCAGGGCGAGGGCCTGCAGCAGCACGAGACTCATGACCTGCGAGCGAGTCGTCCCGGCGGCGCGCAGGAGACCCACGTCGCGCGATCGTTCGGTCACCGTCATGGAGAGCGTGTTGAAGATCAGGAAGGCACCGGCGAAGAGGACCACGGCAGCGACGAGGAGCAGCGTTCCGCGGAAGTCGGCCGTATCGGCGCGGAGCGAGTCTGCCGTGTCGGCGGTCTTCTCCAGCAGGTACGGCTCCGTCTGGATCGTGGCCTCCAGCTGTCCCATCAGCTCATCGGCGGTTACTCCCGGCCGCGTGCCCAGATCCACTCGCGTTACGCCGGTCACATCGAAGAGGGCCTGGGCCGAAGCCAGCGGCACGATTACCAGCCGGCCCGCGGCGTCGGTAACCGAGCCGTTGCCGGCCACGATGCCCACGATCGCGAAGGGAGTCGGCCCTGAGCCGGCGCCGTTGAGCGTGATCGAGTCGCCGACTCGGAGACCTTCCTCGCTCGCGAGGGTCTCGGTAATGACCGCACTCGACGAGTCGGCCGCAATCAGCAACCGCCCGCCGGAGAGTGGCAGGTCATGCAGCTTCGGCTCCGCCACGGCGTCGATTCCAAGAACGGTCACAGGCGCCGGGAGCTTCGCCGAGGGCGACCGCGACAGGCTCGCGGCCAGGTACGTCTGGCGCTCCAGGGCGGGAGCGGCGACTTCCACGCCGGCCGCCTTAGTCACGACTGCTACGGTCGCCGGGCTCAGACCCCGCTCTTCCAGCGCCTGGACGCGCAGCGCCGAGTGCCCCATCTCATCGGCGGCGGCACGGGCAACGGCGGCATCCATCGTCGCGCTGGCGGAGAGCGACGCGAAGAGCACCGCCACGCCCAGCGCGACGCCGGCGATCGTGAGCAAGCTCCGAAGCAGCCGCGCTTGAAGGTTCCGCCAGGCCAGCGACGAGAGGCGCCGCATTGGGCTAGAGGCCCAGCTGAGCGAGGCGCGTGATCAACGGTCGCGCGTCCCTGTCGATACGTCGGCCGAGTTGGATCTCGTCGCGGATCTTGCCGTCACCGAGCACCAGGACGCGGTCGGCGTGGGCCGCCGCACGGGCATCGTGGGTGACCAGGACGATGGTCTGGCCGCGCTCGTCGCACGACCGCCACAGCTGGTCGAGGATCTCGCCGCCGGTGGCGTAGTCCAGGTTGCCGGTGGGCTCGTCGGCCAGCAGGAGCGCCGGGCTCCCCGCCAGGGCCCGGGCCAGCGCCACGCGCTGCTGCTCTCCGGCCGAGAGCTGGTCGGGGCGACTGCGCTCACACCCCGCGAGACCGACCATATCGAGGACGTCCCTGATCCGGGCCGCCGTCTCGCCACGGCGCGGATCCACGCCCGCGATCGTGAACGGCAGCGCCACGTTCTCGTACACGTCCAGCAATGGAATGAGATTGAAGAACTGGAAGACAAAGCCGGTCTTCTCGCGCCGCAACCGAGTCGCTTCCCGGTCGCTCAGCCGGCTGACGACCTCGCCGTCGAGGACGACCTCGCCGCTGGTCGGTCGATCGAGCCCGCCGAGCAGTTGAAGGAGGGTGCTCTTTCCGGAGCCGGACGGTCCCATCACGGCGACGAACTCGCCCCGTCGGACCTTGAGCGAGATGCCACGCAGGACCTGGACGTCGCGGTTGCCGGTCCGGAACCCCTTGGTCAGATCGCGCGCCTCGAGGATCGTGCCGTCGCGCGCGAAACGTTCCGGGGCGGACCCGGCTGAAGTGGCCTCGAACGGCGACGGGGCGGACGGCGTGTTCGACACCGGGAGAGTGTATTCGGTCGGGCCACCGGCAATGCAAGCCAGCGCGACCCGGGCCTTAGCCGAACAGCCCGCCGAAGAACAACGTGAAGAGCGAGTCGAGCGGCCCCTGCGACGGCGTTCTCTCGCGGACCCGGAGACTGATCTGCTCAGTAGGGCTGTTCGCGTCGGGCGAGGCGAGCCCGCCGGTGGGCGAGCTGGACGCCGCGGCGCTGGGGCTCGGCTCGGACGTGGCGGTCGGCTCGGCGGTGGGTTCCAGGGTCGGCTCGGCAGTCGGAGTGGCGGTCGGGATTGGGGTCGGCTTCGGGGTCGCCTTGACGACCGGCTTCGCCTTCGCCTTCGACGCGCACGGCACGGAGAAGAGGACCGCGTACAGCTTTCGGCCGTCTGCCGCCTTGTACGCCCCGACGCCCATGCGACTCCAGGTGCCGAGGATGTTGGCCCGGTGGCCCTTGGAACCCATGAACGCGATCTCGATGCGGTTCGTCGCGGCACTGTCGCCGTAGGTGCTGAGGCCGATGTTCTCGCCTGCGACCTTGAAGCAGTAGTGGTCCGTCTGCATGTCGGCGAAGACCATCGTGTTGGAGGGCGGGATCTGGTGGAAGAAGTAGTCGCGGTCGCCCATGTCCTTGGCGCGCCACTCGGCCTCTATGTGGAGGTACGAGTCGTTGGTCAGGGCGTTCAAGCCCGCGGAGACGCGGTCCTGGTTGGTCAGCGTGAAGAGGAGTTGCTCGTCGGTGGGGCTGAAGGCCGAGCTCCCCCAGGCGAAGGTCGGGGAAGCAGTGGCTGCGACGGTCAGGAGGGAAAGGGCAAGGGCCAAGCCGCCAACGCGAAGTCGGCGTGAAAAGGCGGTTGCGGCGAAGGTTCGGATATTGCCGAAGCCTGGCATGGTGTTTCCCAGCTGGCGTTTTGTTACCACAACCGTACGTCCAGCCGGGCCGCGCTTCCCCCCTCCCTCTGGTCCGGACGATTGCGGTGCGTGGTACCAAGCTCGTCTGCGTTGTATTAGGGGTTGCCCCTACGCGCACGCGTGGCGACGTTGACTCAGGTCAACGGACTGCCCATGTCTCTGGCCTGCCGCACCCGTCGGCGGCCGCACCGGCTATACTCCCCGTCGCCCCATCGCAGACGCACGAGCGGCCCGGCCGCCGAGCACGCTGGGGCACGCGAACGGTGGCCTTAGCTCAACCGGCAGAGCAGCGGACTGTGGATCCGCAGGTTACGGGTTCGACCCCCGTAGGCCACCCCAACTCCCGCCAGACCCCTCAGGCGCGGGCCGTCTACGTCTCGCTCTCGTCCCGCCGTGGCATGCCGGCTACGCGGCTGCTTCTGCCCCGCCGCGCAGGTACCGGTACAGGATCCCCGCGACGATTGCGCCTGTCAGCGGCGCCGCCAGGTAGATCCACAAACCCGTGAAGTCGCCTGCGACGAGCGCGGGGCCGAGCGAGCGCGCCGGGTTGAGCGAGGCGCCGCTGATCGGACCGGCGGCAAGCCCACCGAATGCGATGGCGCCGCCGATCGCAAGCGCTCCGGTCTCTCGCGCCGCTCGCGGATCGGTGGCGACGACTGTGACCACGAGCACGAGGACGGCCGTGAAGACCACTTCCACTGCGAAGGATTGGGCGTCCGACCCGGCCGGATGGGTCACGCCGAGAGGTCCGTCGCCGAACGTGGCTCGCAGGGCGAGTGCCCCGGCGATCGCTCCGGCGCACTGGGCGACGGCATAGGTCGCAACTCGGAGCCACGGCAGATGCCCGCCCACGGCCACGCCCAGCGACACGGCAGGATTGAAATGGCCGCCGGAAATGTGGCCGAACGCGTAGACCATGAGACCGATCGCGAGCCCGAACGTGAGCGCGACGCCCACGGGGCTGATCCGCCCGACGATGACGGCCCCGCAGCCGGCGAAGACGAGCACGAAGGTTCCGACGAACTCGGCGACGTGCGCCCTCATGAGAGCGCTATGGGCGGCGGCGGTCCAGGAGGCGATCCCGGTTTGATGTTCGGCAGGTGTATTCATTGTCGAAACGTACACCCTGCGAGCACATCGAAGCAGGTTGGGCGCGACAGATGCTCCAAGGACACTAGCGCCGCGAGCCCGAGCTCAGCCGGCCTGGTCCCCTACCCCGCGGTGCCAGCCTCGGTGGCAATCGCTGCCGCCGTCTCCTGCCGACCGAATAGCCGCCCCTGCAGCCGCATCGCCGCCCACACAAGGGCCAGCATCACGGGCACCTCGATCAGCGGGCCGACGACAGTCGCGAGCGCGACCGTCGGCGAGAACGCCGTGATCGCAATGGCGATAGCGATCTCGAAATCTCGGCCGGTGGCGTTGAACGCGACAGCCACCGCGTCCCGGTACGGGAACCGCAGCCGCGACCCGATGAAGAGGACGAGGAAGAACATGACCGTGAAGAACAGGGTCATCGGGATTGCCATCTCGAGCACGATGCTGGGTCGCTCGATGATCAGGTCGCCCTTGAGCGAAAACATGACGATCAGAGTGAACAGCAATCCCAGGATCGAGAGTGCGTTGAGACCCGGCTTGAGCCGCTCCATCGCCTCCTCGCCGCCTCGACGGGTCACCGCCAGCCGCGTGAGCACGCCGAGCACGAGAGGCAGGCCCAGATACAGCACCACCGACTCTGCGACGACCCAGACATCGAAGCTGACGTTACCGATGAGCAAGCGCGCATAGACCGGGATGAGCAGCATCTGAGCAACGGAGTTGAGGGCGACGAACACCAACGCCATCGGCGTGTTCCCCTTCGCGAGGAAGGTGAAGATGATCACCATCGCGATGCAGGGGGCGAGGCCGTAGAGTACGAGACCGGTATGCAGCTCCGAGTCGCTGACGAAGATGTTCGCCAGGCCGAGCATCAGAAACGGCGCGACGAGGTAGTTGAAGAGCAGCACGACCACGAGCTGACGTGGCGAGCGGAACGCGTCGCCAACCTCGCCCAAACGGACGTTCGTCATCGCCGGGTACATCATCGCAAAGAGCCCGATCGGCACTCCGAGAGAGATCGCGTTGGGCACCGTCAGAACGAACGTCCCGCCAACGATTGCCTTGATGGCGTCGATCGGAGGGGTCAGGGCGAAATCGGAGATCGACAGCGCCTTCCCAATGCCTATCCCGATCGCCATGCTGATGACGACGAAGAACGGCAGAAGACGGAAGTCCTCGAGCTTGGCGAGAAGGCGGGTGGCGGCCATCGGGCTCCTGTCGGCTGGGGTGGCGTGCCGTTCATTGCGATGCGGCATGGAGACGACTGTACGCCCTGAAGCCACTTGAAGGTCAAGGGCTCGTCGCAATGGTCGAGGTTGCGCACCGCCGCGATCGACTGAGCGGATGCGGGGTCGGCTACGATTCGACGTGTGAGACTCACGAGCGCCTCCTGGAACCCGGTCGGCTTGCCCGACCCACAGCGCCGAACGCTCGACGGCCGCCGGTGACGCCCTTCGAAGCCGCGGTAATCCTGGCCGCCGGGGTCGCTGCGGGGACTATCAACGCCATCGTCGGGTCTGGCTCGCTGATCACTTTCCCCACGCTTCTCGCCTTCGGCTACGCGCCCTTCGATGCCAATGTATCCAACACCGTCGGCCTCGTCCCGGGTGCGATCAGCGGCTCGATCGGTTATCGCCGGGAGCTCGTCGGCCAACGATCGAGAGCCGTTCGGCTGGGGATAACGGCCGCGGCCGGCGGACTGACCGGCGGCTTGCTGCTGCTCGCGTTCCCCGGCGCGTTCGAGGCGGTCGTGCCGGTCCTCATTGGAGTAGCCCTGGTGCTCGTCGTCGTGGGCCCTCGACTCTCACGCGCGCTTGCGGCGCACCGCCATGCCGAGGCCGATCGCGCCTGGCCGCTGACGATCACGCTCTTCGCCACCGCAATCTACGGCGGCTACTTCGGGGCAGGCCAGGGCATCGTGATGATCGCCCTCCTCACGATCTTCCTGCCCGACGACATACAGCGCCTCAACGGCCTCAAGAATGTCCTGGCGGTGGTCGTCAACGGCGTCGCTGGGATCCTTTTCGCCGCGGTCGCGCCGGTACATTGGGACGTGGCCCTGCTGATCGCCGCCGGCTCCGTTGTCGGTGGGCAGATCGGCGCGCACGTCGGCCGGCGACTGCCGGCGCCGATGCTGCGGGCCGCGATCGTCTGCGTTGGATTGGTCGCCGAAGTGAGGCTGCTCTTCGGCTGAGCGAGCCGGCGCGATCGCGCGCGGGCTCGGGCGCGAACGGGCGCGGCACGGCCGAGGACGTGCGACAGGTCTAGGAAGCGGGCTGCCCGTCCTCGCCGGGCGTCCAGTGGGGTTCGACGGGATCGAGAGTCGCATCTCCGCTGAGCGGAGCGCTTGCCGCATTCGGGTCCGGGCTCGCCTGTGCGGCCGAACCCGCCGGATCCGCGGGCAATCGGACCCAGAACCGGGCTCCCCCACCTTCCCGATTGTTCGCCCCGATCGTCCCGCCGTGCTGATCGACGATCCACTTAGCGATCGCCAGGCCGAGGCCCGTGCCTCCAGCCGGCGCGTCGTCGGCACGCCAGAACCGATCCCACAGGCGAGGCAGGTCTTCCGGCTTGATGCCGGACCCTCGGTCCTCAACCTCCAGCACGGCCGCGCCCGGCTCCGGCCGAACGCGAACCTCCACCGACGTACCTGCCCTGCCGTGGCGGATGGCGTTGTCGACCAGGATCGTCACGAGCTGGCGGAGCCGAATGGGGTCGCCGGTGACGGGCGCCGGCAATGGATCGAGCATAACCTCGACATGGCGGTCGGCTCCGAGCGAGCCCAGCAGCGAGGTCGCCTCGGCTGCCACGTCGGCGAGGTCGAGCGGCCCTCGGTCCAACTGGACGACGCCGGAGTCGGTGCGGGCCAGGAGCAGCATGTCTTCTACCAGCGCCGTCACCACGCGGACCTCGGCATCGATGTCGTCGAGCGCTTCGCCGACCTCCTCGACCCGGCTGCGCCGGTTTCGCCTCAAATCCTCGACGCTGGCCCTGATCACGGTGAGCGGCGTCCTCAGCTCATGGCTCGCGTTCGCCGTGAATTCGCGTTGACGCTGGAGGGCGCCCTGGCGGCGCTCAATTGAGGCCCGAATCGGCACGAGGGCGCGGCCGGCGTACAGGTAGCCGGCGAGAAGCGATGCCAGAAGCGCGATCAAACCGCCACCGAGCAGCACGATCTGCAGGGTGCCGAGGAGGCTGACCTCGCCGAACCGGTTCTGCGCCCACTGCACTTTGTAGCCGGCAAAGTGCCCCGAGGCGGAGAAGCCGCTGATGACGCGACAGGGCGTTCCATCGGGCAGAGTGATGTTGCGAATGTCGATTTGACCGGCTTGCGTAACCTGCGCCAGGCTGGCTTTGTCGGGCAGGCCGACCGGAAGCCGGGCCAGACCGGGCGTCGTGCGGACGGTCCCGTCCGGAGCGACCACGATCGGGATAAGGCCTGCGGTCTTGCCCTCGACGCTGAAGCCGTACGGATTGTCGGGATCGACCTGGTCGAGGGCGACCTGCTCGAGCTGCGCCCGCGCCCCGTTCTCGACCCGGTCGGAGACCGTCAAATACACGGCCGCGCCCAGCGTCATCAGGATGACCATCGTGACCAGTCCGCTGACGAGCATCAGCCGCACGCGGGTGCGTCGCAGGATTCGGGCGTCATCCTCCAGAGCGGCTCGAGCAACGGGCGATCGAGTCTCTGCCGGGGCGTCGTTGCTCCGACGTCTAAGGCTCAGGCGCGGGATCCTCACGTGTCAACCCTCACGAAGGCGATAGCCGACGCCGCGGACAGTCTCTATGTGGCCGGCCGCAGTATTGCCGACCTTCTCACGCAGCAAGTGGATGTAAGCCTCGACCGTGTTCGGCGTGAGCGCAACGCCGTAGGGCCAGGCGTAGTCGAGGAGCTGGTCGCGCGAGAGAACCTGACCGGGCCGGCGCAGCAGGCACTCGAGGATGGAGAACTCGCGCTGGCTGAGATCGACCGGCTTGCCGGCCACGGTGACCCGGCGAGTGGTTTCGTCGAGCTCGAACGGGCCCGATCGGAGCGCCACAGCCTTGCGCGTCGGCGGGCGCCGGCCCAGCGCACGCAGCCTGGCGAGGAGCTCCTCATAGGCGAATGGCTTGACCAGGTAGTCGTCCGCGCCCGCATCCAGACCCTCGACCCGATCGCTGACGGCGTCGCGAGCCGTCAGCATCAGGATCGGGACCTGCGAGCCCTTCTGCCGAAGCATCCGGGCCACTTCGAAGCCCGACCGATCGGGCAGGCCGACATCGAGAATGACGGCGTCCAACTCGAGGCCAGACGTGGCGATCTCGAAGCCTTCCTCGGCCGTAAGGGCCGTTTCGACCACGTGGCGGTCCTGAGTCAGGAGCCGCTTGAGGAGGCGGCTCAGGCGGGCGTCGTCCTCAACGACGAGCACGTGCAAGGGGTCGCCTCCTACGGCGTCGTGATCAGGATGTCCTTGGCCGTCAGCGTCCGACCGCCGAGACCGCCGGAGGCGCTCGGGTTCGGAGTGGCGCCGGCCGGGGCGCTGGTGTCGATCTGAACGGTCACCGTGGTGCCGGCCTTGACGTCGGTCGAGGTGGCGGCCGTCTCATTGTGGTACGTAGTCGTTCCGGACACATCGATCGTGACCGTGCTGCCGTTGGCGAGCTTGATGGTCACCGTCGTACCGTCGATCGACTGGACCGTGCCCGAAACGCTGCCAACCCCGGCGCCGACGCGACCTAAGCCGCCGCCGAACTGCCCGGTATCGAACGTCTGGCCAGGAGCCAGGGACGGACGGACGAAGCCGCCGTTGCCGCCGCCGTTGCCGCGGCCGTTGCCGGCGCCGAGTGCAGTGTTGTTCGCGGTCGACGAACCGGCCGTGAGGTGGCCGACGGCGAAGCCGATCCCACCGACCGCGACAAACGCCGCGATAAGGAGGAGCGCCATCGTCGTTCGATCCTGTCGCTTGGCCGGCTGGAGCGTTGTTGCCATGAGTCCTTCCCCTTTCAGAGACTGTGAGTCACTACTCGTATCGAAGCGCGACTACCGGGTCGAGACGGGCTGCCTGGCTCGCAGGCCAGACCCCAAAGACGATCCCGACGATCAGGCTGAAGCCGAGAGCGACGACAACCGTGATCGGATTGAACACGAAGCCCCACCCGGCATACAGGCCGATCGCAAATGAGGCGAGAACACCGAGCCCGATGCCGATCACGCCGCCAGCGAGCGAAAGCGCGAGGGCTTCGACCAGGAACTGCGACAGGATGTCGCGCCCACGGGCACCGATGGCCTTGCGAATGCCGATCTCACGAGTACGCTCGCGCACCGAGACCAGCATGATATTCATGATGCCGATTCCTCCGACCAGCAGCGAAATCGAGGCGATGCCGGCCAGCAGGAACGTCAACACGTCGCTGACCGAGCTCACGGTGCCGAGCAACTGAGCCTGAGTCACGATCGAGAAGTCGTCCGAGGCCCCGCTCGCGATGCCGTGCCTCTGCTCCAGCAGCGCGGTTATCTCGCCCGAAACGGTGGTGATCTGATCTTCGCTGGTAGCGCTGAGGCCGATGGTCGAGACGCTGTTGGTGCCGACGAACAGCTCCCGGGCCGTGGAGAGCGGCACCATGACCTGGTCGTCCGCGGTACCAGTCCCGCCCTTGGACTGCATGATCCCGACCAGTTCGAACGGCAGGCCGGCTATGTAGATGGTCGAGCCGATCGAGCTGTCGGTCAGGCTCAGGTTATCGGCCGTCGTGGCGCCGATCACCGCGACCCGCATGTTGTGGTCCAACGACGCCTGGTTCAGGAACGAGCCGGTCCACATGTCGTAGGCGAAGACCGACAGGTATGCCGGCGAGGTGCCGATGATGCGAGCGGTCTCGTTCAAGGAGCCCGCAATCACGAGTTTGTTGGTGGTCAGCTCCGGGGCAACGTATTGGACCCCCGCGAGCCCGGAGATCGCGGACGCATCGTCGATCGTGAGCGTGGTCGCCGAGCCGAACGAGCCGCGCGTGGCTCCGCCGCCCCGCGTGAAGCCCGGGTTGACCGTCACGAGGTTCGTTCCGAGGGACTGGAGTCGATCGCTGATGCCCTTGGTGGCACCCTGGGCGACGCTGACCAGCGCGACCACGGAAGCCACGCCGATAATGACGCCGAGCGCGGTCAATGCCGTCCTCAGCTTGCCGGTGCCGAGCCTTCCGAGCGCCAGATGGAGGAGGTCGGTCAGGCTCATCCGAGCGCCGCTTCCTGAAGCTGGCCGTCCCGAATATGGACGCCGCGGTCGGCGGCGGTGGCGACCTCGATATCGTGAGTGATCAGGACGATCGTCCGTCCGAGGGAG
>Ga0209745_1001001_pt1 | contig 17015 bp, 8 predicted proteins | sample BarGraNGADG00312_FD_184495 | JGI IMG/M metagenome (GOLD analysis project Ga0209745, IMG submission 184495) | Arctic peat soil microbial communities from Barrow, Alaska - Barrow Graham LP Ref core NGADG0004-312 (SPAdes) (version 2) | ecosystem: Environmental > Terrestrial > Soil > Wetlands > Peat ... | reverse complement strand
CCACCCATTCGTCGATGCCGGAGCGCTTGATCTTCCTCAGGTTCTGCTTGTGGGCCTCACCGTGCAGCGTCTCCAGGAACTCCAGCTTCGTGCATTCCTCGAACTCCGCGCACTCCCAGCAGCCGGCATAGCCCTTCTTGATGGTGCACTGCGCGACCTTGCACATCTTCGAGCGCGAGCCGCCGCGGCAACCCTTGCAGCGCATCTTCACCAGCACTCCCATGGCGGCATAGGCGCTCGCATAGTCCTCGGAAGACATGAAGGGGATGACCTCGGCGACTTTGTCGAAGCGCGCGGCGCGGAGCTCCTTGCGAAGGTCCCGCGCAAGGTCGGCGATCTTGCCCTGCCCGAAGCAGCAATCCTCGCAGTAGAGCCCGCAGTAAGCGGTGGCTGGAAGGTTCTTCGCGTCTGCCATGTCGACCTCCGGAGTAGCGTGACGGGTCCTTCCCGATTCTCTCACGCATCCTCAGCCCTTGAGAACCCCCATCGGCCTCAGCATTGCGACTTTATTGGACAAGCCCGCCCCTTCGCAGACGTCGACGACCCGCGTCACGTCCTTGTAAGCCTCGGGGGCCTCTTCGGCCAGCAGGCTGTCCTTGCCCGCCATCACGATGATGCCCTCGCGCTCCAGGCGCTCCTTCAGCTCCGCGCCGCGGATCATTTTCTTCGCCCTCGATCGGCTCATGGTGCGCCCTGCGCCGTGGCACGTGCTGCCGAAGCTTTCCCGCATCGACTGCTCCGCTCCAACGAGCACGTATGAGTGCGTCCCCATGTCGCCGGGGATCAGCACCGGCTGGCCGACCCCCTTGTACGGGGCCGGGACCTCAGGGTGCGCTGCGGGGAACGACGCCGTCGCGCCTTTCCTGTGCACGCATACGCGTGCCTTCCTGCCGTCGACCTCGTGCTCTTCCATTCGGGCAACGTTGTGCGACACGTCGAAGAGCAGGTCCATCCCGAGCTTCCTCTCCGTGCTGTTGAAGTGGTGCTCGAACGCCTCACGCGTCCAGTGCATCAGCGCCTGCCTGTTCCCGATCGCGTAGTTGCAGGCGCACGCCATGGCCGCCATGTAGTCCGCGGCCTCCTTGCTGTCCAGCGGCGCGCACGCGAGCTGCCTGTCGGGCAACACCCAGCCCTGCCGCTTCACCACCCGGTCCATCACCTGCAGGTAGTCGGTGCAGACCTGGTGCCCCAGGCCGCGCGAGCCCGAGTGGATCATGACTGTGACCTGGCCTTCTTCGAGCCCGAACACTCGCGCCACTTCGGGCATGAACACCTTTTCCACCACCTGGACCTCGAGGAAGTGGTTGCCCGACCCCAGCGTGCCGAGCTGGTCGGCGCCTCGCTGATACGCATGCGCGCTCACGCAATCCGGATTGGCTCCCGGGTACACCCCGCCACGCTCCGTATGCACGAGGTCGTCCTCGCGCCCGTAGCCCATGCGGACAAGCTCGCGCCCGCCCCCGGTGAAGACCTTGCGCAGGACGCTTTCCGTGGAATGGATCTTTCCGCGGGTGCCGAGACCTCGCGGGATGGTCCCGGCCATCAGGGCGATCAGGTCGCGGAGGCCGGGCCTGACGTCGCCCTCGGAAAGGTTGGTCTTCACGAGCCTTACCCCGCACGAGATATCGAAGCCCACCCCGCCGGGCGACACGACCCCGCTCTCCTCGTCGAACGCGGCCACGCCTCCTATCGGAAATCCGTAGCCCCAGTGGATGTCCGGCATCGCGAGCGACCTGCCGACGATCCCCTGCAGGAAAGCGACGTTCGCGACCTGCTCGAGAGCCTTATCCCGGCTCGCCATCGTGATGAGCTCCTGGTCGGCGAAGACGGTGCCGGGAACGCGCATCCCGTCCTTCCACCCGATGGGGATCTCCCACTTGTAATCGCTTATCCGCTTGATGCCGTCCACCGTCATCGCCATCCTCCGCGCCAGTCGTTCTCAGACGTCGAAGATCGCTCGCGCGAACCAGCAACCATCACGCCCGCGCACCTCGAGCTCGTGGTAGGTCGCCGCTTTGATCTCGAGCTCGAGTTCATGTTTCGCCGGGTCGATGAGCTCACCTCTGACGACCGCGTCCAGAGCCCGGTCGCTGATGCTGAGGACGTCAAAGCCCGACAGGAGCAGCCGCTCGCCGCTGACAAAAAAAATGAGCTCGTTCAGCCACCTGAACATGAGCTCTTCGACGTCGGAGGCTTCCAGCCTCACCGTTCTATCGATACTCTGCTCGACCCCGCCCGGTTCCACCATTATCGAGAACATGGCCTGTGCTGCCCCCCTGAACAGCTCCGCCAGGCTGTCCGCCTCGACCTCGATGCCGATGTCGGCGGTGTGCTCGATCGTCCTGAACCTCACGGGCTCCCCCGTCTATCGCGCGAGCGGAAGGGTGAACGTGAAGACCGAGCCCTTTCCCCGCTCACTCTCGACCGTGACGCTGCCGCCCATCGAGCCTACGAGCTCTCTCGTTATGTAGAGCCCGAGTCCCGAGCCCGGGAACGATCGCGTCTCGCTGCTGTCGACCTGATAGAAGCGGTCGAAGATCCGTTCCAGCTGCTCGGGAGCGATCCCGATCCCCTCATCCCTGACGCTTATCTCGGCCACCGACTTCGTCTGATTCACCGACACGGTGACCTCTCCTCCTCCGGGGGAGAACTTCAAGGCATTGCGGATAAGGTTCCCGACGGCGACCTCGGTCTTCTCGCGGTCGGCTATGACCACCACCGGCCTGGCATCGGTCTCGACACGCACCTCGTGGAGGCCTTCGACACGCTCCTGGTCCTCGCTGACCCCCTCGCAGAGCTCTACGATGTCGAACGGCTCGCGCGAGACCTCCAGCCTCCCCTCTTCGATCCGCGACATGTCCAGCAGGTTCTCGATCAGCCCCTCGAGAGCGACCGACTTCTTAAGGATTATCTCGATCGATTCACGCTTCGTCTCCTCGTCGAGCCTTTCGAAATGTTCGGACAGCGTCTTCGCGAAGCCCTCGATGACCGCCAGTGGCGAGCGCAGCTCGTGCGAAACCGTCGAAACGAAGTCGGACTTCATGCGATCGAGCACCATCAGCTCCTGGTGAGCTTTCTCGAGCGCGGCGAGGTGGCGCCTGGTCTCCTCGTACAAGCGGGCGTTCTGTATCGCAACACCGGCCTGCCGGCCGATGGCCTCGAGCAGAAGTACGTCTTCCGGGGAGAACTCCGCCCCGTTCGCCGGGCGCTCCAGCGCGAACACGCCCACCACCCGGTCGCCGGCGATGAGAGGCGTCGCCGCGCCGAAGTCGACACCTGTCGCAATGATCACCGGGTCATTCTCGATCAGCTCGCGCTCCTCCTGACTGGCCGCTGCTTCTCGCGGGATGAGCACGGTCTTCTTGCGCCTGACCACCTGGCCGCCGATCCCGTCGGTGACGTCAAGGGCTATCGGCTCGAGGAGCCTCACATCCAGGTTGTGCGCGGCTCTGAAGACAAAATTTTCCCAGTCCGGCTCGATCAGCCCTATGACCGCGGAGTTCGCCCCGACCGCGCGCGCCGCCTCGGCCGCCGTCGTGTCCAGTAGTGATTGCAGCTCGAGCTCGCCCGAGATGCTCTGCGCGCTGCGGTACAGGAGCGACAGCCTCTCGTGCTCGGCCGTCAGCTCCTGGTAGATCAGAACGTTTTCGATGGACACCCCGATCTCCGCACCCGCGGCGTTGTAAAAGCCGATGTCTCGCTCGTCAAACGCGTCCTCCTCCGACGAACTCATCGCGATTATCCCGATCGATTTTTCGCCGCTGTAGAGCGGTATGAACAGCGCCTGCCTGATGCCCTGTTTTGCCAGGGCCTCGGCGAAACCGAACTTCGGCTCCTGAGGCTGCCCTTCACCGAGCTCGAGCAGGAACGTGCTCTGCCGCTGCGCAAACAGCCATGCCATGAGCTCGCGCAAGCCTTGCTCGCCGACGGTCCCGTGGAACTTGTCGTCGACCTTGCTGGTGGTCACACTCGACGGCCTCCGGCCGGGGGCGTTGCTGAGCAGTACCATGCCCGCTTCCGCGTGGCTCACCTCGGTTGCGACGTGGAGGATGGCCTCGAGCACTGTGTCGAGCTCGAGCGAGCTCGTGGACGCTTTCACGATCTCGTTGAGGAAGACCAGTTGCGCCGCACGACGGGCGGTCTCCTCCTCAGCCTTCTTGCGCTCGCTGATGTCGCGAAGCGCCGACAGCACCACGGTCTCTCCCCAGATGCGTGTCAGCCTCGAGGATGCCTCGGCGGGAAGGGTTGACCCGTCCTTCCGCAACAGGCGTGTCTCGAAGGTCGTGATGCCGTGTTCCATGACGTCGCTCTCGAGCTCATCGTACCTGACCCTCAGCCTTTCGGGCACCAGCTCCGTGATGTTCCTGGTCAGGAGCTCTTCCCTCGAGAACCCCGTGTAAGCGACAGCACTCTCATTCGCGCCGATGATGTTGCCCGCCATGGTGTGGATGAGATAGGCGTCTCCCGCGCTGGAAAAGAGTGTCGAATAGGCCTCCGCTGCGGCTTCGACCTCTTCCCTCATCTGCTTAGACTCGGTGATGTCCTGCAACGCGAGAAGGACCTCGCCGACGCCTCCCTCTGTCACGCCGAGAGAGGTCACGTAGAAGTGCACGTCGATAAGGGTCCCGTTCTTGCGCTTGAGTTTGTTCTCGGCCGAGAACACGCCGGCTTCCGCGAGAGATTGGACCATTACCGTGGCGATGTCAGGGAAGAGCCCTGGCTCAGGCATCAGGATCTCCGTGGTCTGCCCGGTAAGCTCCTCGAGGCTGTAGCCGCTCAGCTCGTTCATCTGCGAGTTGGCCCACGTGATGATCCCGTTCGAGATGACCACGAGCCCTTCCCCGATGCTCTCGGTGATGCGGGTCCTGAACCGTTCCGACCGCGCGAGCTCCTCCACGAACTCTCTGCGCTCCAGCGCCCGCGATATCGTCCGGGCGATCTCTCGCAGGAGGTTGAGGTCCTGCTGCGACCACCGCCTCTTCTCCCCGATCGACGTGTATCCCAGCACTCCCCTGAAGCCGTCTCCTACAAAGATGGGCATGGCCGCAAAAGAATCTATCCCGAACGTGTCGCGGAACTCAGCTGCCGTTTCCTCGGGCAGCTCTTCAACGCTCTCGAAGACGACTTCCTGCCCCGCGCTCAGCCTCGGGTAGAGATAGGGGTACTCCTTCGCGTCCTCCCACCTGAGCCGCTCGGCGAAAGGCTCACCGCTCGCGGACCACTCGAGACTGTTCTGGAGCGTGTGTCCGTCGCCGCCGATCTCGACGTAAAAAGCGCGGTTCCCCCCGAGGAAGTCCGACAGGTCCTCGAGTGTGCGCAGTATCGCCTGGTTCATGTCGGCCGGGTCGACGAAGATGGCGGTGATGGTCGACAGCGCTTCTTCCACCTTGAGCTGGCGCTCTCGCTCTTCCTCGCGCTGCCGCCGCTCCGTGATGTCGCGGATGACGAGGATCTCCATCGCGTCATCGCCCGGCCAGCCCACCAGCCCCGAGTTGACCTCGGCGAAGATCGTGCCTCCGTCTTCCTTCAGGCAGTGCATGGAGTAATTAGGGGCGGCCTTCCCGGTCTTGAAATCGCGAGTGAGCTCTCTGGATGCCGCGTCCCTGTCGTCGGGATGCACGAAGCTGAAGACGTTACGCCCCCTGGCCTTTTCCGCGCTGACTCCGAACATGGGCTCGACAGCCCGGTTCGCGAAGATGATCTCTCCAGCTCTGTTGACGGCGACGATCGCGTCGTGAGTCGTCTCGACGATGGTCCGGTACTTGTCCTCCGAGTCCTCCAAAGCCTTCTGCGCGAGCATTCTCTCCGTGACGTCGCTGGCGATGAGCATCACGTTGGCTTCCGGCCCCGGCTCCCCGAGAATGGCCGTGGCGACCTCGAAGAACCTCTCCGCGCCCTTGACCAGGGACCGCACCGGGAACCTCGCGACGCCGCGGCCGGCCTCCCACTCGCGCACGAACTTCTGCCGGGTCGCGTCCTTCTCGTCCGGGTGGACGAACTGGTAGACGCTGTTGCCGATCATCTCCGCGGCCTTCTTGCCAGTGAGGCTGCTGCTCGCTCTGTTGGCGAAAAGTATCCTGCCCTTGGGGTCGGCCGTTATGATCGCGTCGCGGGATGACTCGATGAGCGTTCTGTACCTCTGCTCGGAACCCTTGACGGCCTGCTCGGCCTCGACCCTGTCTGTCACATCGTTTGCCGCGACGAGCACGACCTTGCGGCCGCCCATCGTCATCGGCGTGTGTATCAGCTGTACGACCGCGACGCTGCCGTCGCTTCTGGCAAGCCTTACGTCGTAGTCCTTGCGCACCGAGTCGTCGCCTGTCATCCTCTGGCGCAACGTTTTCAGCATCATCTCCCTGTCCTCGGGAGGCGCCAGGTTCACGATGTCCGCGACCTGCTTGAACTGCTCTGTGTCCCGGCCGATGATCCGGCCCGCGCGCTCGTTCGCGTAGAGGATGTTGTTGCCGTCATGGATGATGAACCCTACTCCGCTGTTCTCCAGGATGGCGCGATATCTCTCCTCCGATTCGCGCAGGTCCAGCATCAGCGACGCGTTGCGGATCGCGATGGAGGACTGTCTCGCTATGCTCTCGACGAGAGACGCCTCGGCGGAGGTGAACTGGCGCTGGCGGCTGCTCATCGCGACATAGATGGCGCCGATGAACTTTCCTTCGGCAACGAGCGGCACGTGCATCGAGGACTTGATGCCATAGTCGCGCGAGACGTGCTCGGGCACCCTGTCGTCGGCCTCGACGTCATAGATGACCAGAGGCTCGAGAGTGCGCGCGACCTCGGCCGCGGCCTTGTGGACGCGGAGGTTAATGTCGGGCGGCTTCCGGTTGCCCACCGCCCCCGGCGGATAGCCCGCGGCGAGCCGCACGATGTCCGAGTTCTCCTCGAAAAGGAAGATTCCACACATGTCGGCCGCGACCAGCACAGCGATCTCTTGCGAGACCTTCATCAAGGCCTCGTTGACGTCAACGGTTCCGGTCAGTGCCTGGCTGACGCGCAACAGCGCTGTCGCTTCTCTCGCTCTCTCTTCGGCCTTGACCCTCAGGAAGGCGTTCTCCGCGCCGAGCTCGAGCGCTTCGGTCGAAGCGCGCAGCACCTCCATCCCCAGCTCTTCGGGGCTTGGGTCGTCCTGGTAACCGAGGAGAAGCAGGCCGAGCGGATGACCCCCCGGGAAGACAGGTATCGCGACCAGCCCGGTGTGGCCTTCGGCCTCCATCACTTCCCGAACCTCGCGATGCATCTTCGTGTCTTTGTCTGCGACCTCGATCTTCTTGTTGAAGACAGCGGTCGCGGGGAACCGCAACCCTTTCTCCTTCGCAACTTCAGGAGGTTCGCCGACCTTGAATCCCCTTGCGGCGATGCGACGCGCTTCCGCCGTGGAAGCGTCGAGGATATATGCGGATCCGGCAATATATGCGGGAAGGGCAAGAAGCTCGTCGAGGGTGACCGACAGCATCTCGTCGAAGTCCAGCGCCGAGCCGACGCGTGCGAGCACCGAGTTCACGATCTCCAGCTCGATCGCGCGTTTCTCCACTTCTCTGCGGTGGGCATATCGTTCGGTCACGTCCTGGCCCAGGGCTATTCCGCCACCGGCATCCGAACTGCCGATGAGCAGCGGCGAGTACGTCCAGGAGACCATCCTCCTTGAGCCAGCCTTGGTGAGCACCGGTATCAGGGCCGGCTTGTCCGGTCGCTTTGCCTCCGGCGGCCGCGAGAAATATTCGACGGCGGCCTGCAGGGAATCGGCCGGAACCAGCAATTGCATCCCGCCGCCGTCCCGGATCTCCCTCTCCGTGTAACCGGTCGCGGTCTCAGCGGTGTGGTTGACGAACTCGACTTCGCCCTCGGAGTCGAACCCCAGCACCAGCGAGTTCACGGAACCGAGCAGAGCCCTCGACAGCTCTCTTTCCTTGAGCACTTCCTGCTTGAGGCTGCGCGTATCGTGCACGTCCATGCTGACCATCGCTATTACCTGCGTATTCGGGTCAGCACCACGTGCGTAGAGGTACAGGTTCTCGTGGGTCCGCCAGCCGTCGCGCGTCGGCATCCGCATCTCGCGCCTCAGCCATCGGTGGGTCTCGAGGATCTCGTCGAACGGGCAGTCCGCGCACTCTTCGCGGCCGTTGCGCAGGGCCCGGAAGCAGTCCTGCCCGACCCCTTCTTCGCCCCAGGCCCTCAGGGCCTGCTCGTTCATGTAGAGGATCTTGCGGTCAGGGGAAAGGACGACGACCGAGGCGCCGACGGCGTTGAGAAAATCTTGAAAGGGCCCAAGGTCGGGAGGAGCGACCTCCGCCTTGCGCCTCTTAGGGTGAATCATGCCTGCCCCCGCGGGTTCAGCTCATGTGGGGCCTGCTCCTGGACCCGGGCCTCAGAGTTCTTCCGGCTCTTCCGGTGAGATCTCCTCGTCATCGCCCTCGTAGTCCTCTTCGGCGTTGCTGTCATCCCCCGCGACAACCAGGGCGACCGCGCTGACCCGGTCGTTCTCCTGCACCCTCATGACCTTCACGCCTTGCGTTGCACGCCCTGTCCTGGGTATCCCGTTGATGGGAACCCTTATTACGATGCCTTCTTGCGAAACGACGAAGAGCTCCTGGTTGTCCCGGACAATCCTTGCGCCGGCGAGGACGCCCTTCGTCTCTGTGAGCTTGATCGTCCGCACACCCTTGCCGCCTCTCTTGTGGAGCGGGTAAAGCCGGGCAGACGTGCGTTTCCCGAAACCGTTCGAGGTGATCACGAAGACGTCGGAGCCTTCCTGGGGCACCTCCATGGTGAGGACCTGGTCGCCCTTGTTCAGGGTAATGCCTTTGACCCCCGCCGCCGGTCTTCCCATGGGCCTGCAATCGCGCTCATTGAACTTGATCGCCTGGCCCTGCTCGGAGATAAGCAGAAGCTCCTCGTTGCCGGCCGTGAGCCTGGCCCGGATCATCTCGTCCCCGGGGAACAGCCTGAGGGCTATTATCCCATCCTTGCGGGCCGAGTCATACAGGTCGAAGCGCGTTTTCTTGACGATACCGTTTTTCGTTCCGGTCACAAGGTACTGCTCCGGGCTGAAGTCCTTGGTGGATATTACTTCGACGATCTTCTCACCCTGCTCCATAGGCAGCAGGTTGACCATCGCCTTGCCCTTGCTCTGGCGACTGCCGGTCGGCAACTCGTGGACCTTGAGCCGGTACACCTTCCCGCGGTTCGAGAAGAAGAGGATGAAATGGTGCGTGGTAGTTATGAACAGGTGCTCGACGAAGTCGCCTTCCTTGAGGTCCATGCCGGTCACCCCGCGGCCGCCACGCTTCTGCTTGCGGAATGTGGTCACCGGAACGCGCTTGGCATATCCCGAGTGCGTTATGGTGATGACCATCTCCTCTTCGGCTATGAGGTCTTCTATGGACAGGTCTTCGGCCGGACCGACGATCTCTGAGCGCCGGTCGTCGCCGTATTTCCTCTTTATCTCCTTCATCTCTTCCTTGATGATGAGGAGGACTCTGCCCGGGTCCTCCAGGATCTCCTTGTACTCCGCGATCTTCGCGTGCAGCTCTTTGAGCTCGTCCTTCAGCTTCTGCCTCTCGAGCCCAGTCAGCCGCTGGAGCCTCATGTCGAGGATCGCCTGCGCCTGCTCGTCGGAAAGCTTGAAGCGCTTGATGAGAGCGCCGCGCGCGTCTTCGACCGTCTTCGACGCCCTGATGAGGGCGATGGTCTCGTCCAGGTGGTCGAGCGCGATGAGGAGCCCCTCGAGTATGTGGGCCCTCTCCTCGGCCTTCCTGAGATCGAACCTCGTCCGCCGGACGACGACCTCCTGCCTGTGCTCCACCTGCTTCCTGATGAGCTGCTTCAGCGGCATGGTCCTCGGAACGCCGTCCACGAGCGCGAGCATGATTATCCCGAACGAGTTCTGCATCTGTGTGTGCTTGTATAGCTGGTTCAGGACCACTTCGGGCTCGGTATCCTTCTTGAGCTCGATGACCAGGCGCATCCCGCTGCGGTCCGACTCGTCCCTCAGGTCAGATATGCCGACGAGCGTCTTTGCCTTGACGAGCTCCGCGATCTTCTCGGTCAGCCTGGACTTGTTCACCTGGTAGGGGATCTCGGTCACGGCTATCCGCTGGCGGCCGCCTTTCACTTCCTCGAAGTGGGCCCTTGCCCGGACCTGTATGATGCCCCTGCCGGTGCTGTAAGCCTGGAAGATACCGTCTCGCCCCATGATGCGCCCGCCGGTCGGGAAGTCCGGCCCGTGGATGTGCTGCATCAGGTCCTCGAGGGTGATGTCCGGGTTCTCGATTACCGCTATAGTGGCGTCCGCGACCTCGACCAGGTTGTGAGGCGGGATGTTGGTCGCCATGCCCACGGCGATGCCGCTCGCGCCGTTTACCAGCAGGTTGGGAAACCTGCCGGGCAGCACGACCGGCTCCTGCATCGACCCGTCGTAGTTGTCGATGAAATCGACGGTCTCTTTCTTTATGTCCTCGAGGATCTCGAGCGCCACCTGCGCGAGGCGGGCCTCGGTATACCGCATCGCCGCCGCGCTGTCACCGTCGACCGAGCCGAAGTTCCCATGGCCATCGACGAGCTCGTACCGGTAGGAGAAGTCCTGAGCCATCCTGACAAGCGTGTCGTAGATCGCCGCGTCACCATGCGGGTGGTAGCGACCCATGACGTCGCCGACGACGCGCGCGCACTTCCTGTGGGGCTGATTGGGGGCGAGCCCCGACTCCCCCATGCTGTAGAGAATCCTGCGGTGCACAGGCTTCAGCCCGTCCCTCACGTCCGGGAGCGCGCGCTGCATTATGACGCTCATCGCGTACTCGAGGAACGATCGTTGCATCTCGTCCTCGAGCTCTACCGGCTCTACCCTGCCACCGACAAGGTCGATCATCTGCTTCTTGTCCTTTCCGGGGTCCGGACAGCGGCCTGGATGCTCAGATGTCCAGGAACCTGACGTCAGCGGCATGCTCCTGTATGAAGGTCCGCCTGGCTTCTACGTCGCTGCCCATCAATGTGTCGAAAGTAAGGTCTGCCGCGACGGCGTCCTCGATCTTTACCTGAAGCAGGTTGCGCCGCTGCGGGTCCATGGTCGTCTCCCAGAGCTGCTCCGGGTTCATCTCGCCAAGGCCCTTGAACCTCTGGATTTGCGCCTTCTTGCCGTTGTTCTCTTTGATGACCCTCTCCATCTCGGTGTCGTCGTAGGCGTAGTAATGCTTCTTCGAGATGGTAACGCGGTAGAGGGGCGGCTGCGCGACGTAGATGTACCCTTCCTCGATGAGCTCCGGCATGTACCGGTAGAAGAAAGTGAGGAGGAGCGTCCTGATGTGTGCGCCGTCCACGTCGGCGTCAGTCATGATTATCGCGCGGTGATAGCGCGCCTTCGTAATGTCGAAATCGTCGCGTACGTTCGTTCCGAGCGCGGTGATGACCGCCTGTATCTCCTGCGATGCGTAGACCCTGCTCGGGCCGGCTTTCTCGACGTTGAGTATCTTTCCCCTGAGGGGAAGGATCGCCTGAAAGCTCCTGTCGCGCGCCTGCTTCGCCGAGCCGCCGGCGCTGTCGCCCTCGACAAGGTAGATCTCGCAGAGCGACGGGTCCTTTATCGAGCAGTCCGCCAGCTTTCCCGGCAGAGAGCTGCTCTCGAGGATGCTCTGACGCCGCACGAGCTCCCGCGCCTGCCGCGCCGCGGACCTCGCTCGCGAGGCGCCTAGCGCTTTGTTGATTATGTTCTTGGCGTCCCCCGGGTTCTCTTCCAGAAACTCGGCCAGCTTGGAGTTGACCGTCGACTCTACAAAACCCTTGATGTCCGGGTTGCCGAGCTTGGTCTTTGTCTGGCCCTCAAATTGCGGCTCTTCCATCTTTACGCTGACGATCGCCGTAAGGCCCTCGCGCACGTCCTCGCCCGAGAGGCTGACTTCCTTTTCCTTCAAGAGACCCCTGGTCCGCGCGTAGTCGTTGATCGTCCTTGTTAGCGCAGCCTTGAATCCCACAAGGTGTGAGCCACCCTCGTGGGTGTTGATGTTGTTCGTGAACGTGAAGATGTTGTCGAGGTAGCCGTTGTTGTACTGCATAGCGACCTCGACCTCGGCGTCATCCCTCGAGCCTCGCATGAAGGTCACTCGCTTCTGGATGGTCTCCTTGGTCCCGTTGAGGAAAAGGACAAAATCGACGATGCCGCCTTTATATTTGTATACGTCCGTCCGCGCCTCTGGCGTACGCCTGTCATACAAAGTGACCTCTAGCCCTGCGTTCAGGTACGCGACCTCACGCACGCGCTGAGATATCGTTTCGTACTTGTACTCCATCTCCTCGAATATCTGCGAGTCCGCTTTGTACTTGATCGTGGTCCCCGTCTTGTGGGAATCGCCGAGCCTCTCCAGCTTGCCGGTAGCCTTGCCGCGGACGAACTCCTGCCGGTACTCCCCGCCGTCGACGCACACCTCGACGGTCAGCCACTCCGACAGCGCGTTTACGACCGAAAGGCCCACTCCGTGCAGACCTCCGGCGACCTTGTACCCGCCGCCGCCGAACTTCCCACCGGCGTGCAGCATCGTGAGCACTACCTCGACGGCCGACTTCTTGAAGCGCGGCATGTCACCGACGGGTATGCCTCGCCCGTCGTCCGTGACCGTAACGGACTCGTCCGGTTCCAGGGTGATCGTGATGTGCGAGCAATAGCCCGCCATCGCCTCGTCGATGCTGTTGTCCACCACCTCGTAGACCAGGTGGTGAAGGCCTCGGGTACCGGTCGAACCGACATACATCCCGGGCCTCTTCCGCACCGCCTCGAGGCCGTCCAGGACTGTGATACTTTTAGCGTCGTAAGCTTCTTCCAGGTCCTTTTCTTCCAACTACTTCCACCTCTTTACGGCAGGGATCAAGGGGTCTCGATATTTGAGTTTGTTAAGGCTCAAAACTTGATGATTTTCCGGCAGAACTCATGTCTCTATTATACCACTCAAAGGGCACTTTTTCCGCATGGAAATCTTCATTGAGAAGCATTACTCGCTGTCCCGGTCGCCATGCCTGCTTGATTTGCTTGCACGGACCAGTCTCTCCAGCGCTGCCCGCACCTCTTCGTCCTCGAGGGCGCCCAGGTCGTCGCCTATCCGACCACCGATCTCAACATTCTTTTCCGGCCGCCCTGTTCCCTCTCCGCGGGCGGCGGCGGCCTCGGCGGCCGACCCCTTTGCTCTTGACTGTACTCTTACTTTTTTCACGATGTCGTCGCCCATGATGGCTCGTATCCTTACGAGAAGACTCTGTGTCGCCATCGACAGCTCCGCCGCCCACGCCGGACTGTCGGCCGCCACCGTCAGGGTCCCCCTGGTAAGTCTTGTGGGAGCGCTGTGGGCTGCCATCCTATCCCCTACGATGTGCTCCCAGTTGACAGCCAGGAGTTCCAGCCTGTGCTTTCTCTTCTTTGGCCCGGGGACCTTGCCGCGGGCTATTATGCTCCCCAGGCTCTCGGGCTCAGGCAATCGTCACTTTCCCTTCCTCTACCACGAACAACCTGTCCACCTGGCCCTCCATCGAAGCGGGCAGCTCCGTCGCGGTTATTATCGCCTGGCTTTCGACCCCCACCAGGTTCAGCACCTGGTGCCTCCGCTGTTCGTCAAGCTCTGAAAGAACGTCGTCTAGCAACAGGACCGGCGCCTTGCCCGTCTGCTGGCGCAGGTACTTCTTTTGGGCGACCCTGAGGCAGAACGCTATCGTGCGCTGTTCTCCCTGTGAGGCGGCGAACCTGGCTCCCCTGCCTCCCAGCCCGATCTCAACATCTTCCCTGTGGGGACCTACCAATGTGGTCCTTGTCCGTCTTTCCTCCTGGGCCCTCTTCTCCAGGGCTTCCCGCATCGAATCCGCCGTGGCTGCTTCGTCTCCTGTCGACGCGTCGAAGGTGCCTTTATAGTCCAGGGTCAGCCCTTTTTCTTCGCCGGAGATCGCCTTGTATGATTCGCTCGCAATGTCCCGTATGCCTTCCAGCATCTTCAGTCGCTCGAGGGTTATCAGCGCTCCGGCGGCGACCAGCGCTTCGTTCCATGGCGCGAGCGCATCCTCGAGATTCTGCTGGTCTTCCCACTTTCGCAGAAGCGCGTTCCTCTGCCGCAATACGTGCCGGTATTGTTGAACGGTGTTTGCCGGCACGGGCCCCAACTCTTCCATGGTCTCATCGAAATAGTCCCTGCGCCTGGCCGGGTCTCCTTTGACGATATAGAGGTCCTCGGGCGCGAAAAGAACGCATTTGAATATTCCTCGGGCGCGCGCGGCGCTCTCGACCCGCTGGGCATTCAGCTCGATCGTGCGTCCCTTCTCCCCGAACGCCATCTTGAGGTTGAGCCTGTCCGGATCATCGAAGATCGTTCCTTTCAAAGCCGCCCTGTCTTCTCCCTCTTTGACGAGTTCTCTCATTCTCGGTGCGCGGTTGGACCTCAGGTGTGAGAGGAAGTAAACAGCTTCGAGGAGATTGCTTTTACCCTGGGCGTTACGGCCGGTGATGATGTTTCGGCCTTCCGAGAGATCTATTTCCTGCTGTGAGTAATTTCTGAAGTTGGACAGCTCGAGCCTGGAAAGAATCAAGTAACCACTCTCGCAGCGGTGCCTGCTACAGGCATTGCCGTCCTCCCGGTGCCTTCCTCAGCGCAACCTCACCGGCATCAGGATGTAGTTGTACTTGTCGCTCTCGTCGGTCCTTACCAGGGCTGGCTTCTGTGGGTCGTCAAGTTTAATCTCGACTTTCTCGCTCTCCACGCCGGACAGCCCGTCCATGAGGTACGTGCCGTTGAAGCCAATCTCCATCTCTTCGCCATTGATGTCGGCTGGAATCTCTTCCTTGGAGTCTCCGACCTCCGGGGTCTCGGTTGTGACGCGCAGATGATCGCTATAGATGCCCACCCTCATGTTGTGTCCGAATATGAGGGCTCGCTTGACCGCGGCCGAGAGCACGTCTTTCTCTATCTTGACCGAGGTCTTCTCTCCCTTTGGAATGAGCTGCTTGTAGTTGGGGAACTGACCCTCTATCAACCTGCTGCTGATTGAGAGGTCTCCTATCTTGAACATGACCTGCTTGTCCTGCATTTTCAGCTCGACGTCAGCGTCGCTCCCGCCGGCAAGCCTGGCAACTTCGTTCATGGTCTTGCTGGGGATGATGCAGTCTTCCCAGTCTGCCACGCTGCCGCTGACCTCAGCTTCTTTCCATGCGAGCCTGTAACTGTCAGTCGCTACCAGCTTTAGGGTCGAGTCCGCTACGTTCTTCTCGACGAGCGTGCCTGTCAGAACAGGCCTCTTCTCGTCGGTGGACGAAGCTCGCGCCGTCTGCTGCACAGCCACCATGAACTCGCCGCCGGTAACCTTCACGACTGTTGCGCCCTCCCAGGCGGGTATCTGCGGGAAATCTTCGGGCATCATCTCCCTGATGCGAAACTCGCCGCCTGTGGACTTGACCGTGAGGAACTTCTCGCCGGTCTCTATCTGAAGCTGTCCTGCGGGCAGGCTCTTTACGATGTCACCCAGCAGCCTTCCCGACACTACGGTGGAGCCGCTTTCGGAGATGTCTGCTTCGAGCTCGGCTTTGATGCTCATCTCGAGATCCGTGCTGCTTATGGTTATACGGCCACCTTCGGCCGTTATTAGAAGCCCTGAGAGTATTGGCATCGTGACCCTGCTGGAGACGCCCCTTAAGGCAGTTTGAACCAGATTATTCAGCTTGTCTTTCTCACAGGAAACTATCATTCGTTCATTCCCCCTGGTAGCTGCTGCTTCGACCCACAAGTCAAGATTATATATCAGAACCCCGACAGCTTTTCACACGTTCGCAACTTCTTTTTCCTTGTTTCAAATAAATATAGAACAGTAGTAGTAGTAGTAACTGTTGAAAAGTTGAAAACAGTGTGAATTTCGCTTGATAAAGCCAAAAAGATACATGATCGACATCTGGACAGTGTGTGTACAAGAAGGGCCTTCTTCCACAACTGAGGGTGAGAAATGGAAAGGAGCCTCACCCGTTGGTGGGAAGCGTGTGGACAAACAGGAGCCAGAGGCGCCGCTTTCAACAGGATTGCCACAGGGAAGTACACACAGCGATGAGAGCCAGGGGCACATCAGACCGACTTGTTGATCATGTTTGTGAGTTCGGTTACTTCCTGGAAGATCTCCCTTTTCGTCTTGATGAGAGACTCGATCTTCCTGCACGAGTGTATGACCGTGGTGTGGTCGCGCCCGCCGAACTGACCGCCGATTGCGATGAGGGTCGCGTCGGTCATATCCCTGCAGAGGTACATAGCGACCTGCCTGGCGTGGACCAGTGGACGCGAGCGACTCTTGCCGGTGAGGTCGTAGATAGCTATGTCGTAGTAGTTTGCCACCAGGTTCTGTATGACGTCCGCGCTGGGCGTGCGGGACTGGTGCGGCTCGGTGACCTGGTCTTTCAGGACGTCCTGCACCATCGCCAGGTCGATCCTGGTGCCGTAGAGCCGCGCCGATGCGACCACGCGGTTCAAGAGGCCCTCCAGCGAGCGGATGTTGTCCTTCGCCTTGGACGCTATATATATGAGGGCGTCGTCCGGTATCTCGATGTGCTCCGCTCGCGCCTTCATATGAAGGATCGCCAGCCGGGTCTCCAGGTCGGGCGGCACGATGTCGATCTGAAGCCCTCCCTCGAACCGGGACCTGATGCGGTCAGCGAGCTGCGGGATCTCGCTCGGAGGTCTGTCGCTCGAGAGGACGATGTGGCTGTTGGAGCCGTAGAGCAGGTTGAAGATGTCGAAAAACTTGCCTTGTGTGGCGTCCGTCCCGCTGAGAGCCTGGATATCGTCGAAGAGGATGATCTTGTTGTTGATGTACTTCTGGTCGAAGCTCGCCTTGTCCCGCTTGAGCGTGATCGTCGCGATGAACTCGTCGATGAACGTCGAAGTCTGGACGTATTTCACCTTGATGTTCGGCGTCATCTTCTCGGCATAGTCCTTGATGGCGTAGAGAAGGTGTGTTTTTCCAAGGCCGGTGCCCCCGTATATGAAGAGCGGGTTGTACTT
>Ga0209745_1000999_pt1 | contig 17054 bp, 12 predicted proteins | sample BarGraNGADG00312_FD_184495 | JGI IMG/M metagenome (GOLD analysis project Ga0209745, IMG submission 184495) | Arctic peat soil microbial communities from Barrow, Alaska - Barrow Graham LP Ref core NGADG0004-312 (SPAdes) (version 2) | ecosystem: Environmental > Terrestrial > Soil > Wetlands > Peat... | reverse complement strand
TGCCGCCGAGCGCCGCTGCCGCCATCGCCCAGCCGATCCGCCGGCCCATCTCTTTCTCCTCGAACCGGTCCCCCAGCAGGGCGAGAGCCGCGCTCCAGGTGGCGGCGGCCGTCAGGCCGTCGACCACGCGTGCGAGGAACAGCATCTCATACGACTTCGCGAACGCGTACAGCACGAACGCCCCCGCCATCGCGAACATCCCGAAGAGCACCAGTGGTTTGCGACCTATGCGATCGGAAAGGACTCCGAATGGTATTGCCGCCAGGCACAGGGCGATCGCGTACGTGGCGAACAGCAGGCCGTTCGCGAAGTCGCTTATCCCCAGAGATTTGGCATAGAGCGGCAGGACCGGCACGATGACGCCGTACCCGACCGAGTCGAGGAAGATGACCCCGCAGACCAGCAGGAGCAGCGGCCATCCGCATGTTATCCGTGGTCTCAAAAGAATAGGCGGCTCTTGCATCCGCTCATGATAACAGCAGATCGATCACTTCTTCATGAGGACGGGCTCTCCGCCCGCGGTCCCGGATACAATAGTCGTATCGAGACACGACGAAAGGATTCGAGTGGACAGGATATCCTGGGACGAGTTCGCGGAGAGGTATGACAGGCAGTTCCTCGAGGACCCGCTGTACAGAGACTGCCTGCGCCTGATCGTCGAGCAGGTCGAAGCCAGTGACGCGCACATAATGGATCTCGGCTGCGGCACCGGCGGCGTGACCGGGCAACTGCTGCGCAAACTGCCCGAAGCTGTGATCACCGGCGTAGACCCGTCCTCGGGGATGCGCGAGGTCTACGCGCAGAGGTTCGAGGCAGACCCTCGCATCGAAGTCATCGAGGGGAGCGCCGTCGAGATACCTGCGCCGGACGCTGCCTTCGACTACGTGGTCTCCAACCTCGCCCTTCACCACGTGACGCACGAACATAGAGAGGCCTGCGCCCGCGAGATCGCCAGGGTCCTCAAGCCGGGCGGGAAGCTGGTCTACTGCGACCACTTCCTCGACGTCGAAGGGCCGACGCGGGACAAGGCGCGGTGCCGCGACGCGATAGAGAAGACGGTCGGGTGGGCTCTGTGCAGCCTGGAGGCCGGCGCCTACGACCACGCGCTGGGGCTGCTCAGGGTCCTCCCTCTGGTGGTCACCGAGAACGGCGAATACCTGACGACGGTCGAAGAATGGAGCCGTCTTCTCGCGCAGGCCGGGATGGGCGACTTCAGAATCGTCGAGGTTCCGCCGACAGAGTGTGGGATGAAGATCGTTTGCGCCGCGCGCGCCTGACCGGCCAGGGAAATCCCGGGGCCTGAAAGCCGCCAGTACGAGCTTCCCGAGCTTCGCACCCTCGAGCAGGAAGGGGCGGTCCAGGTCTTCTTCGCGAAGAACCAGAACGCCGACCACAACAATCCCTCCGATTGGATCCAAGGGACAACGAACACTCCACCGCCAGTACCCGCTCAATAAAAGAATGCCGACCCTTTGGTGTTGCTTGATGCCAGAGAGAAACAGTCATGCTTCTTGTGTTGAGATAACGCCACCCCTCACCCCAACCCTCTCCCCCAAGGGGAGAGGGAGTATGAATACGTTGATTTCAGATTCCCACCCCCCACGACGCGGGGACGCTGCGCGAGCGCGCATCATTACCACGAGCGAGTAAACGAGGGCAGGGGGGGTGCTTTCCGGAAGGCCTTGAGTCCTCGAAGGAACTGGAGGAAAGCACCCCCCCTGCCCTCCCGGTGTTGCTGCCACGCAAAGAGGCGCGGCATATAGCCGCGCCTCAAAGTTGGTTTTGTTTACAGCTACAGTTTCTCGATAATCACTGTTCCACCCTGGCCGCCACCGCCGCACAGGGTCGCCGCGCCGTACTTTCCACCTTCTTGCTGCAGTATCCGCGCCAGCGTCCCCGTCAACCTCGGCCCGGAAGCCGCAAGCGGGTGGCCGATCGCGACCGCGCCGCCGTGGACGTTCACGTGCTCGGGATCGAGTCCGAGCTCCTTGATCGCGTAAAGCGCGACGATCGAGAAAGCCTCGTTGATCTCCCAGTAGTCGATGTCCTTGGCGTCCATCCCGATCTTGTCGAGCGCCTTCTTGGACGCCGGCACCGGGCCAGCGCCCATGATGCTGGGGTCGACGCCCGCCCAGCCCATCGAGATGACCTTCGCGAGGGGCTTGAGGCCCATGGCCTTCGCCTTCGCGTCGCTCATGAGCAGCACGCTCGAGCAGCCCGCGTTCAGCGGCGAGGAGTTCCCCGCGGTGATCGAGCCGTCGGGCTTGAAGGCCGGCTTCAGGCCGGAGAGGCCCTCGAGGGTCGTGTCGCCGCGGATCGAGAGGTCTGTGTCGATGTGCATTATCGAGCCGTCCTCCTGCTCGACGTCGAGCGGCAGGATCTCGTCTTTGAAGTACCCGTCAGCGACGGCCTTCGCGGCGCGCTGGTGGCTGAAGAGCGACCACTCGTCCATCTCCGCGCGGGTGATGTCGGTCATGCCCCAGAGCTTCTCGGCCGTCAGGCCCATCGAAAGAGCGGTCTGGAGCTCGTACTTCTTCAGGGCCTCGTCCTGCCAGAAGCGCGGGCTGACCTGCATCAGGTCGGGGTTGAAGCGAGCGTCCAGCGGCACGTGGGTCATGTGCTCCATGCCGTTTGCGAAGCAGAGGTCGGAGTAACCGAGCATGATCTCCATCGCGCACTGATGAAGGGCGCTCATGCCGCCGATGCACACCCTGTCGATGCTCTGGGCCGGGACCTCGAAAGGAAGCTCGGCGAGCATCACGATGGTGCGGCCTCCCATGAGGAAGTTCTCGCGCATCTGGAGCGAGCAACCGGTGATGATGTCACCGATCTCCAGTGGGTCTACGTTGTTTCTCTTGATAAGCTCGGTGATGACTTTGGCGAGGGCCTCGTCCACGCGTTGCTTGTTATAAGCATCGCGCTCGGGCTGCGCCGGGCGTGAGCGCGAGAACGGTACTCGCAACATGTCTACTATCACAGCGTCTGCCATATCGACCTCCTTGTATCTGCCACGATTGCGGCGTCTATTCTATCAGGAACCACCTCGCGGTCGTTCACTGTCCACTCTTCCTGTCCACTTCTACCGGCGGCGCCTCGAGACGTAGATGTCCTCGGTGGCGTCCAGCCCGTAGCGCTTGAGCTCCTCGGCGTTGAACTTCCTGGCAAAGGGCACGACCTCGACCTCGAAGCCCGCGGCTTCCAGCAGCTCGCGGTACTCCGGCCCGTAGGCGCGGATGTGGTCCGGGAACTTCAGGATCCTGGCAGCCTGCGCCTCGGTCAGGTCCTTGCGCTCAACCGTCTTCGCCACGTGGATCGGCACCTGTATGACGGCCCATCCGCCCGGCTTCAGCACGCGCCGCAGCTCGGAGAGCGCCTGCATCTCGTCGTCGATGTGCTCGAGGACGTGGTAGCAGACCAGGCAGTCGAAGCTCTTGTCCGGCAGGTCGAGCGCGCGGATATCCATGTGGCGCATCGCCAGCGGCGAGGCGATGTCGGCCGAGAGATAGGTTATGTTCTCGTGCCTGCGGCAGTATTCCTGGAACGACCACATGGGCGCCATGTCGAGCAGGCGCGCGGGCTTCTTCCCGAACTCCATCTCGTCCGTCAGGAACTTGCACAGAAGGCGGTAGCGCTCGATGGACAGGCAGTTGGGGCACAGCGTCGCCATGTACGGCGAGAAGAGAAAGAGGCTGAACGTCCTGCCGCAGCACGGGCACTCGACCTTGTTGCCGCGATAGATGACGCAGCGGATCTTTGCCAGAGCGTCCTTAACGATGAAATGGGGCGGCCCGTCCCCGTCCTGGATCCGTATGGGTCTTTCGAGTGATTTGATCATTGCGTAGTCCTCCTGAACGACCGCACGATGTTAACACATAAGCATGCCCGGTGATTGCCCGCCCCGGCAGGATTGGCGCGGCCGACCAAGAATTCATATACGACCGCAGGCTCGATCATGAGACGGCCGGGTGAATGGTATTCGCCTGCACCCCGCCTGACGCGCCCTCTGGAGCGGCCCGGACCCGCTCCAGGCTCCTGAAACCAAGAACCCGCGAGGCGCCGGACATGAAGGACTCGAAGAAAACACGCAACGCGAACCCGGACATGAACGTGGCGCTCATCGGCAACTACGTACCGAGGCACTGCGGCATCGCGACCTTCACGACCGACGTCGCGACCTGGGTGAAGGCTTCACTCGGCCCGAAGTCGGACGTCTTCGTCGTGGCCATGAACGATCGGCCCGAGGGGTACGACTACCCTCCGATGGTCCGCTTCGAGGTCCACGCGAGCAATCCCAGGGACTACCCTCGCGCCGCCGACTACGTGAACCTCTCCGAGGTCGACCTGGTCTGCCTCCAGCACGAGTTCGGCATCTTCGGCGGGACGAGGGGCACCTACATCGTCGAGCTGCTCCGCGAGCTCAGAAAACCTGTGGTCACCACCGCTCACACTGTACTGCCCGAGCCGGATCCCGAGAGGCGCAAGGCGCTCGCCGACGTCTGCAGGCTCTCCGACGCGGTCGTGGTGATGAGCATGAAGTCCATCGACTTCCTGGAGGAGTACTACGGGGTCGACCGTGCGAAGGTGCACATGATCCACCACGGCGTCCCTGACATGCCGTTCGGCAACCCTGACGACTACAAGCCACGATGGGGCCTCTCGGGGAAGACCGTGCTGCTGACCTTCGGGCTGCTGCACCCCCGCAAGGGCATCGAATACATGATCCGGGCCATGCCACAGATAGTCGAGCGCTTCGGAGACGCGACATATGTGGTGCTCGGTGCCACGCATCCGCCTGTCAAGCTGCGAGAAGGCGAGAAGTATCGCTTCTCCCTCAAGCAGCTCGCCCGCGACCTCGGCGTCGAGGACAACGTCGTCTTCTACGACAGGTTCGTGTCGCTGGAGGAGCTCACGCATTTCCTCGCCGCTTGCGACATCTACGTGACGCCGTACCTCGACATGAACCAGATCGTCTCCGGGACTCTCGCGTACGCCATGGGCCTGGGCAAGCCGATCGTCTCGACCCCGTACTACTACGCGGTCGAGCTCCTGTCCGACGGCAGGGGGATCATCGTGCCCGTCAAGGACCCGCCGGCGATGGCCGCCGCCGCAATCGGGCTGCTCGATGACCCCGAGGCCATGATGAAGATGCGGCGCAAGTCGTACGAGCTCGGCCATAAGATGGCATGGAAAGAGGTCTCGCGCCAGTACGTCGAGCTGTTCGGGCAGGTCCTCGCCGGCAGGAAGGCCGCGCCAGCGCCGGCCCCGGTCGCCCGTAAGGTAGTGTCGCTGCGCGACCTGCCGCGGCCGCGCCTCGACCACCTCGCCAGGCTGACGGACGCGACCGGTCTGCTGCACGGCGCCTACTTCGACATTCCGGACCGCACGAGCGGCTACACGACCGAGGACAACGCGCTGGCGCTGGCGGCGGCCGTTCTGGCGCACGTCCAGACGGACGACCCGCTGAGCCTGGAGCTCGCCCGCACCTACCTGGGCATGCTCCGTTACATGCAGCGGCCGGACGGCAAGTTCCACAACCTGCTCAACTACGACAAGTCTTACGCGGACGAGTCGGGCGGACAGGAGTGCCAGGGCAAGGCCGTCGCGGGCCTCGGGCTCGCGGTCGCTCTCGACCCTGATGAATCAGTTGTGTCTTTCGCCAAGCTCATGTTCGACGACGCGCTGGTCGGCATCGACATCACCTACCCGCGCGCGATGGCATACGCGGCGTGCGGCTGTTATCACTACCTCACCCGGTTCCCCGGCGCGAGCCTCCCCGGAAGCGCGCTGGTCAGCATGGCTGACGTTCTGCTCGAGACCTACCGGTCCGTGGCGTCCGGCGGCTGGGACTGGTTCGAGGACACGTTAGCCTACGCGAACGGGCTTCTCCCCAGGGCGCTCCTGCTTGCTTACAGGGAGACGCTCGACGAGCGGTACCGGGACACCGCACTGGAGAGCCTCGAGTTCCTGACGAGGACGTGCTTCCACAACGGATACTTCGACCTGGTCGGCGACCAGGGCTGGTTCCCCCGCGACGGCGAGAGGGCGACGTTCAACCAGCTGCCGATCGAGGCGACCTCACTGGCCGAGGCGTACATCGACGCGTACGTGGTCGAGCGCGACGAGCGGTACCTCGAGCTGGCGCGCGCCGCGTTCGAGTGGTTCATCGGGAGGAACGTCCAGAACACGCCCCTCTACGATTTCGCCGCGTTCGCCTGCGCCGACAGCCTCATCCGCGGCGGGGTCAGCCCGAACCGCGGCGCCGAGGCGACCACGCAGTGGCTGCTGGCATTGCTGAGGGTCCAGACTGCGCTCAACGTCGGGCCGCGTGAGCCGGAAGAGCTCGCGGCCGGCAGGTGAAATCAAACCGTGCGAGAAGACACTTATAAATGAAACGCAGGTCAGGGGGGAACGCCGGTGGTTGATGCACACGAGATGCCGCGCAGCGGGCATTTCAGCGAGGACGGTCTCGAGTACATCATCACCAACCCGCGGCTGCCGCTCGCCTACATCAACTACCTCACGAACGGCAGGTACTGCTCGTTCATCACCCACACCGGGGGCGGATACTCGTTCTGGAAGCAGCCCCCCGCCTATGGCATAAACCTCTGGGCGCCGGCGCTCGACAACGGCCCGGGGCGGTTCGTCTACGTCAAGGAAGGCGACAGCATCTGGACCCCGAACTGGCTGCCCGTGCGCAAGGACCTGGACTCGTGGAAATGCAGGGTCGGCATGGGGTACCAGAGGCTCGAGGCGGAGATGGACGGGCTCAAGGCCTGGCTCTCCTACCTGGTCCCGCTCGACGCCGACCTCGAGTACTGGATCCTGCACTTCATCAACGATTCGGACCGCACACGGCATTTCGAGGCATACCCGTTCGTCGAGCTGCTCATGGGGCAGCACATGCCGAACATCATCTCCTACTACTCGAACATCCTCTTCAACAGGGTCAAGAGGGTCGGCAACGTCCTGGTCGGCGAGAAGACCTACTGGAACCGCGAAGCGTACGTCCCGAACCGCGAGTGGCCGATAAAGATCTTCTTCGCGAGCACGCACGAGTTCGACTCGTTCGAGACCCTGCGCGAGCGGTTTATAGGCCCGGGGGAAGGCACCGCCTACCCGCGCGGCGTGGTGACGGGCCAGCTGTCGAGCAAGGAGAACGACGGGCGCTCCGCCGTGTTCGCGCACAAGTACTCGATCGACCTCGCGCCCGGCCAGGAGGAGCGGATCATCATGGCGATGGGCGTCCTCGAGAAGGAGGAGGACTTCGACCGCATCCAGTACCACATACGGCCCGAGGTGTACGAGGAGAGGTTCGAGGCGACGAACCAGTACTGGCTCGACATCGCCTACGGCGACACAGTGTTCACGCCTGACCACCACATCAACGATTTCGTCAACATCTGGAACAAGTACCAGTCCCGCATCTGCTTCTGGTGGTACCGCTCGGACGGCTCTTACTTCATCTGCAGCGGCAACGAGACCTGGGGCTACCGCGACTCCGCCCAGTGCATCCTTGGCGCGCTGCCGCGGTTCCTGGACGACGCGTGGCAGCGCATCCTGATGCACATCAAGATCGTGCGCTCGGACGGCAGCGTCGACCAGGGCTACATCCGCGACCTCGCCCTTCCCTCCGGAATCCCGGGCAACATCGATGTGGCGATGTGGCTGCCGATATCGATCTTCTACTACCTGAAGGAGAGCGGCGACCTCGACCTGGTCGAGGACATAGTAACGACCCTCGACGGCGTTGACATGACGCTGGCCGAGCTGATCTACAGGATCATAGAGAACGTCTGGCAGCGTCGGAGCCCGCGAGACCTCGTCCTCATCGAGAAGGGCGACTGGAACGATGCGATCAACTACGCCGGGCGCGACGGGCGCGGAGAGTCGACGATGGCTTCCGAGCAGCTGCTCTACATCTGCAACGAGTACCTGGAGCTTGCCTCGCTGGTCCGCGACCTCCCCGGCGTCAAGAGCGTCGGCAACGTAGCGCGGGCCCTGAAGGACGCGCTCGAGGAGCACGCCTGGGACGGCGAGTGGTACATGCGCGGCACCAACGACGAGGGTGAGGTCCTCGGTGGAAAGGGCAATGAGGTCGCCGAGATCTTCGCGAACTCGCAGAGCTGGGCTGTTATCGCAGGCCTCGACCCCGAGAGGACAAAGATCGCGATGGAGTCCGCGAAGAAGAGGCTGCTCACCGGCAAAGGGTGCGCGCTCTTCCTGCCGGGCTGGCGCGAGCCTGACCCCAAGGTGGGGATCATCACCCGCTTCGCGGTGGGGACGAAGGAGAACGCAGCAGTCTTCCTGCACGCGACCGCGTGGGCGACCATGGCCTGGGCGATGGTCGGAGACGGCGACACCGCCCTCGAGTCCTACCGCCAGGTCCTCCCGAACATACGCTCGAGGGAAGACGGCGACCTGTACCAGTCCGAGCCGTACGTGTACGCCGAGTACATCATCGGGCCTGAGTCCGAGTACTTCGGCGAAGGCTCCCACTCGTGGTTCACCGGCGGCTCCGCCTGGCAGTGGCACGTCTTCTGGGGGCACATCCTGGGGATCAGGCCCGAGTACCACGGCCTGGTGCTGGACCCCTGCCTGCCGACCGAGTGGGAAGCCATCACCGCGAGGCGCTGGTTCCGCGACGCGGTCTACGAGATCGAGATCGACAAGCCGAAGGGCATCAGCAAGGGCGTCAAGCGCATCATCGTTGACGGCGCCGAGATCGAGGGGAACATAGTGTTCCCGCACTCCGACGGCGAGATACACCGCGTGCGCGTGGAGATGGGCCCCTGACCCACTTGTCAACTTCCCGGGGTCAGGTCTTTTTTTTCAAGTTGATGCGGATGTTGTCACTGGCGATTGTGAAATCAGTCACTAAAGACTTTAATAAATAGACCTGACCCCGGAAAGTTGACAAGTGGGGCGAGCGAGGAGTGAACATGCCAGAGGAAGACGACAGCAATCTCACTGATAGCCAGAAGCAGCTGTACCGAAAGACCAAGGTGCCTCACAAGTTCTGCCCGTACTGCGGGACCAGGAACGAGGCCGACGCCTCGCGGTGCTCGAACTGCGGCAAGGACATCTCCTGGATGAAGATCCCCGAGCCTATTCCTGCTCAAGAGCCGCCGAAGCAGAAGCCGAGGTCCATGCCCGAGCAGCAGAAGGTCTTTACGCCACGCGCGATCATGGTCTTCATCCTCATCCTCATCATCATCGCGGCGATAATCCTGATCATCGTCTTCACCACCCAGTCTAAGGGCGCGACCATCAACGCGGTGTCCGTCAGGGCCGTTCAGACCGCGACGTGCGCGGGCCCGGGCTGTCCGCCCGGATGCGCCCGCGGAGCCGCGACCTGCCCACGATCGGGCGCCTGTCCGTGCGGCGGGCTCAACAACGCGCCGCGTCCCGCCGATTAACCTGGCAAACAGGCCAGGGGGTTTCACATGAATTGCCAGAGTTGCGGCAGCGAAATCGCTCCCGGGAAGAAGTTCTGCTCCAACTGTGGCGCGCCCGTAGCCCAGGCGTCAGCCGGGCAAGCGGCCGGCCCGCCCCCAGCGCCGCCCCAGCCGACGCAGCCACTGACCGCTCCCGTGCCGCCCCCGGTTGTGCCTGCCGCGCCGCGCGGGAGGAGCAAGGGCAAGACGGTCCTCGCCATCGTGCTGGGCCTGATCGTCCTCGCAGAGATCGCCGTGGCCGTTGTGTTCATCGTGAAAGCGGTCTCTCCATCGACCTCGGCAAGCGTGACCGGCCTCGTGCTGACCCGGAAAGACGGCAAGGCGTTGAACCTGAAGAAGGTCCCTCTTGACGTCGACCTGCGCCTGACCGCGACCTTCAAGGCGCAATACCCCAAAGGCGGAAGCGGCAAGATCAGGCTTTCCGTGGTTGATGGCAATGGCGAGGAGCTCGTCGGTGAGACCTTCACCGTCCAGTCGAACGGCTCCTCGCAGAAGAAGCAGTACACCATGAACATGACCGCCGGCAGCGGGAAGCCGATCAAGGCGAAGGCGAAGCTCGACGTGCAGGCGAAGACAGGCTCCAAGGCCTCCAGCCAGAAGACCCTGACCTACACGGCCGAGGAGGGCACGGTAAAAGACTCGGGCTCGAACGCGGAACTCGAGACCACACGCGCTAACGTCCAGGCGAGCTACGATGACCTGATGACCTCGATGAAGGTCGCGAACTCGAGCGGCACCGACGTCTCCGACCTGATGAACCAGGTCGCTGATATCGGAGTGAGCCTCGCGGCCGCGCAGACCGTCTCAGAGCTCGATGCGCTCGATGTTCAGATCAAGAACCTCCAGGCCGAGGTCCAGCGCCGCATGACCCAGTAAAAAGTGGAAAGCGTCGTTCGCTTTCCACTTCTTCCGTCCACTTTTCTGCAGAATCCGCAAGAGTCACAGGCTGCAGGTCGCGAGTCCGATCCTCTCTTTGCCGAACCGCCACCCGCTGCGCGCGTTGTAGTACATCCACATCTCGTCGCCGACCCGCTTCACGTCCAGCTGATACACGAGGGCTTTCTTCCACCCCTCCCCGGACGGGCCCAGCACCGGGTCGGGGTACACCTGCTCCCAGTCGAGGCCGTCCTTCGATGACATCAGCATGATGGCCGAGCGAGTACGGCCCGCCTCATCCTCGTAGATGCCGTTGTTGAAGCCGAAGTACATCCGCCGGTCCTCGTCGTAGATCACCTTGATGGCCCCGGCGCCCCTGCTGCGGTAGCGGTCCCCGGCCGACGGCGAGATGAGAGGCTCCGGTTGCTTCTCGTAAGGGCCGGCGATCCCCTCTGAGTGCGCGACGCCTATGTGCTTCGGCTCGCAGAACCCGAGGTCCGACAGGAACACCACGCCCGCGCTGTAGTAGAGCCGGTATCCCCCGGCGACCTTGATCACGCAGGGGTTGCCGACGTTGCGGCTTGCTACCCCTCCCTCCCATCGGAGCGTGGGCGCCAGGACCCGCCTGGGCTCCCCCCAGTTCCACAAGTCATCGGACTTGCGCACGTCGATCTGCGATCTGACCTGTGGGACGCTGAAGTGCTCGTAGAAAAGGAAGAAGCTTCCGCCGTCTTTCAGTACATAAGGCCTGAAGCCCGACCCGACCTTGCGGTGCCTCTCCCACGCGATGCCGTCCTGCGAAGTGAAGTGCTGCAGGCCGAGCAAGGTGTTCGCGAACAGGTGCCACCTGCCGTCGGGGCTGTCCCCGGGCAGCACGACGCTCGGGTCACCCAGCAGGAACTCCGGGCGCGGCGGCTCGATCAGGGGATTGCCCGGGTGGTCGCGCCACGTCTTCAGGTAGCCGCCTTCCTCGCTCACGGATGGTACCCCGCCACGTCGTGGCCGCCGGTCCACTGCCCCCGGAAGCTGAAGTACATCGGCCTCTCCACCATGACCGCGACGTCCGAGGTGACACTCGCCGAGATCGAGAGGCCCGCGCCGGCGTCGTGGTTCACATCGATCGTGTACCGCGAGTTGGCCGGGACCGCGTGCGACTTCGCGATCGGCGCCGCCCCCTCCGGGAAGTACGTCACCGTAACGTGGGCCGTGCCGGCCGTAGCGTTCTGTATGCAGAGCCACTCCTCGAAGTTCTGCCCGGTGTAACCCTCGGCGAACAGCGAGGTCGTCGCGGGGGTCGAACCGATGACGTCATGGCCGCCGTCCCACGCGCCGTGGTACATGAAGTACATCGGGCGCTCTGCGATGAAGGTGCCCGAGGAGCTGAGCCTGATCGAGACGTCCTTGTTCGCCCCGACCGCCTGGTTGACCGAGACCGTCATCCGCTGCTTGCCCGGCACGTGGTATGTCTTCGTCGCGGGCGAGCCCTGGCCGGGGCCCAGCAGGTAGCGGGCGTCGACGTCGATCGCGCTCGCGTTCGGGTTCTGGATGCAGAGCCACTCCTCGAACCCGCCGCGCGTCGTTCCCTCGGCGAAGCTTGCCTCATCGACCGGGGCGTTGGCCCCCAGGACGTCGTGCCCTCCCGTCCAGCCGTGGTTGCCGAGCCCCGCGTAGGTGAAATACATAGGCCGCTCGGCGACGATCGCCTGGTCTGACTCGAGGTACAGGCTGATGTTCTTTCCGGCCCCGACCTGGTCGGACGGCTTGAACGTCGCGCGCGAGGTGCCGTTCACGCGCCCCGCGAACACCCGCTCCCCGGTCCCTTCGACCATGTAGTGGAACGTCAGGTTCGCCTCGGTCGCCTGCGGGTTCAGGACGGTCACGTACTGGTCGAACCCCGCAAGCGTCGTGCCCTCGGCAAAATACCAGTCGTTGGCCGGCGCCCTCGCCCCGACGACGTCATGGCCCCCGGTCCATACGCCCTTGTAGTTGAAGTACATCGGGCGCTCGGCCACGATGTTGGCGCTCGTGGACACGACCCGCATGCTCAACTCTCGTCCCGCGCCCGCGAGGTCGTTGATGTCGACCGTGAGCCGGCTGGTCGGCGGGAGCGCGTAGTACTGGGACTTCCACGACGCGTCCGTGAAGGTGCACGTGATCCAGGCAGCCGCCGCAGTCGCGTTCGGGTTCTCGAGGCACGCGTACTCCTGAAAGTTGTTCCCGGTGTAACCCTCGGCGAAATACGCGGTCGACTTCCACTGCGCCGGTGGAGGCACCGGCGGGTTGGGCGCGGCGCTCTTGTACCTGTTCCAGGCGACGTTGAGCAGAGGGACGAATTCGGCGGTCGCCTTCTGGTTTCCGGCCGTGCTGGGGTGGTCGTCCCCGGTGGGGTAGACGAGGGTGTTCCCGCCGTCATCCGTCTTGTGCTGGACGGCGTTGTTCCACCAGCGGTGGTGGTTCCCGCTCGCTGACCCGAGGTCGTTCGCGCCGGGGCCCTTGCTGGTGAGCACGTTGTAATAGTCCCAGACAAAGACGTTCTTGTATCCGTACCCCGTCAGCCAGTCGTTCACGAGCCAGTTGTTGAAGGCACGAGCGTTCCCTCCGTACGTGCCGTCCTGCACCGGCGGCGCTGTGATGACCACGAAGAGCTTGTCCTGCCTTGTCTTGAAGTAGTTTAGAAGATCATTGTAGACGCCCTTCGCGTTGCCGATGGTCAGGACGCTCGCGTCAAGGGTGTCTGAGCCTCGAAGCGGGTTGCTCCCTATCGGCGTGGCCGGGTCGCCGGGGTTGCCGCCCATGTTCGAGTTCGGGAAGCACGACTTGAACATGACTATGGTGTTCTGTCCGCCCGGGTCGGTCCCGAGGCGCGAGTAAGAGCAGTTCTGCCCGGACTCCGCGTAAAGCGCCGAAAGGTAGGTGGAGCTGTTGGGCCCGCGGAACCAGTTGTACCAGGAGCCGGTATAGGTGTGGTCGCCTATTGTGCCGCTGCCTATGTCGGCGTCGGCAGGGCCCCAGCTATAATTCGTGTCGCTCACGAAATAGTTGTTGTCACGCAGTGCGACGCCCAGCCCTCCCGCCGAGCCGTCGCCAAGGTCTCGGAGCCAGTTCTCGCCGGACGAATGGTGGACGAACACCAGTTTCACCGGGTTCGAGGGGTGCGCCGGGTTGTCAGCGGCCATGGCCGTGCCTCCGATGCCCGCCAGCGCGGGCACGACCACAAAAGCCGTCAGCAAGACAATTGTTAGAGCCGCGGGCCAACGCGTATTCCTCTTGTTCATCATTCCCCCCTGTTCGATTGCTCACACGTAAAGACGTGCCGGGGCTCGAATCCGTTACAGCCGGATAACTATACATCGATTGCCGGCGGCCAAAAGCTGTAGCAGAACAATCACCTCGAAACGCCGGCCCGAAAAGTTCACTGAATTCTCAGCGATTTTTCAGAAACGCGCCCTAACCTTGGAGATACAGGGAACCCAGGATCCCATACGCGATGAGAGGAGGAACACATATGGACGAAAACGTGACGGGTGATACGACTCCCAAGGAGACGCCACCCGAGAAGGCTCCGGAGGAGAAGGCCCCCGAAGCCGCGACGCAGGAGATCCCCGCGCCGCCGGTTCCACCTGCGCCGACCGCAGGGACCCCACCCGCGCCGAGGCCGCACCAGCAACACAACTGGATGCTGTTCGCGCTGATCGCGGTGTCTGTCATCGCGCTGCTTCTGCTGGCGTCGACGATAGCGCTGGGCGTGACCGGATGGCGCCACGAAGGTGGACGCTTCGAGCAGATGAAGGAGTTCGGCCGCATGCGCGGGCCGATGGGCGGACAGATGGGACCGAGAAGGCAGTTCAGAAATCCGTGGAACCAGCAACTACCGAACGGCAGCAACAACGGTCAACAGAATCCGATACAACCGACACCGCAGCAGCCAGTACCCCAGCAACCCACTAATCCGTAGTAATGACAGCGACTCGGGGGAGGTGAGGGCACCTCAGGAACCACACCAAACTGACAGTGACACGTCGAAGCCGGCGGGCCCGAGAGCCCGCCTGCTTCATTTACGCTTGATTTGGCGACACGGACCGATCAAAGCTTGGCACTGGAAGTCGGCACATCTTGTTGGCGATACGCGGGACTGAAGCGGTGCTACTGTAACTCGACAGAGGTGCATAATCGGAATTACGCACCACCGTCGTAAGATTTGAGGTGCCAATGCACCGTCTGGTCAGGCTAAAGCCTGCCCGCTAAAGTGGACACAAGTATTTGACCCACCAGTTCTGATAGGTTATAACATCTATTACCGTCGATACCCTGGTATACAGCGGGACATGCCGGTGCATCACCGACCAGAAGGGGGTTGTACAGTGTCTCTGATGAGGAGTATTGGAAGGTTCAGCGGCAAGATGGGCAGCAACAAAGAGTTGATCGCTGGACTCATGGAGGGAATGGACCCCCGAGCCATCGCCGAGGCCATCAACGAGAACGCGGGCTTCATGACCCAGGTCATGTCCAACCTCGACCCGAAGGCGATCGCCGATTCGATGAACGAAGGCCTGGAGTTCGTCGGTGACGTGATGAAGTACATGGACCCCGAGAAGGTCGCGGCCGTGATCAACAAGAACGAGCGGCTCCTTCCACGCTATATCGAGTGCATCAATCCCAACGTGTTCACCCGTAGCGCCGGGACCGTGGTCTCAAAGCTCAGGTATGCGACGTACCGCCCGCCGATGTTCCAGAAGCCCGGCGAAGCCCCGGACGAGGATTGACGAGGCGGCAAACAAGTACTTCAAAGGCCCTCACTGGAGGGCCTTTTCTTCTTGGTGCGACGGGCCGCTCCGCCCCCCTACAAGGATTATTGCCTTCTTCAGCAGAACAACTGTGCCGGAAGGCCCGGTCGCGGCCTTCGTCACCACGCGAGGAGGAGCCGATGAAGAGACACAGGGCATTGCCGGTGCTGGTAGCTTTGTCTTTGGTCGCCGTCCTGTTAGGGTCGTTCGCCGCCGGGTGCGGCTCGAGCGCCACGGGCAGCAAGCCCCAGATAACAAACCTCGACCCGTCAGCCGGGCAGTCCGGCTCTCCGATGAACCTGGTCGGCGCCGGCTTCGGCGACACGCAGGGGACGGGCGTGGTGCACATCGGCAGCAAGATCGCCGATGTCGTCTCGTGGACCAACGTGCTCATCGTCGCCAAGATCCCGGCTGGCCTTCCCGCCTCGGTGCAGGGCGTGACGGTCCTGACCCCCGCGGGGGAGAGCAACGAGATGAACTACACGGTCATCTCGGCCACCCAGCCCGACCGCAAGCCGGGCGAGGTCGAGAGCAACACGCCCGTCCAGGCGATGGCGGCGTTCGAGAAGAAGAAGGGCGTGAGCACCGCGGGCTGGACCTACAGCGTCGTGAAGGTGAGCACCGCGAACCCTAACTGGAAGATCGACCAGGGGGGCAAGCCGGGCGGCACGCAGACTTACTTCCTCCTCAAGAAGGTGAACGGCAACTGGGTGGTCGTCGACGACGGAAACGCGCTCACGGCAAAGGAGCTGCAGGGGGACGGCGCCCCGAGCGACCTGTGGATAAACGTGCCCCCGCCGCAACCGCAGCCCCAGAAGAGCCAGAGCCAGGTCATCCTCGACTACCTCACGAAGCAGGGGATCACAACGACCGGGGTCTCGATCGCCTTCGTGAAGCAGAGCAAGACCGATCCAAACTGGCAGCTGTTCCTGGCCGAGTGGCCGGACGGCGCGCAGATTCCCGATGCCAAGTTCGTCCTCCACCTGGAGAACGGCGCGTGGGTCGTCAAGAACTATGGGACAGACATAAGCAATACGCCGGGAATGCCGCCGGACCTGGCACAGTAGGACAAATCGAAAAATGAACAACGGGCCTCGCATAAGCGGGGCCCGTTCTTTCTTGCACCACAGTTTCTTGAGCGCGGGCTCTCAGCCCGCGTCCTGAGGACAAACAGAGAGTTGATTTGGCAGGCTACAGCCTGCCCAGCGGCATATAGTCCACCCAGGTCGGGCCGGCCCATCCGAGGTGCCCGTCCTCCTGGACGACGCGCAGGTAATAGAACGAGTTCTCGTGGAAGTTGTCGTCTTTCCAGTCCAGGACCGCTTCGTTTCCAACGCCCTGGCTCTGCCAGGCGACCCGGTAGCCGCTCGAGTCGAACTTGATCAGCTCGACCACTTCGAGGCTCGACGTTCCGATGACGTGGCCGGCGATGTGCGGTTGTCCGGCCGACGAAAGCTCCGCCCCGTGAGGGACGCCGTCGACCCGGAACTCCATGAGGATGCGGGCGCCTGTAGTCGCACACACCCTCCGTGCCTTCAGCGATTGCCAGAGGGACTCGCGCGTGGCGTCGGCCGCGAATATCCCTGTTATCCCACCGCCGTAGATCTGCGTCGGCGCGCGCCTGGGGTCGCCCCCGCTGATGTGTTCGTCGCTGCCGGCGATGAGACCGAGGCGGTAGCCCGACGCCAGTGCGTCCCGGACGTAGCTTCCCGACTTCGCCCCCGCGTATTCCTTGCCGAGCACGGCTCGGGTCAGCTTGCCCCGCGCTCCCACCATCTTGCCCGCGTGCGAGATCGGGCGCGGGCAGCCGTAGAACTCGGAGTTGCCGTGGCGCGAGTAGACCTCGACAAGGCGCTGCAGGCTGGCGCCGTCGCCGTCCCGGTCATCGCGAGGCCCGAAGTCGAACCGCATCTCTCCCATGTGGGTCTTCCACGCCGGG
>Ga0209745_1000994_pt1 | contig 17103 bp, 15 predicted proteins | sample BarGraNGADG00312_FD_184495 | JGI IMG/M metagenome (GOLD analysis project Ga0209745, IMG submission 184495) | Arctic peat soil microbial communities from Barrow, Alaska - Barrow Graham LP Ref core NGADG0004-312 (SPAdes) (version 2) | ecosystem: Environmental > Terrestrial > Soil > Wetlands > Peat... | reverse complement strand
TAGCCGATAACCCTGAGAAAGATTTTAAGGGAGCAAAGGAATGCGGGATGTCGTGTATCCAATTACAACATTGGGTCGATCGTTCAAACGATACATTAGAGAGCGAATTTCAGGCAGACATGGTGGTAGAAAGCCTTGAGATATTGAGCACTCGAATCTGCGAATTAGCGCAGCAATAGCTCTTAATATTGGCTGAATTAGGGGTGAAAGGTTTATGTGTATTAATCACTAGCTTGCCGGACACCCAGCCTGATTTCTAAACGGAGCAGCCACCCCGTTCCTTTGGGCCGTGACCCTCTAACACGAATTTGTTATATTGAGACGAAGACTGGCGAGCAGGTGATGTAGGGCAACGGTAATCAGGGAAAAAAGTCTTAGTGATTGGTTCCTGTTCATTCTCCCTATTCCACTGCCCCTTTTTCTTGCAGAGCATATCATACACATATCTATCCACGATTAATCGCCACACATAAAAATCATGTCTGTTCCCAGAAAAGCCGGCTTTGAAATGAAATATGGAATCTTCCTTGGCTCCCAGGCCACCGCCTAAATGGAAAAAGTGAGCTCCGATTCCGTTGGCCCAGATACGCGCTTCATCGAAAATTAGCTTCATGGGGGAGTGTCGTACAAACTTGCCCTTTGCTCCACCAAGGTGAGCTTGAACGATATCGCAGCAAAGGCCGAATATCACGCTAGACACTACCTCACCTTCATAAATGCAGGAGAACAGGTGTATGTCTAAATCATCAGCTGCAATTAATCCCTTAAAATAATTTTCACCGAAGTAGTAAGAGTCATCAGCATTTACTCTATCCATGTTTTCGAGATATATAGTAATGAATTCGTCTATATATTCATCGGAGTTATTGTGGATGCATGAAACGCCCATGCGTCTAAGTCGATTGATTCCTTGTTGATGATTATTTCGATATCCAGACCACTGTTCGTTGACCGGCAATGTTAAGTCGACGGAGACCGTTTCCCCCATATATACGATATCGCCCAAACCCGCCAATAGTTGCTTTTGGGCAAGTAAAGGGTGAAGCCTGGAAAAAGCACAGACAACATTGCTCTCTTTCAAGAAATTGTAAAGAATGCCATGGAACTCGGTTATTAATGACTCGGGAATGTATTCATGTGATGCAACCGGCCCAACACAACCATACACCGAAGTCGCATCCCGAAAAGAAAATTCCTCAAGCCCCTCAACCTCATTGATTGGCCTGAGAATCAGAGGGATTGCTATTGTATAGGGGCCCTCGGTACACACTATGAGAACGGCTTCCTGGGAACTGTCTTGTATTGATAGGGCGTGATAAGAAGGACAGTGGTAGAAATCGTACTTGTAAGCTTTGCCTAAAGCCTCGAGCCATTCATCATGCTGTGATGTTGTTATGATCGCGAATTTCATCTTAGTCCATATCCATATTGGCTTCCATCCAATAATCAATTTCCAGCAATTTTACTCGCGGACCATTCAATGGAGAATTCGATAGTATTAAGAGTTTTCGCCGTGGATCCAATATATTTAAGACTGATCTAATTATCGTTGGAACATAGCCATTGACACGAAAGTAAGAATCATTCAAGCGCATGATTTTCCAACAGTCATTGCCGTTTCTAACCTCAAAATTTGAGAAGCCATATGAATTATGCCAAGCTTGCGCATTCTCCCAACCATAGAGTTCTACCCCATCGACGTAGTCATTTTCACCGTGCCTAAGCATTTGTTCGTAGATATATGTCTTTTGCTTTTGTTCGAATCCAAGCCTTTTATACCAATTATATGCTGTTTCATTATCGCCGCTGACCCTCAGCGATAATTTGCTGCAATCATAATCAATTGCAAGGGTTCTAAATATTTCCATCATAGCCTTCCCAATCCCGAGGCCTTGGAAGCTGGGGCTTACGGCAATATTGTTCAAGTGGAAAGAATCGTCAAGCGTTCTGAAATATGCGTAGGATACAAGCTCGTTATTGTGTAATCCCCCAAATAGAATATGCTCATGCTGAAATTCCGGAAATGTCATCAGGCTGGCAAGATATGAATGGATCTTTGGAGATGCATAGATGGTCCGTGAAATATGCTCATAATTGAATGACCTGCTGTGCAATTCAACGATGTCTTTACAATATTCCTGAGTCAATTTTTTATAGACAACATTAAGAGACATTTCTCTTTCTCTCTTCATCGAGGTCAAGCATTACGGATCCTGGAGAAACCTGTATACCTTCCCCTTTCAGCATTTTAATAGCCGTCATAAAGAGGATCTTCATGTCCAGAGCGAAGCTCCAGTTATCGACGTACCAGACATCCAGCTTCAGTCGCTCATCCCATGGAACGTCGTTTCTTCCATGAACTTGCGCCCACCCCGTAATCCCCGGGTGCATGGTGAAGCGCTTCTTTTCCTCCTCGGTGTAATAGGGCAAGTATCTTTCGAATAGCGGCCTCGGCCCGACTAAACTCATGTCACCCTTTAAGACGTTGAATAGTTCTGGGAGTTCATCGATACTGGTTAATCGCAGAAATTCCCCAAAGGGCGTCAAACGTTCTTCATCGGGCAACAGCGCTCCGCCGGCATCCCTCCCAAAAGTCATGGTGCGAAATTTATAGATCGTAAATAGCCGTTCATTTAGGCCTACCCTTTCTTGAGCAAAAAGGACTTTCGGGCCAAGTTTCATTCTTACTAGAAGGGCGACGATCGGAAAGACAGGAGTTAGGATGACGATAAGCACTGCGGAGAGAATAATATCGGCGGTTCTTTTTGCCATCATTGCTATAACCCAATTCTATGATGCAACTATCTCATGAAGCTGCCCTTTGAAACCCCTCAGAATATTCTTGCAATTACCAAAGTCAAAATCAACTCCAAGTCATTAGCTGGATATGACGTCTGGCTGAGACTTCTCGAGATTGGTGAGTCTTGTTGACGTAAACCAAATTGTGGTAAGAGTAATTATTGCGAAACGATGACTGGCTAGTGGGGTTGAAAGAAGGTTGAAAAGGATGAAGATACCGATAACCAAGCCCACCCTTCCGCTTTGGGAGGTTTTCAGTAAGGCAATACACTCCTTCTACGATACGGGGATGATTACCAATGGTCCCATCGTGCGCCAGCTCGAACTGCAAATACGAGACACTTTCCAAGTACGAGAAGCAGTAGGGGTTTCGAGCTGCACAAGTGGTCTCATGCTTGCCTTGAAGCTATTGGGCGTGACCGGGAAGGTCGCCCTACCGAGTTTTACCTTCTTCGCAACGGCACATGCGGCGATCTGGAATGACCTGGAGCCCGTCTTCGTTGATATCGATCCTGAGACCTGGGATCTATCTACAGCGGCGTTGGAAAATGCTCTAGAAAATGAGGAAGGCATCGAGGCTGTAATGCCCGTACATATCTTTGGAAATCCGTGTCGGGTTGAAGATCTCAAAGCTCTTTCAGATCGCTTTGGGGCCAGGTTGATTTTCGATTCAGCTCACGCCATGGGAGCCAAGGTCGACGGCACCTATATAGGCAATTTTGGGGATGCGGAAGTGTTTTCTCTGAGCCCGACCAAATTGGTCACAGGGGGTGAAGGCGGCATAATAGCTACGCAGAATGAAGGGCTTGCTGCAAAGCTCAGAGCCGGGAGAGATTACGGGAATGAAGGCGATTATGATCCCTCATTCGTGGGCCTCAATGCCCGCATGAGTGAGATACATGCCGCCCTGGCTATAGAAAGCTTTCGGATGCTGGAGCTTAACGTCCGACGTAGAAACATGATTGCAGAAAGATATGCCAAAGCGCTTTCCGGGGTCAACGGGATTACCTTCCAAAAGATTGATAGTGGAAACCGGTCGACCTATAAGGATTTTACTATCCTTGTTGATGAGGAGCTGTTCGGTATCAATAGGGACGCTCTAGCCAGATATTTGGCAAATGAAGGAATAGATACCAGGAAATATTATGATCCTCCGGTCCATAGGACAAAGGCTTACTGGGAGAAATGGGGCAGGAACTACGACGATTTTCTGCCGGTGACCAACGCAGTATCAAAGACGGCTATTTCGCTTCCCATTTGGTCGCACATGGGCGAAGATGTGGTTGACTTTGTGGCGGGGCGCATCGTCGCCGCACATGAAAATGCAGATCAAATAGGAAGTAGTTACCCAAATTGAGCCGCTGAGAAAGATTTTGCTGCTTTACATTTCCTGAAGAAAAGGATATTTTAACACCTATACATGCAATAGATAGGGCATAGTCAAGAACGGATAGGGTAAAGTTATCTAGATTTTTTAATTGGGTGGGGCCCATTATTGTTGTGGTTTGCGTGCACAACGAGGGTTACTACTCATGGAGAAGAAGCGAAATATGGTAGCTAGCAGGGGGAAGTGGAAGATTGCCGTTGACGCGGCATCTGTCTTCTTGGGATTTATTGTCGCCCTTGCCGTACGTTTTGAGTTCTCAGTGCCTTCCGAGAGTTTTCGCAACCTGCTGTTGGCCATTCCAATAATCGTGTCTTTGTATCTTGTAATGAACGCGGCAATGAGGATTTATGCCGGGCGTTGGAAATACGCCAGCTTTGATGAACTCCTTAACCTGGTAAGCGCTACGATGATAGCTACCGCAGTTCTTCTCGCCGCAACCTTAGCCATCCCTGGAGCCAGGAATTGGGTTCCACTATCCGTTTCGGTAACGGGCGGCGTGCTCGTGCTCTTTATCATGACTTTTATACGACTGCAATATCGCGTTCTTCAAGAGATGCATAGGCGGGGTGGCAAGAAAGGGAGCAAGAAGGTACTGCTGGTAGGGGCGGGCGAAGCGGGGGAGATTGTGGCCCGCGACATGTTGCGCCACCCCGAATACGACTATAGCCCGGTCGGTTTTATTGATGATGATAAGGCAAAGAGCAACTTGGTTGTTCAGGGCATTCCCGTTCTCGGGGGCAGGGAAGAGATTCCGAAGGCGGCAAGCAGGCTCGATGTGGATGAGATCATCATTACCATAACCTCGATAACCGGGGATGAATTGAGGCAGATACTTCCTTTCTGTGAAAAAACCGGGGCAAAGATCAAGATATTGCCCGGAATATTTAAAATGATGGCCGGGGAGATCAGTGTTTTCGCAGTCAGGGACATAAAGTTAGAAGACCTCCTGGGACGTCCGCCGGTCGAGACGGACCTGGCATCAATATCGGCTTATGTAACGGATAAGGTAGTCATGGTTACCGGCGCCGGAGGTTCCATAGGGTCCGAACTCTCGTGTCAGCTGAGCGACCTTAGCCCGAAAGAACTTCTGCTGTTGGATAACGATGAAACAAGCCTCTACGATCTGGAGATGAATTTGAGGCAAGGCCTTGCTACCTGTCCTTTCAGAACGCTGGTGGCGGATATTCGGGACATAGAGAGATTAAGCGCCATTTTTAAGAGATACCGCCCCCAGGTAGTTTTTCATAGTGCAGCCCTTAAACATGTCCCCTTGATGGAACAGCACCCTTCGGAGGCGGTAAAGAACAACATTATGGGCACCCGGAATCTAGCTGCGGTTTCGACCGGAAAAGGGGTTGAGAGGTTCATACTTATTTCCACCGATAAGGCCGTGCATCCCGCCAATGTCATGGGCGCAACTAAAAGAGTGGCGGAAATGCTCATCAAGGAATATGGGGAGCTGAACCACACTATTTTTACCGCGGTTCGGTTCGGGAATGTTCTTGGCTCGCGCGGTAGCGTCGTGCCAACATTTAAGAAGCAAATAGAGGATGGCGGGCCGGTTCTCGTAACCCATGCTGAAGCGACACGTTATTTCATGACGATTGATGAAGCGGCGCAGTTGGTTATTCAGGCGGGGGCGTTTACAGAGGGCAGCGATATATTCATCCTCGATATGGGTGAGCCGGTTTGCATCATGGACTTGGCCCATGAGATGGTGCGACTTATGGGCAGGGAGAACGATATGGAAGTGAGAGTGACCGGTCTCAGGCCCGGCGAAAAACTCCATGAAGAATTATCTTATCCCGTTGAGGCAATGGTGAGCACCCCGCATCCGAAGATTGATAAAGCCGTGTTCGATCTCGAGCTGCCTCATGATTTTCAGTTGCGGGTAGATGAATTGATAGCCGCCTCCATCATTGACGATGAGGACCGGGTGAGGCTGTTTCTCTCGATGATGATTCCTTCTTATAAGCCCTCTCCTCCGGGAGGAATGGAATTCCCCGGCGATGAGGTCTGGGAGGCTGAAAAAGGGTTAGAGGTAGTGGCAGAGCAGGGGCAGAGCGCATAAGTTCGCCCAATGCGCTTTGAATTTATGCTAGGGCTAGGGAGTCAGGCCGGAACATCTTTGACGGTTGGCAAAAGGTCCGAGATGCATGGGCGGGTGTTAAGGCCTCGACTCCCAACTATTTCTTCTTAACTAGATCGCTTCCGGAAGTGGCTGCAACTTTCCTTCGATGTCGAATTCCGGCTTGATGGTAAACAGCACCCAGCCATAGCCGAAGTGGTGGGCAACGTAGCGGGGATCTTTGTAGAGCTTGTCCAACTCATACACCAGCACAGTGTTGGTGAACGGATAGCAATCGAGGAACTTGTTTATCACCACGTACTCAGCGTTATAGGTATTGCCGTCGTATTGATAAATAAAATCCCTGTGAGTTAAGTGGGGCACTATCGGATCCTGTGCGCACACCGAAGCATCCCTGGGAATCATGCTGATGACGTCATAGCCCGTGCGCTCCATTTTAGGATCGAGGGAATAGAAATTGGGATCAAAGAGGGTCTTGGTCGAGCGGCTCAGTGTGAAAGGTATCTGCATCACAAGGATGGCAATACAAAGGGCGAATACCATTTTCCGGTAATCCATCTGCCGCCCCCGCTTTATCAACCAGCGATGTATTCTGGGGAACGCTTCTATGCAGGCGAATATGAATATCGGTGCGAAAATGGCATTGTAGTGCCTGAGTATTTCCCAGTGAGGGTAGTAGTTGGATAACAGGTGCTCATACAGGGGCGCTATGGCCACAATGGCGAAAAGCCCCAGCAATGGGATAAATAGGAAGGGCACGAACAGATAGAAGAGTAGCTTGGTCTTGTGAAAAGGAATGAAGGTCAGGGTTACGATCTTCCAGGGATGAGTGATAAGGTAAATCCCTGCCTTGGTGAAGTTGGGCCCGAGGTCGGAATAGTACTTGAAATAATAATAACTGCTGCCGCTGGCGAGCGCCGGCATCATCTTTTGCGTAACCACGTAGAACCAGCCGAGCGCTATCACCGAGACAGTTGCTCCCTCCCACCATTTCTTCTTGGCGATCATGACGTAGAGGCCTAAGAAGATGACGACGAAGGCCATGGTCTCCTTGATCATGAGGAGGAAGGGGATGGTCAGGAAAAAACCGACCCACTTCTCCCTTTGTATGAATAAATAGCTCAAGGCGAGGATGGGTCCGGCGAAGGCAAGCTCGTGGATGTCGAAGAAAATAAGCTCCATGGTTCCCCAGAAGAAGAGGTAAACCAGGGCCATGCAGATGGCGCAGAAGTTGCTCTTCAAGGCGTGCCGCACGACGTAGAAAACGGGGATGGCGCCCAGGGCAACCACGATGGCCTGTACTATGAGGAGCATACGCACGTCGTTCCATATCCATAGCGAGGGTGCCATAAGAAAGAGGATGAGGTGGAAGTGGTCCCCCAGAAGGGAGGGCACCAACCTTACCGTGTTATAGCCCAGTTGGAAGCGGGAGAGCTGCCATATGTATTGATCGAAGATGCCCAGGTCCCAGCCGTGGGACGCCCAATTCATGTGCTTGAGCAGGGATATCATGGAGTAGAGCAGTATGAAGAACAGGACGATCAGGTATATTCCATACCGTCCTAACCAGGCGCTTAAGCGGGGGCGCTTCTCCCGGAAGGCAATGAAATGTCCCCACAGTTTATCCATGAGCTTCATGTGAATGCTATTCCCTCTCGACCGTGTTAAGACCTTTTGGCGGCCGGGCTTGTTCCCCGCTTTTCATACCAGTGTGGCTTTACACCTTTGTGGATTTTTTCAGAGATGGGGGAGGATAGTCAACCGATATGTCAGGCGAGGAGGAATAGTTCTACGAGCGGGAGAATGGCTCGACATGAGAGTATATCGTGACAAAAGGCTTCGACAGGGTTGAGTCCAGTATCAACAGGCTTGTACCCGTAGCCCCTAATCCACCTCTCGTTGTACCTCGAGGTGCTTCTCAAATTCCTTGGATTCCCGCTTGCTCCAGATACCGAAGAGTTGCTCCAAGTCATGATAGATATGCCTCTTGGCCGGCCGCTTGCCTGGGCTTGGTTCCTCTCCAAGTAGTGGAATGACAGCTTGGTTTATGCTTATGCCGTTGTCTTTAGGCTCCTTCATAGATGATCTCCAGGCTTATGCCGAAAAAGCTTAATATCCCTCAACCCACCTCACCTCGCGCATAACCGTTTCCCGCATGGCGGGCTTGAGAGCATCGGGAGTGACCAGATCTACTCTGCTTTCGAGGATTGAACTGATTTCATTGGCCAGGTGTATGAAGTCGAATAGGTCTATGCATTCCTATCATGTGGGAGGGGACGTACTGAATATGAACCTAGGCAATGGGGGTCAGGATTGGCGGGTGCCTTTGCCTCTCACAATGAAGGGCTGCAGTTTAACCGTATTGCTCAAGCAGGGCGGGGATGATTTTCTCTTGGTCGAATTCTTTTACGGCCTTCTTGTGGGCCTTCTTGGTGTAGGCCTCTACCGCTTCCGGGTTCTCGAGTAGGAAATCGATGGCAGCCGCAAGCTCCCCCGGGTTGTGATCGGCGACCAGGATGCCCTCGACTCCATCAGTGATGATCTCCCTTGGGCCGCGTACACGGCAGGCTATGAGGGGCGTGCGGCTGGCCATGGCCTCGATCAGGGTTACGCCAAAGCCCTCCCTTGTCGTCGGCAAGACGTAGACATCGAAGATTCTATAGAAGCGCTCGGGGTCGAAGCGGTAGCGGGTGAAGGCCAGGCGGCCGGCAAGGCCGAGTTCTGTTGCAAGGTTGTTGAGGCGATCCGGCTCGTCGGCCGCGATGGAGGAATCGCCTACGAAGACGAGACGAAGATCGGGATACTTCTCGACGATCCGCCCGGCCGCACGCACCAGCACCTCGAGGTTCTTCTCGCTCCTTATCTCACCTATGAAACCCAGCACCCGTGCCTCATCGGGGATGCCAAATTCTTCCTTCAGGCCTGATTCTTCGCCGGGTGCGAAACGCTTGAGGTCGACGCCGTTGTAGATGAGCTTCGCCTTGCCCGGGCCTACGATCTTTTTTGCGGCTGCGAGCGCAAGATCCTCGGAGTTTACGAATATTATGCGGTGGCAGCGTTTGGCCGCGAACTTCTCGACCCGCAGCACTAGCCACTTCTTGAGACTCGATGAGCGGTGCGAGAAATAGAAGCCGTTGCAGGTGTGCAGCACAAGGGGAACCTTGTACTTCCAGGCGGCGAGCCGGCCGAGTACTCCGTCCTTCGGGTTGTGGGTATGCACGACATCGTATGACCCCTCCCGGATGATCGCCTTGAGCTGCCGGTAGGTTGTGCTGTCTTCAAAGGGACTCATGCGGCGGCTTATGGACACGTCGTGAACTTTGATGCCGGCGTCGGATAGCGTATCGGCGAAAGAGGTAACGGTGCAGGCCAGGTGAACATCGTGGCCGCTTTCAATCAGTGCTCTAAAGAAGGGGAGCATGTAGGGCGAGACGGCGAATCGGTCCAGGTTGCAGATCTCAAGGATCTTCATTTAACCCTCCACATCGGGCTCCACATTGGGGTCAGCCCCCTTTGTGGAGGGGGAGGGGGGCATGCAGCGCTTGAAGGCGGCGGCATCAACCATGCGCTTCACCCTGGCTATGAGATCCGGGCCGAAGCCCTCCCCTTCGAGTTCTCGATCGCTGAGACCCAGGTCGATCATGCCATGTAGCAGCTTGTCCGCCTCATCGTAGGTTAGACCCATCTCGCCCTCGTCGGTCTGTCCCGCCCAAAGGTCGGCCGATGGTTGCTTTTCTATGATGCGTTCGGGTACGCCGATGTGGCGCGCCAGCTGCCTTACCTGGGTCTTGTATAAGTCGCCCAGCGGCCTAAAGGCACAGGCCATATCACCCCACAGGGTCGTGTATCCGAAAAGCGATTCGGTGAGGTTGCCCGTGCCCATCACCAGGGCGTCGTGGACCTCGGACTGGTCGTAGAGGATGGCCATTCGGGTGCGCACGCAAAAGTTCCCGATTCGCTTCTGACCCGCCCCAGGGTAGCGCTCCAGGTATGAATCTACTACCGGGGTTATCTCTATGACTTCGTGGTGCACGCCCAACTCTCGCGTCACCAGCAGGCCGTCTTCCAGGCTTGCCACACTGCTGGTCTTATAGGGCATGAGGAAAGCATCGAGATTTTCTTTTCCCAACGCGAGAACGGCAAGGTAAGAGGCGGTGGCCGAATCAAGGCCCCCCGAGAGGCCCACCACCAGTCGGGACCTTCCGGCTGCCGTCGTCATATCCTTTATGAAAGCTATCAAGACGGCGAGTATCGCTTGCGGATCGATCGAAAGATCAATGGCCACTAGCTACCTCCCTCTGTTTCTCCGGCTTAAGGAATTCTAGCACATCCCCGGCAAGCAATCGGCCCTTCAGAAGACGGGTTGAGAATGCCGAAAAGACTAGAGATAATATTGATGCGAGTCCCGCAAAGGATGCTCACATGCCTGCAAAAAAGAGGTCTGTCAAAGTCTCCACCGAAAATCATCATGAGGATAGAGGCAACGGCCATAGTATCGGTGGCGGCCTCCGGCATGGGTTTTCGTACCGCCTCCGCATCGCCTTTTACAGGATGGAGAGCGGAGGAAGGTGGAACAACTCTCTGCGGAGCGCCTGCATGGCCGGAATAGAAAGGGAGTTGAGACGACGTAATGGGGCTTAGAGAGGACATAGCCTCCAAGCGCACCGCGGTTGGAGTAATTGGCCTCGGTTATGTGGGACTGCCCATGGCGCTCGCCGCCGCCGACGCCGGCTTTGAGGTCATCGGCCTGGAAAAAGAGCGCGACAAAAGGATGCGCCTTATGCAGGGCGAGGCGCTATATGAGGGGCTCGACGCCAAGTTGCTGCGCGAACTGATCGCCGCGGGGCGGTTCAGGGTGAGCGGCGACCCGAGTGATTTGAACGACTGCAAGGTAATCTGTGCTTGCGTCCCCACGCCGCTTTCGAAAAATCGCGACCCCGACCTCTCCTTTGTAGAAGAGGCTGCCATGCAGATGGAGGCGGCAATTCGCCAGGGGGAGAAGCCTAAACTGGTAATCATTGAATCGACATCCTACCCCGGCACCACACGTGATGTGGTCGAGCCGATCCTGGTCGCGCGGGGCCTCAAGTCTTGTTTTGATTTCCACCTCGCCTATTCGCCGGAGAGGGTGGACCCGGGCAATAAAGACTGGGACATCTCCAATACCCCGAGATTGATTGGAGGGGTGAACGAATGTTGTGGCAACCTCGCCGAATCTTTTTATAGCAGCTTCGTCAACGAGATTGTGAGGGTGAGCTCGCCCGAGGTTGCGGAGACGGCCAAGGTGCTGGAGAACATCTTTCGAGGGGTAAACATAGCGCTCGTCAACGAACTCTGGATGCTCTGCGACCGCATGGGAATCGATGTCTGGGAGGTAATAAGGGCAGCGGCCTCCAAGCCCTTCGGCTTCATGCCCTTCTGGCCCGGGCCCGGCCTGGGCGGCCACTGTATCCCGGTCGATCCCTTCTATCTGGCCTGGAAAGCTCGCGAGTACGATTTTCAGACCGAGTTCATCGAACTCGCGGGAAAGGTCAACCTCAACATGCCTTACTTTGTTGCCGACCTGGTGAGCCGCGAGATGAACCGCAGCGGAAAGCACCTCAAAGGTTCACGCGCTTTGGTGGTGGGCGTTGCTTATAAGCCCAACGTGGGGGATACGAGGGAGACGCCGGCCACAAAGCTCATCGAGCTTTTGCGGAATCGCGAGGCTGAGGTCATCTACCACGACCCTCATGTCCCTACCTTTGAGGTGGAAGGAATTACCATGCAAAGCGTGGACCTCAATGAGGAGGTCCTGGCCAAATGTGATTGTGCCGTGATCGTGACGGCACACAGCTCAGTGGATTACGGCATGATAGCGCGCTCCGGCGCGTGTGTAGTTGATACTAGAAATGTGTTGGGAAAATCCGCCTGAATGCGAAAATCCGAACTCATCAAAGGATGTCAAAATGAAGGAAATCCATGCGGAGATTGAAATTGATGCGAGCGCTGCACGCGTGTGGGGGATATTAAACGATTTTGCCGCGTATCCTGAGTGGAACCCCTTCATCCGTGAGATAAGTGGTGATACCAAGGTCGGCTCTGGACTGAGGGTACGGATGCAACCCCCCGGTGGCAGGGCGATGACTTTCAAACCCCACCTTTTAGGATTTGAGCCCGAGCACGAGATACGCTGGCTCGGGAAGCTGTTTATCCCCGGGCTTTTTAATGGTGAACATGCATTCGCTATTGAGAAGCTTGGAGATGGCCGGGTCAGGTTTTCCCAGCATGAGAAATTTACCGGCCTCCTGGTAGCATTTCTCCCAGGGATGTTGAAGGGCGCGGCGTGGGGTTTCCAGGCGATGAACCGGGCGCTGAAGGAGCGGGCGGAATCAGCGGGGGCCTAGTGTTTTCCGGGTCGCGCTGCCGGTGTCGCTCATGCAATGGTGGTCACCTGGATTGATTCGCTTCGCTCGCAATGACGTGTCGCCCGACTCGCAATGATGTATCATGCTCCCGCAATAACGGACTATTCGAAACTCTCGTAGCGGGGCGTAACCGTTCTATCGGCATGCTCCGGCAGTTTTTGGGCCCGCTGCTTCTCGACCTTTCTCAAGGCGCGCATCTGCAGTAAAAACCACTTGAATGATGTGTTGGCCTCAACGACTTCGTTCGTCGATTTGGCCATCATCTTGCGCTTCCTGCCGGTAGTTTCCAGAGATTTCCATATTGCCTGCGCCGTCTCCTCGATATCCAGGGGGTTGACGGCGAAAACCGAGCCGCGCATCTCCTGGTAGGCGCCTGCTGTTACGGAGAGGATGATAAGTCCCTCGCGGCTGTTGAGCACCGCCCCCTCCTTGGCGACAAGATTCATGCCGTCGGCCACGGGGTTTACAAGCAGGGCGTCGAACTCGATCAAGCCCGCGACCGAGCGGGGGTAGTCGTCCGATATATCGAGGTGGACGGGCTCCCAATCGTCACTGCCGTATTGGCGATTCAGCTCGGCGGCTTTCTGCTCGGTATCCTTGCGGAGGTCGCGGTAGTCCTGCAAGTCCTCTCGGGACGGGTATAGAAGGTTGGCAAAGATAACTTTTTTCTGCCACTCCGGATGTTTTTTAAGGAAGCACTCGTAGGCGCAGAGGCCGCGCAGGATGTTTTTGGAGGGCTCGAGGCGATCGACCCGCAGCAGCAGCTTGCGATCGCCGATCATGGCGCGGAGCGATTCCCGGTTTTTGGTTACGTCCGCCCTCGTGGCGAGCTTTTCTAAAGCATCGTGGTCTATGGAAATGGGGTAGTGCTTTACGAATACTTCCCGGCCCTCGAAGCGCACCATCCGTCGCTTGCTGTCGACTGCTACCCGCACCGCCTCGCCTTCACGGCAGCATTGCAGGAAATTATTGGCATAGTGCGGGGTATGGAAGCCGAGGACGTCGTTGGCGAGCATTCCCTGCAGCAGCTCTTTCCTCATTCCCTGCGGCAGGAAGCGCAGGTAATCGGGCTGGGTCCACGGGCTGTGCGTGAAGTGATGGATGAGTACGTCGGGTCGCCTGCGTCTGATGTAGTGGGCACAAAGGTAGAGGTGATAGTCCTGCAGGAAAATGAGAGGTTTTTTGTCGGTGGATTTGATCTCGCGCAGGATCTCCTCGGCGAAGAGCTGGTTCACCTTGCGATAGCCCTTGCTCCAGGCCTTGTGTACTGCTTCGTCGATGTTCGGCTTGTGCGCCACGTCGAAGAGGTAGTGCTGCATCGGCCAGAGGATGGAATTGCTGATGACGTTGTAGTACTGGTTGAAGTCTTCTTTATCCGGGGCGATATAACGCACCCAGTACTGCGGGCGATCGGGCGGCAGGCCGAGGCGGCGCCCGGGCGCCTTGCGGGCCATATCCATATCCTCGGGGCTCTTGGCGGTGGAGATCCACACTGCGTCGGTGGCGACCAGGGCGGTGGACATGGCGGTAACCACGCCTCCAGCCCCCCGGTGCGGCTTGATCACTCCATCCGGGGCGGTCCTGAACTCCACCGGCCCCCGGTTGGAGGCGACTATAACGAACTTGTCCTTAAGGTACTGGCGAACCTGACGAGGCGTTATCGCCTCCAGATCCATGTCCTCGAGTTCCATCTACCTCTTGCCCCATTTCTCGTTGAAGACGCTTTCTTCAATGGGTCGACGCCCCGGGAATTCGGGGTGAATGGCCGGGTAGCCCAGGGGCGTCATGGCGACCACCCTTATACCCTCTGGCACGCCGAGGGCTTGGCACACCTTTTCCTCGTCGAACCAGCCCAACCAGACCGTTCCCAGGCCTTGGTTGAAGGCCTCCAGGCAGAGCTGCTGAACGGCTATTCCGATGTCGAGCATGTAATAATCCTGGCCGTTTGCCTTGCCCGATTTATCCGGATCGGCGCAGGCTACTATCAACACCGGTGCGGTGGCGACCGCCCGGGCGGACGGGTTATTGCCCAGTATGGAAGAAATTTCCTCTCGCCCGGCCTGATCCTTTATGACGATGAAGGTCCAGCACTGCATGTTGGCCCATGACGGCGCCAGGCAGGCTGCTTCGAGCACCGCTTGCAGTTTTTCATCCTCGACCGGCCGGCTCTCGTACTTGCGGATGCTTCGCCTATCGCGGAAGATTGCCATGGTCATAAAATATCTCCTTCACTCCGGCGGCACGTTGACTTTCATTCTATCAGCGCTTTTGAAACGTCCGCTCCCCCTTAAAACGCATCCGGGGTTGAGGATAATCACCACGGGGCGTCGAAATTGCAGGGAGAGGTCTGTTTGCAGTCATTACACTGCATTATAATCGGGACAGTGATTCTTGAGGAGGTTTATTAATGCTGCCCAAAGTGCCGGTGCAACAGAAAAGCATAGAACAGTATCGAGGCATTGTCGGCAACGAGGTGCTCGAGCGGTTGTATTCGCTGGCCGAGAGGCTGAGGGGCGCCAGGGTCGTCAATATCAATAGCACCGCGCATGGCGGGGGAGTGGCGGAGATGCTTTACAGCATCGTGCCCTTGCTTTCGAGCCTGGGGCTTCATTCCGAGTGGCGGCTGATCGAAGCGGACCCCGATTTTTTTATCATCACCAAGTTGATGCACAATGCGCTGCAGGGGATGGAGATGATCTTCACGGATGAGATGAAGGCCAAGTACATCGAGATCAACCGCGAGAACGCCAAGATGTTCGACGAAGCTTACGATTTCGTCCTGATACACGATCCTCAGCCCTGCGCCATGATTACCGAGCTGGAGGGGACGATCGCCCGCAGGGCAAGGTGGATCTGGCGCTGCCACATCGATACTACTTATGCCGAGGATGAAGCCTGGGAGTTTTTGAAACCGTACATAGAGCATTACGACGGGGCGATTTTCACCATGGACGATTATATTAAGTCGCCCCTGAAGATTCCGCTGGCCTTCGTACCCCCTTCCATAGATCCCTTGAGCGCCAAGAACATCATTCCGGAGAAACGGGTTCAATCGGATATAGCCAGGAGGTACGGGGTCGACGAGGACCGTCCCATAATGCTGCAGGTCTCACGCTTCGACCCCTGGAAGGATCCCCTGGGGTTGGTGGATTGCTACAGGTTGGTCAAGAAAGAGCACCCGGACGTGCAACTGGTATACCTTGCCAGCATGGCGGACGACGATCCCGAGGGATGGCACTACTACCAGAAGACGAACGACTACGTGGCGGGCGACCCCGATATTTTCCTTCTCTCCAATCAACAGGGAATCGGCAACGTCGAGGTGAGCGCGTTTCAGGCCATGGCGACGGTGGTCCTGCAGAAATCGCTGCGGGAGGGCTTTGGGCTTACTGTGACCGAAGGTATGTGGAAGAGGAAGCCGGTGGTAGCGGGCAGGGTGGGAGGCATTTGCCTGCAGATAAGTGATGGTGTGGACGGCTTTCTCGTCGACTGCATCGAGGAGGCGGCGGAGAAGGTGAACCTTCTGCTCTCCAGCCACGCCACCGCCCAGAGGTTTGGAGACCTGGGGCACGAAAAGGTGCGGTCCCATTTTTTGACAACGCGGCACATCGGTGATTACCTAGAGTTTTTTATCAAGTTGATGGACCAGGCGGAAGGCCCGCGGGCTTGAGGAAACCGGAAATTGCGCGAGAGGGAGGAGCCGGATATTGAAGGCAGGGGACAACGGCAGGGAGCTTATCCTTTTCGACAAGGTTTCCAAGATATACCCCATGGGAGAGCTGGAGGTCATAGCCCTCCAGGATGTCGAGCTATCCATTAAGGAGGGGGAATTCATAGTCATCCTGGGGCCGAGCGGTTCGGGAAAGACGACATTGCTAAATTTGATCGGTGGAATGGATACCCTATCGCAGGGGCGGCTGATCGTAAACGAACAGGATATCTCGGGGCTGGGCACCAGGGAACTGACCGATTATCGCCGGACACAGATTGGTTTTATTTTCCAATTCTTCAATTTGATACCGACGCTTACGGCGCTGGAGAATGTAGAGTTCGCGCTCGAGCTGGTCATGAAGGACACGCGCGAGAAGTCTATGCAGGCCTTGGAGGCGGTCGCCCTGTCGGACAGGGCCGACCATTTTCCCAGCCAGCTTTCCGGGGGGGAGCAACAGAGGGTGGCGATAGCCCGCGCCATAAGTAAAGATCCGCCTATTCTGTTGTGTGATGAGCCCACCGGCGAGCTGGATTTCGAGACCGGGAAGAACATCCTTAAGGTGATGCAGGACATCAACCGACGCAAAAGCCAGACCATCATCCTCGTAACCCATAACACCGCTATTGCCGAGATCGCCGATCGCACGGTCCGCCTGCACAACGGGAGCGTGGCTGAGGTTATCAAGGTCGATAACCCCAAAGACGCCGAA
>Ga0209745_1000992_pt1 | contig 17113 bp, 13 predicted proteins | sample BarGraNGADG00312_FD_184495 | JGI IMG/M metagenome (GOLD analysis project Ga0209745, IMG submission 184495) | Arctic peat soil microbial communities from Barrow, Alaska - Barrow Graham LP Ref core NGADG0004-312 (SPAdes) (version 2) | ecosystem: Environmental > Terrestrial > Soil > Wetlands > Peat... | reverse complement strand
CTGCAGCGCGCAGATCGGGTCGATCTCGGTGACGATGACGCGAGCGCCCTGGCCGCGCAGCGACTCGGCGCAGCCCTTGCCCACGTCGCCGTAGCCGGCAATGACGGCGACCTTGCCACCGATGAGGACGTCGGTGGCGCGGTTGAGGCCGTCGATCAGCGAGTGGCGGCAGCCGTACTTGTTGTCGAACTTGGACTTGGTGACAGAGTCGTTGACGTTGATCGCCGGGAAGAGGAGCCGCCCGGCCTTCTGCATCTCATAGAGACGGTGGACCCCGGTCGTGGTCTCCTCCGTGACGCCCCTGATGCCCTCAGCGATGGTGGTCCACCTCTTGGGGTCCGTGGCGATGGTGTTGCGGACGGTCTCGAGGATGACCAGCCACTCCTCGGGGTCGCCCTCCTGTGCGGTGGGGACGACGCCGGCGGCCTCCCAGTCCCTGCCGTTGTGGACCAGCATCGTGGCGTCGCCACCGTCGTCGAGGATCATGTTCGGGCCGGTGTTGCCGGCGGCGTCTGCCGGCCAGGTGAGGATCTGCTGCGTGCACCACCAGTACTCCGGCAGCGTCTCGCCCTTCCAGGCGAATACGGGGACACCCTGAAGGTCCTCCGGGGTGCCGTGCGGGCCCACGACCGCGGCCGCGGCGGCCTCGTCCTGGGTCGAGTAGATGTTGCAGGAGGCCCAGCGGACCTCCGCGCCGAGCACGCTGAGGGTCTCTATGAGAACGGCGGTCTGCACGGTCATGTGCAGCGAGCCCGCGATCCTGGCGCCCTTGAGGGGCTGGCTGGCGGCGAACTCGGTGCGTAGGGCCATGAGACCGGGCATCTCGTGCTCGGCCAGACGTAGCTGGTGACGGCCGGCCTCGGCGAGGCCCAGGTCGCGAACCTTGTAGTCGAAAGGCATAGGAAAGTACTCCCTGTTCATTGACTGTGAGTCATTGGTTGGCTGACCCGGCGTAGCCCATCTGGGCACATCGTGGGTCATCTCCCACGCCGGCAGTGACCCCAGTCTAGAACAAGACCTCGGGAGGTCGCGATGAGCAGCGCCCCCGCTTTGACAGGTCCGCACAAGTCAGCCATACGGCATACCGGACCCTCCGCCGTTCAGTCGGTCGGGTGCTGCCAGGGGACGGGGTCGGTGGCGCCGCGGTCGACGTCGGGTTCGAGGTACATCACCAGCCGCAGCCCGGGCACGGACTCGCGCGCTCGCTGCTCGGCAGCGTCGATGGCCGCGGCGATCTGGTGCCCGTAGTCCTGACGGCCCACCGCCAGCTTGGCGCCGACGAGCAGCTCCTCCGGCCCGAGGTGCAGCGTGCGCAGGTGGATGACGCGCTCGACGGCCGACTCCTCGTCGCCCTCGAGTGCGGCCTTGATGGCCAGGACCTGGTCGACGGTGGCGGCCTCGCCAATCAGCAGGGACTTCATCTCGATGGAGAGAACGATCGCGACGATCACCAGGAGTGTGCCGATCAGGGCGGTGCCGACGGCGTCCCAGATCCCGTTGCCGGTGGCCAGGGTCATGCTGACGCCGAACATTGCGAAGACCAGACCGAGCAGGGCCGCCAGGTCCTCGAGCAGGATGACGGGCAGCTCGGGCGCCTTGGCGGTGCGGATGAAGCCCGTCCACGAGTGCGTGCCACGAAGGTGGTTGCTCTCGGTGATGGCGGTACGGAAGGAGAACCCCTCCAGCGCCATCGCGATGACCAGGACGGCGATCGGCACCCACCACCACCTGCCGGTGATCGGCTCTGGGTGCTGGAACTTGTGCCACGCCTCGTAGAGCGCAAAGAGCCCGCCGACGCTGAAGAGCACGATCGAGACGACGAACGCGTAGACGTAGCGTTCACGGCCGTAGCCGAACGGGTGCAGTGGCGTGGCCGCGCGCCGGCTTCTCCTGCCCCCGATCAGCAACAGGCCCTGGTTGCCGGAGTCGGCCAGGGAGTGCACGGACTCGGCCAGCATCGAGCTCGAGCCGGTCAACAGGAAGGCGACGAACTTCGTGATCGCGATGCCGGTGTTGGCCAGCAGCGCCGCCACGATCGCCCTGGTCCCACCCTCGACTGCCATGCGTGCCAGCCTAATCGGGGGCGAGCTCGAGCCCGAGCAGCGCGTTCTCCACGACCTCGCTGAGCGCGGGGTGGATCCAGTACTGCCCCTGCGCCAGCTGCTGGACGGTCTGCCCGAAGGACATCCCCTGGATCAGCGGCTGGATCAGGTTGGACGCCTGGTAGCCCAGGAGGTGCGCGCCGAGCAGCTCGCCTGTGGCCGGGTCCGCGATCACCTTGCAGACGCCCGTCGTGTCCTCCATCGCCCAGCCGTATGCCGTGTCCCCGTACGCCTGTGACGTGGTGACGTAGCTGCGGCCCCGGGCCTTGACCTGCTCCTCGGTGAGCCCGACGCTGGCGATCTGCGGCGAGGTGAAGACCGCAAAGGGGACATAGCGGTGGTCGAAGCTGCGCAGCCGGTCGGGGTGGGCCAGGTTGTGGGCGACGACCGTTGCCTCGTGGTTGGCGACATGTTTGAGCTGGTAGTCGCTGGACACGTCCCCCAGGGCCCAGACGCCCTCGACGTTCGTGCGGCCGTGTTGGTCGACCTTGACCCGACCGTCCTCGTGCGTGGCAATGCCGGCCTGCTCGAGGCCAAGGTCGGAGGTGTTGGGCAGCCGACCGGTGGCGACGAGCAGGAGGTCACCCTTCGCGTGGCTGCCATCGGCGAAGTCCAGGCGGACCTCACTCTCGTCGCCGCTGACCTTGGTCAGGGCGGTGTTCAGACGGACGTCCCACTGCTCCCGGGCGAGCGCAGTGAAGCGCTTCGAGATCTCGGTGTCGAGCCGGCGCAGCAACGCGTCCTTGCGTGCGACGACGGTGACCTGGCTGCCGAGAGCGGAGAAGATATGCGCGAACTCGGTTGCAATGAAACCGGATCCGAGAATGACCAGACGCTTCGGGAGCTCATCCAGGCGCATCACGGTATCTGAGGTGTGGAACGGGACGTCGGACTCGCTGACACCGGTGGGAACATCCGGATGGGCACCGGCAGCGATGACGATGTGGTCGGCGGTGATCTCATCCCCGGTGTCGATCCGCAACGCCTTTGGACCGGTGAAGGTGGCACGACCGAAGAAGGCGGTGGTGTTGGGGCCGTTGGCGCGGTAGTCCTTGCCGTTCTGCGAGATCGCGTCGATCCGGCCGAAGACGCGGTCGCGGATGTCCGGCCAGCGGACGCCGTCGAGTGTGGCATCGATGCCGTACCTGGCGGCGTGGGTAATGGTGTTGGCCACGTCGGCGGCGTAAACGTACATCTTGGTGGGAATGCAGCCGACGTTCACGCAGGTGCCCCCGAACGTCCCGGACTCGATGACGGCGACGCGTTTACCGTCGAAGTCCGGGGTGACCAGGGAGTTGCCCGAGCCGGTGCCGATGATCGCCAAGTCGAAGTGAGCCACGCCAAGAAGGCTAACCACGAGAGGCACTGCGGCATACCAACCCGCCCTTGGTGCCCGACGCATAGTGGCTTCCATGCAGACCGAGGTTCGGCCGGCTCTCGCGCGGCGTTGGTTCGCGATCGGATCCAACTCATGACATTGCCCCTGCTCCGGCGTGAAGTGCCGCCGGGGCGGTTGCCACGGCTGGCTCGGTCATGTTCGGGCCTGCCGGAGCCCGTTTCCCCGTTGCTCGGTGGTCGCGCCATGCGACCACGGTGGCCAATGCCGCGACCAGCGCGCCGACGAGCATGGCAGCCCTGTCGCCCCTCACGCCAGCTTCTGGCCCACCGTGGTTGACGACCTGGGCGACGGCTGGCAGCAGCGCCGCGCCGACGGCCGCGCCAAGCTGGCGGCTGGTGTTGATGACGCCGCCGACCACGCCCTGATCATGTTCGGCCACCCCGCCGCTGGCGATGACCATCGTCCCGAACGCGGTTCCGGCGGTTCCAAAGCCGACCAGCATCACGGCGGCGAGCAGCGGGCTGTAGTGGCCACCCGCGGGCAGCTGGGTGAGCACGAGGAATCCCGCTGTGGCGGCGGCGCTGGACAGCACCAGCACGCGCAGGATGCCGATGCGGGCGCCCAGCCGGGCGCCGAACGCGCCCGCGGTGAACCCGATGACCCCCTGTGGGGCGATGGCCAGGCCGGTCACCAGCGGTGAGTCTCCGAGCGCCTGCTGGAGATAGAGCGACAGCACGAGCATCTCGCCGGCGCTCCACAGGCCGAGCAGCAGGTTCAAGGTGCCCGCCGTGCGAAGGCTCGGCAGCCGCATCAGCTCTGCGCGGACGAGCGGGTCGCGGTGACCCCGCTCGACGAGCAGGAATGCGGCCGCCGAGATCGCGGAAGTTGTGAGGGCCGCCAGGACCGCAGGAGATGCCCAGCCAAGGACGTTCGCCTGAGACACGGCGAACACCAGAGCGGCTACCGCGGCAGTGATGAACACGGCGCCGCCGACGTCCAGGTGACGCCCCACGCGAGGTCGGCGTGACTCGGCGAGCAGCTTCGGCGCGAGCAGCGCAGCCAGCAGCCCGACGGGCACGTTGACCAGGAACACCGACCGCCAGCTGGTGAACTGCACGAGTACGCCGCCGAGCACCTGGCCCGCCACGAAGCCGACCGAGGCGGTCGCGCCGTACATCCCCAGGGCACGCGTGCGCTGCCGGCCCTCTGCAAAGCCGGTGGTGATCAGGGAGAGCGCGGCGGGTGCTACCAGTGCTGCGCCGGCGCCCTGCACGGCGCGCGACGCGACCAGCAGCGCCAGGTCGTGGGCAAGGCCGCCGGCCAGGGAGGCGGCTGAGAAGATCAGCAGCCCAGCCACGAACATGCGCCGACGGCCGAACAGGTCAGCAGCCCGCCCGCCCAGCATCAGCAGGCCGCCGAAGGTGATCGCGTACCCAGTGATAACCCATTGCACCGCCGAGGCTGCGAGGCCGAGCTCCTGCTCGATGGACGGCAACGCCACGTTCACGATGCTGAAGTCGAGAACGACCATGAAGGACGCGGCCAGGATGAGGGCCAACCCAAGTCCGTGGCGCCGATCAGAGGAGCCTGGCTTGCCGGGCGGGACAGGGCCTATGGCTGGGGATTCCTTGGCTGGAACCAGCATTGACATCGATCCATTCTCCAATACGAGACGTATAGTTTCTTATTACAAGCCCAACAACCTCATGAGGAGCAGATGTATTCCGGCACCCAAGCCAGCCGGGCCGTCTACCTGACCGGGAACGACCTCTCGTGGTGACCTGGCGGCCGTGGGTCGCTATGTGCTCGTGAGGTCGTCGGGGCGTGGGGAAGACCAGCAGCGTTCCAAGCCAGTGGGAGGCGCGCTGCCGCTGTTGGGGCAAGCCAGCGGAGAACTCATGTCGTCGTGGCTGCGCGTGTTGGACGCAGGGCGGCATGCTGGCCCGAGACGGTGGGGGACGGCCTAGGGTCCAGTCGATGCCCTGGGCCGGGTCACTGAGCGTTTCGCTGCTGCACTCGACTGGGAAGGCCTGCTTTCGGCCAGTCCGCCCGCGGAGATGGCTGCGATGACGGCGTCGATGACTTGGGCAGCGAATCGGTCGTTGAGCGGGGCGTGGCGGTGGAGCAGGCGGTGGTAGATCGGGCCGTAGAGCAGGTCCAGGGTGACTTCGAGGTTGGTGTCGGCTGCGATCTCGCCGCGGTCGACCGCCCGGAGCAGGAGCGTGCGTGTCTCGTCCCTACGGGGGGCGATGAAATGTTCTCGGTACAGCTTGGCGAATTCGGGGTCGGTCTGAGTCTGGGCGACGAGGCCGGCGATGATGCGCTCGTAGGGCTTCTGGTTGAGTTGCCGCAGCCAGGGGTGAAGGCGGGCCAGCAGGTCGCCGCGCAGGCTGCCGGTGTCGAGCTCGGTGCTCGGCGTCGGGGCTTCCCATTCGGTGGCAAGGGCGTCGAGGGCGAGCAGCTCCTTGGAGGCCCACCAGCGGTAGATCGTCGCCTTGCTGACGCCGGCCCGCTTCGCAACGTCGTCCATGCTCATCGCGCGCAGACCCTTCTCGAGTAGGACTTCGATCGCGGTGGCGAGGATCGCCTTCTGGGCTTTCGCGCTGCGCGGTCGCCCGCGCGGTCGAGTCTTCGCGGTCGTTTCGGTCATGCGGTGGCACGCTCTGGTTGACGGCCGGGCGGCGGCGAGGCCATTTCGGAGAGCACCCGGCAAAGGACGGCGATGTCGCGGCGTTCGTAGCCGAGCTTGCGAGCCGTGCTGAGCAGCTCGTCGGCGACGGTGGCAGATGGGAGCGGCACCTCGAGCTCGCGTGCGCTGGCGAGGGCGAGCCGCAGGTCCTTCTGCATCATCCTCACGTCGAACCAGGCCTCGTCGGGCAGCTCGAGCAGCAGCGGCGCGCGGGTCTGCAGCATCGGCGAGCCGATGGCGCTGTGCGTCAGCACGTCGAGAGCGAGGTCTCGTTCGACTCCGCCGTGCTCGGCGAGCAGTACCCCTTCGCTAAGAGCGAGCATCTGGGCGGCGAGGCTGATATTGATAGCCAGCTTGAGAAGCAGAGCCTGGCCATTATCGCCGACGAAGGTCACCGTGCTGCCGAGCCGGCGCAGGATCGGCTCGACCCGCTCAAACGCGTCGACGTCACCGCCGACGATGATCGCGAGGCTGCCTGCCTGCGCGGCCGGCACACTGCCCGAGACCGGTGCGGCCAGCATCGAGGCGCCGTGCGATGCGACGCGCTCGGCGAGCGCCCGGCTGGTTTGGGGACTGACGGTGGACATGTCGACGTAGACCTTGCCAGCCGCCAGGCCCGCGAGGATGCCCTGCGGCCCCGCGGTCACCGCGTCCAGCGCGTCGTTGTCTGTGACCATGCTGAAGACGACGTCCGCAGCCTCGGCAACCTCCCTCGGCGAGTCGCACCAGAGCAGGCCCTGCTCGATCAGCGCCGCCGCCTTGGACCTCGTTCGGTTGGTTGCGCATACTTTGTAGCCCTGGGCGAGCAAGCGGCCGGCGATCGGTCCGCCCATCGACCCGAGACCGACGAATCCGAGCGTGCTCATAGTGTCTCCTCCTCCGGTTGGCTCCCGTTTTCGATCTCGGCCACATCCGTGTCGCTGAGCTCGAGGCCTCCTGCGTCCAGGATCGAGCCGACCTGGTCGGGCCGGCGGAAGCCGACGATCGCGCCGTCCACGGCGGGGTTCCTCAGCGCCCAGGCGACCGCGACCGCCCCCGGCGTCGTGTCCAGCCGCGCGGCGACCACCTTGAGCCGCTCGACCACGGCGAGGTGCCGCGAGAGCTGCGGCTCCTGAAAGCGCGCGCTGTTCCTGCGCCAGTCGTCCCCGGGCAGGCCCTTGATGCGCTCCTGGGTCATCGCGCCGGTCAGCAGGCCCGAACCCATCGGCGAATAGGCGATCACCCCCATACCCTCGCGTTCGGTGAACGGCAGGATCTCGTCCTCGACCTCGCGGGCGATAAGGGAGTACGGCGGTTGCAGCGTCTCCACCGGCGCGATCTGCTGGATCCGCCGTAGCTGCGCGACGTCGAAGTTGGAGACCCCGATGTGACGCACGATCCCCTGCTCCTTCAGCTCTGCCAGGGCCGACCAGCCCTCCTGGACGTCCCCCTCCGGGATCGGCCAGTGGATCTGGTAGAGGTCGATCGCGTCCACACCGAGCCGCTCAAGGCTGCCCTCCGCCTCCCGCAGGATCGAGTCGCGCTTCAGGTTGTTCACCACGCCGCCGCCGGGCCCCTGCACGAGCGACGCCTTGGTGAAGACGTACGGCCGACGCTGCAGGCCCGCGAGCGCGCGGCCGACGACCTGCTCCGAATGACCGAAACCATAGGCGGCCGCCGTGTCGATCCAGTTCACTCCGAGTTCGAGTGCCCGGCGGATCGTCTGGATCGACTCCTCGTCCTCCTGCGGTCCCCAGCCGAAGTCCCAGCCGCCGCCTCCGATCGCCCAGGCACCGAAGCCGACCCGCGTGATCTCCAGGCCGGTCTGCCCCAGCTGCGTGGTCTTCAGCTGTGTCTGCTGCATTGCTCCTCCTAGGTGAGTCTTGCGAAACGGAACGCTTAGTCTTGGTACCGAAGTGGTCCTAGCTGTCAGGCCCCGACGGGAGGTACGCACCGGGCTGCGGCGTTGTCGCGAAACCTCTATAAAAAACTATACGTTTCGTTTCATGCTCTCGCAAGCGCACCCAGCGACGAATGAGATGCATCAGTTCAACCGCGGATGCGATCCCGAAGATCGGCGACGTGCGGGGACACGGCCGGGTCGAGGCCCAAGCCGATCGCGAGGTACGTCGCCGCAAAGTCGGTCTGCGCGATCTGGCCCGCCAACCGCACCAGCGGATGCCCCGGATCAGCGACCACGGTCGAGACCTGAACGCCCGCATCGTAGGCCGTCTGGAGCACCGCCTCGGTCAGCGCATCCGCCTCGGCCCACTGCTGGGTCGGTGTCGCCGGAGGCGCATCGCGCATCATCAGCAAGCCCAGTCGTGGCTGAGCCGGCCCGTCCAGGAAAGGGTCGGCGAAGATGTCGGGCGCGGACTCCCGGACCCCGACCCCACGACCACCGCCGGCCGTGAACGGCCCGTCGAAGCTGGCCACGATTTGCGAGGCGGCATCGGGGAGCTCACCGGAGGTGGCCGGGATACGGGCAGTGCGTGCCAGCATCGAGGCTGCCCGCGACGCCGCCACGCCGTTGAGCGGACCGTCGCCCAGGACGACGGGAATGGTCTCGGCCAGCTGCATCGCCAGGATCTTGGCGGGATTGACGAACGACTCCGAGCGCGGACGGCATGCCTCGGCGTGCAGGTCCAGCCGATCGGCCGTGTCGGACAGAACCGAGTCGCCGGCCTCGATCAGACCCAGCTCATGCGCAGCCATGACGACCGGCGTGAGCAGCGACCAGAGTGCCGTCCGCGACGAGGTCCGGCCACGCCCCACGTCGATGTGCACACCCCGCGCGCGCGCGCAGACGTCTGCCAGCGGAGAGTCCGCGGCACCCACGGTGAGCAACGAGGCACCACGCCGGCCAGCCTCGGCAGCCACTGCCAACGGTCCCTGGGCACGGCCCGAGAGCGACACGGCCACCACGAGATCCAACGGCCCGACCCAGCCGGGAAGCGGCAGGTTCCGTCGGACGGTGACCGGCACCGGAGACCTGGGCTCGGCCAACAGCTCCAGCACGTCGGCAACGACGGCCGAGCCGCCCAGGGACGCCACCAGGACGGAGCGTGGGCGATCACCGCCGCCCACGCGTTCGATGCCGGCCTCACGCGACAACGTCATGGCCTGGCGAACCTGTGCTCCGGCGGTCGCCAACGCCACGAGCGTCTGGTGGGAGTCGCAGGAAACGATGTGGTCAGGGTCGTTCAGGAGCGACTCGTCGAGGAAGGGTGCCATGACCTGACCGACGAATCAACCTGCGAGTGAACGGGATTCGTCGACCAAGAGCACTGGGATGCCGTCATCGATGCGATATGCCAATCGACACTCGGCGTTGGTGCAGTGCAGCTCTGGGCCACTCGGGCCGGAGCCGTCGGACAGCGTGGACCTGCATTGCGGGCATCGCAGGATCTCTCGCAGCCACGGCTCGATCTGGGGAGCGGCAGCAACAGCAGCAGCGGGCTGAGTCTCTTCGGTCATCAGCTTCTTTCCTCGCACGATCGACAGAACATCATCTCGCACGCGTGCCATTGTCGCTTCATCCGCGGCCTCGACATTGAGCCGCAGCAGCGGTTCGGTGTTGCTGGGTCGGAGGTTGAACCACCACATCGGGTCCCCCCGATGGGTCACCGTCATGCCGTCCATGTCGTCAAACTCGACGTCCTGCGCGCGGTCCCTCGCCCACGCCTGCGCCCACCCCCGCACGTCGGCGGTGGCGGCGCTGACATCGGCGACGGTCGAGTTGATCTCGCCGGATGCGGCATACCGGGTGAATCGCGCGACTACCTCTGAGATGGGGCGCGACTGCTCGCCCAGCGCCGCCAGGACGTGCATGGCCGCGAGCATCCCCGTGTCGGCGAACCAGAAGTCACGGAAGTAGTAATGGGCCGAGTGCTCGCCGCCGAAAACCGCCTGGTTGCGGGCCATCTCGCCCTTGATAAAGGAGTGCCCGACCCGGGTTCGGACGGCGGTCCCGCCGGCCTCCCCGATGATCTCCGGCACGGCTGCGGACGAGATGACGTTGTAGACGATCGTCGCGTCCCGGCCGGCGGCACGTTCCTTGGCTATCTCACGCGTCGCCACCAGCGCCGTGATTGCGGACGGGCTGACCGGCTCGCCACGCTCGTCCACCACGAAGCAGCGATCGGCGTCACCGTCGAACGCCAGCCCGAGATCAGCGCCGTGTGCAATCACCGCGGCCTGAAGATCGCGCAGGTTCTCCGGGTTGAGCGGGTTGGCCTCGTGGTTGGGGAACGACCCGTCCAGCTCGAAATACAGCGGTATGACGGTCAGCGGCAGCGCGGGCAACCCGCCGAGAGTGCCCAACACCGCGGGCACGGTGTGACCGCCCATGCCGTTGCCGGCATCGACGACCACCGTCAGGGTCCGGATCTCGCTGAGGTCGACCAGACCCCGCAGGAACTTCGCATAGCCGGGGAGGACGTCGCGCTCACTGATGGTCCCGGAGGCAGTCGCATCCATGGGCTCCGCGGCCTTGGGCTCCGCAGCGCCCGAGTCGAGCAGCGACTGCGCCAGATCGCTGACCTGGCTCAGTCCGGTGTCCTGGCCGACCGGGCGTGCGCCGGACCGGCAGAGCTTGATGCCGTTGTACTGCGCCGGGTTGTGGCTGGCAGTGAACATCGCGCCGGGGACGTCAAGCGCGCCGCTTGCGTAGTACAGGCCGTCGGTGGAACACAGCCCGATGAGCGTGACATCCAGGCCGTGCGCGGCGGCCCCGGCCGCGAAGGCCCGCGACAGGTCGGGCGAAGACGGGCGCATGTCGTGTCCGATGACGATCGAGGTCGCACCATCGGGGTGTGCGACGACCTGCGCGAATGCCGAGCCGATCGCGAAGGCGACGGCGTCGTTCAGCTGCTCCGGCACCACCCCGCGCACGTCATACGCCTTGATGAACTCGGACAATCTGGGTGCGCTCATGCGCCAGAGCCTATCTATCGCGCAGGATACGCAGGTGGCGGCGGCGGCCGGTCTCGATGGTGCCGCTCGTCTCGGCCTCCGATCGCGCTCCCACGGCGGCAACGGCGCCCGATGCCTGTCGGGGCCGGCCGGCCTCGCGTACCGCATCGGCCAACGCCAGCAGGTCGTCCTGCGTGGGGCCGGGGTCCACAAACTCCGTCGCGAGGCGGATCACGTCCCAGCCGCGCGGGACGGTCTGACCCTCGGCGTGCGCCGCGCACAGGTCATAGGTGTGCGGCTCGGCATAGGTCGCCAACGGACCCAGGACCGCGGTCTGGTCGGAGTAGACATAGGTCAACGTCGCGACGGCCCCGCCGGAGCAGGCGGTGCGGGAACATTGGCGCGACAGACTCACGGATGGACTGTATTCCCCTGTGCCGACGTGTGGCTCACACCACGCCGTAAAGTGACGCCCATGACCTCCGCGAGCGCCCCTTCACGCCCCCGCCGCGACCGTCGCGGCCGGGGGCGGCGTGGCCCGATGGCCTGGCCACCCGTACCGGCGATGGCAACCCGAGCCGAGCAGTTCGACGAGCTCGTCCTCGACGCCGCATCCCGCCTGGAACACCACGCCGGGAAAGCCTTCGGTGACGTCGAGTTCGCGGTCGAGGACGTACCGCCCAGCGATCCCGCCCCGTGGGAGTCCTCCGATGTGCCCCTTGGTCGCCTGTTTGCGGCGCAGGGCAAGATGAACCCTCGCATCGTGGTCTACCGTCGACCGGTCGAGACCCGGGCCACCGACGCCCGCGAGCTCGCGGCCCTGATCAACGACGTGGTCGTCGAACAGGTGGCCGCAATGTTGAGTGTCGACCCGCGAGACCTCGACGCCGGATACGACCCCGACGGCGACTAGACAGGTCACCAGCGCAGATCCCGGCTAGCCGGGCAGCTCGCGCAGCGGCGAAGAGGTAGCGGTAAGCGTGAGATCCGCGAGTGGGGTCAGGCTCACCAGCCCCCCCTGGGCGTCGGTGACCGACGTCACGACGGCCGCCCGGACGAGTCCGGTCCGGGGGGTGACCCACACCGAAGTGGCGCCGGCCAACGACAGCGTCGACACCGAATCTGCCCCAATAGCAACCACTTTCGTACTGGCTTGACCGTCAGCCCCCACGGTTGTCACCAGCACCGACGACGCCTCGGTAGTCGCCGCAATGTCCAGTCGCTCGATCAGGGCGTTGTCCTTCGCCCCGTGCAAGACCATGCCGGCCAACGTCCTGATCGGCGCAGAGGCACCGGACCACGCCAGATCGGAGGGGCTGCCTGCGGCCAGCCGTCGTTCGACCATCGCGGCGGCAACCACAGGAACGTCGGCACGCACCTGCACGGCGTAGGCGTCGGGCGGCAGGGAGCGGAGATCGATGTCCTTGGTGCTGTGTCCCGCCACGCGCGTCACACCCTCTGCCGGCAACGCTCTTGGCCCGCTGGGGGTGAGCACTCGCGACTCGACAACCGCCTCGTTGTCCCCGGGCACGGCAACCCGCAAGGTCGCTCGACCCTGGATCGCGACACCGGCGATGACCTGTTCGCGGGCCGGAGCCGCCACCGGCACGGCGTCGTCACCACCGCGCGGGATGACACCGTCGAGCCACGTGTCACTCAGAACCGCCGCAACCTCGCCCCCCTGGGTGCTGACCTGGACGACCGGCGATGGCTCGGACCCGGCGATGGCATCGAGCAGGACCACCGTGCGCGCGTACGGCCCCACGACCAGACCATGGCCGTTGGGCGACTGGATCGGACCCTTGACGCCGAGGACGGTGAGATCGACAGTCACGGGGTTCGGCCCCGGGTTGGTCAGGATGAGGCGTTCCCGCCGGCCCGGCTCGCCGCCACCGGCGATGAGCCACGAACTGGCAGCCGCCGGCATGCACGCCGCTGTGACCAAGGCGCGGTTGTCACCCTTCTTTACCCAGGAGCGTTGTGTGGCAACGGTTCCCGGTGCGACGGCGTCGGCCCCCGCGATCAACGCGGACCGCGCCGTGGACATCTGGCCGGAGACGGCCTGACCGCGGACGGTGGCCGGCGCGGCCCATGTGCCGCCCGACGGAAGTCCGCTGATCGTGAGGGATCCGGCGCCCTGGCCGGCGGCAAACCACCCAGGCAATGACGCCTCGGGGGCTGACACAGCCGTCACGGAAACGGTCTGCGCCAGTGAGTCCTTCAGGCCCGCGACGCCCAGAGCCTCAGGTCCGGGGCAGATGGTCTGAGCCGTCGCGATGGGTTCGGCGTGAGCCGTCAGCGCCGGAGGGGAGCCGGTCCCTTGCGCCAGGTTGAGCGGCGCTCGCAGGTAGGTGGCACCAAGGACCAGCCCGGTGCCGACCGTCGCGACAGCCAGCGAGCGCAGTACGCCTCTCATGAGGTCCTCCGCGAGCGCGACGCGCCGAACGGCGCCGCCAGGAACAGGACGACGAGCAGAAGCCCCAACTGCCACCAACGCCACCACTGCTGGGTCGGCGCAAGGGTGATGGTCAGCCGACCGGCACTGGGGGGCAGGACGTATGCCGGCTGCTCGCCGCCGCCGACGACGGCCATCTCGCGTCCCGCGAACGTCACGCGGGCGTGGTCGGCCCACCTCGCGGGCTCTGCCACCACCAGCCGACGCCCGAGTGTGACTGCGCCGGGTGTGGCTGCGCCGACCATGACATCGGTCTGTCCGTGATCTCCGGTGACAGCGATCGACTGCAGGGGTCCACCCTGGGCGTCCTCGAGCCGAAGGCGCGAGGAGCTCACCGCGTTGTCGCGCGGCAGAACACGCCAGAGAATCAGTCCTTGGAGCTCGCTCAGCCTCGTCATCCCGGCCGTCGCGTCCAGGCGTCGGACCAGCGGCTCGGTCGCCGCACCGCGGAAGGCCACGAAACCGACACCTTGACCAGCGAGGGCATCCCGGGCCGCGTTGGCCGAAGCCGCATCACCATCGCTGACCGCGATCTTGACTGCTGCGGCCAACAAGGGGTCCGGTGCAGCGGCCCCAATCGGGCGCTCGCGGACCACCATGCCGGGTTCACTGCCCACCAACCGGTAGCCGATCGTACCCGCGTCTGCGGTCATCTCCAGCAGCCGGTTGCCCAAGGGTCCGTCGGCCTGATCTGCAGCAACGGCAGGCATGTTGGGCACCTTGCTGGTCAGCGTCTCGCCGACCCCGAACCATCCTGCCGTAGCGGTGCTGGCCACGACCCCCAGGACAGCGGCCGCGACGACCGGGGCAACGAGGAGCTGGCGCCAGCCGAAGCCGGAGCGTGCTAGCCGGCCCGAGAGCCCGTCCAGGCCAAGGACCGCGGCCGCGATCAACGCCAACCCCGCAAGATCGAGCCCCGTACCAGCCCAGACGGTGACCGGACCACCCGCACCAGCCATGCCTGCAGGAACTCGGCCGATGATGACGTGCGGTGACGCCACACCCAGCGCCAGACCGGTCAGCATGAGAACCGCCAGCACCGTCATCGCTCTCGAGGCAGCCCCGCGCCGCAACATCGCGACGACTCCCGCCAGCACGATCGGGGCTGACAGCAGCGCCGGATAGGAACCGGGACCGCCGGGGTGCAACAGCGCGAGCTGCCACGGGTCAGGGGCTGCGCCCTGCCAGAGCGTCAGACCCGGTCCGGTCAACAGGAGCCGTGGGTTGTCGACGAGCTGCAGGATCCACGGCCCCACCAATCCGGCGGGCACCAGCAGAAGGACCGCGGCACGAAGCCGGGTCGCTCCGTGCCCGACGACGAGCAGGACGAGAGCAGCAAGGGCGCCCGACGCGGCGAGCGCCGGGTTGAAGGCACCAGTGACGCCAAGCGCCAGCGCGGCACCGAAGGTGACCGAAACGCCCGTGGATCGCCGTGCGGCGCATACGAATCCGGCCACCACGAATGGCAACAGGATGTGCGCGACGACCGCGCCGAGCCGTCCGCTTGCCTGCGCGGTGGTCAGGGTCGCCAGAGACGCCCATGCCAAGGCTGCCCACGCCCGCGGCCAAGGCGCTCGGGTCGCGACCCGAGCCGCGAGGTATGCCGTCCACGCGGACAGCGGGATGGCCCCGACCAGGAGCCAGGCGATCGAGGCGCCGACCGAAGACGCGAGAGGGGCCGCGAACGGCAGGTGCTCGACGACCCATGCTCCCGCCGACAGGACCGGCAGATACGGAGCCGGCTCCAGGGCGTTGCCCAACCCCGCCCCATGCCAACCGTCAAGCCACGCGTGCCACAGCCCGGAGGCGTCGGCTGACACCGGCAAGAGCTCGCCACCGGCGAAACCTTGAGCGTTGGTGGAGATCAGCCCCCCCAGCAGCGAGCGCCAGGTCGCCACCGCCAGCACGGCGCCGACCATGACCGCCAGAGAACCGGGATGGCGCAGGATCCGCGAGGTGACGCCGAGCAGCGGCACCTCGAGCGACTCGCTGTCATCAGAGACCGGCCCGGTCTCCAGACTCTGCGCGCCGCTGAGCCGCTCATCGGTCGACGGGTCGGATCCCAACGCCACTGCGTCCTGGATCGTGTCCAGAGTCTGACGGAATCCGGCCCTGGAAGTGGCGAACAGCCCTCGTAGGTCGCGGCGTCGGACCCGGCGAATGCCCCTCGAGCGCCAGCGCGCAGCCACAGGACGCCACGGGGTGATCAACGACCCGAGGCCGGCGAGCTCCTCCCATGCCCTCTGGGGTCGCTTGACCACCAGAAGTACCGCAGCCGAACCGAGACTGGCCAGAGCGATCCACAGCGCAAGGAATGGCACGGCATAGGGGGAGCATCTGGCAAGCGCAACCTGACGGCCATGGCGACGGTCACGGCGTCGGGCGGCGTCGGCGGACTGGCCAGGGGAACGTTGACCGTTTGCCGAGGCCGCGGCCTCTCGCATCCGGGCCTTGGGGGCGACGACGACCCGATACCCGGCCAGGTGCGCCCGCCAGGAGAGGTCCAGGTCATCCCGGAACTGCCCAAACGCCGGGTCGAAGCCGCCGAGCGCATCGAAGAGATCGCGCTGGATGAGCATTCCCGAGGTGTTGACGCCCAGGACGTCGGTGCGGTGGTCGTGCTGGCCCTGGTCCGGCTCGCCTCTCGCGGGACCTCCGACGCGGCCACCGGAGCGGGTGATCTGCTGCCCGACCTCGAGCAGACGAGACGGGTCGTCCCAGGTGGTGAGCTTGGGGCCGACGACGCCCACCGACGGTGATCGGCGCGCCGCATCCAGGAGATGGGCCAAGGCATCGGGAGCGGCGGCGCTGTCGTCGTGGAGCAGCCAGAGCCATTCATCGAGGCAGGGCTCGCCGGTGATGGGCACCTGGGACGACCCCGGTCCGGCGGACAGCTGCTCGACCGCTCGACCAACTGCCTCACCAAACGTGCTCTCACGCGGCCCGGAGATCACCAGGAGCTCGCCGATGACCTGGCGGAGCCGACCGTGCCTGACCACGATCGCGCGGCTGTCATCGCTGGATCCGGTGTCGACGATGACCAACCGGTCCGGCGGCCGGGTCTGGAGCGCCAGCGCGTCCAGGCACTCCTTCAGCCACGCGGCGCCGTCGTGTACGACCAGGACCCCCGTGACGATGGCGGGGCGAAGAGCCGCATGCGCCAGGCCCGGGTCACGGGACGGCGAGGGTTCACGGCTCATGGCGCGCGGCGGGGCAATCGTCATCAGAACGGGGACGACCCTGCGGAGTCGCCCAAACGACTAAACCGCATGCTTCTTGAGCTTGCGACGTTCGCGCTCCGAAAGCCCACCCCAGATGCCGAACCGCTCGTCGTGCGCGAGCGCGTACTCCAGGCACTCGGCGCGCACATCACACCCCACACAGACTTTCTTGGCCTCACGCGTAGAGCCGCCCTTCTCGGGGAAGAACGCCTCCGGGTCGGTCTGAGCGCACAAGGCCCGCTCCTGCCAGGACAGCTCGCCCTCCCCCTCGGCGGCGTCGACCAACTCGAAGCTCGTAACCAGTCGTAGTTCGTGCACGGCCTCTCCTCGACCCAACAATTGACCCTGACAACCATTGACCCTGACCTGCCGGGCGATCCGACGTGACCCCTCGGCCAAGATCTGCTCCCGCCG
>Ga0209745_1000991_pt1 | contig 17114 bp, 13 predicted proteins | sample BarGraNGADG00312_FD_184495 | JGI IMG/M metagenome (GOLD analysis project Ga0209745, IMG submission 184495) | Arctic peat soil microbial communities from Barrow, Alaska - Barrow Graham LP Ref core NGADG0004-312 (SPAdes) (version 2) | ecosystem: Environmental > Terrestrial > Soil > Wetlands > Peat... | reverse complement strand
CATATACCAACGACCAGAGGATACTCGACTTCCCCCATAAAGATCTTCGCCGGGCAAGGTCAGCAGCCCTGTCACAGATACCGACCACTACAGGTGCAGCAAAAGCGGTAGGCAAGGTTATTCCGGAGCTTAAGGGCAAACTGGACGGCCTGTCAGTAAGGGTCCCGACACCGACAGGATCACTCGTTGACCTGGTGGCAGTGCTGAAAAAGGCAGCCACAAAGGAAGAGATCAACGCTGCAATGAAGAAAGCCGCTGAAGGTCCGATGAAGGGCATCCTTGAATATACCGAGGACGAGATCGTTTCCGTTGACGTGGTTCATAACCCTGCCTCATCAGTCTTCGATTCACAAAGCACCATGGTTAACGGTACCATGATCAAGGTACTCGCATGGTATGACAATGAGTGGGGTTACTCGGCCAGGTGCGTTGACCTTATCGAGATGATGGGGAAAATGCTGTAGAACAACAAGATAACACACATTTATACAACGCGGAGGCCGGTCCCAGACCGGCCTCCGCTGTATAAATATTTTCGGATCAACCTCGGTTACAGTACCATCTGCACATCCATTGATACACCGGCAGCATCGCGGTAGTGCTCGCCCAGCTCCCGCATAGCCTCATCATCCTCCTCATAGAGCCATGTGATCCTGATCTTGTAATGCGGCGACTGGTAACTGCTTACCATCCTCAGAATATCACGCAACGCTTTCGATGACCCGCTGTTGATATATTCCAGGAAAATGACCATCCTGAGCTTGTTGAACCTGCTCAGGTGCGTCTTTATCCATTCTTCAAGCGGACTGTATACAACTTCAGGCCTTTCAGCTATTGAACGGCCTGTTACGTTCAGGACATCCTCGTCGGTATCGTAAGTGATCCGCGGGATGTTCTTTGACCCTGTCTGAATTATTTCCACACTCATGTCAAATTATGTTATTCAGATCAAAGTATAATTGTACATCATTTATTCATATCGCAGTGCCTCTATCGGATCAACTGCCGAAGCCTTCACTGCGGGGAAGTAACCTGAAGCAATCCCGACGATGAAGCATGCCACGACGCCTCCGATAACCCAGACCCATGGCACAGTGAATTCTGATCCCATGCCAAGTGAGACCAGGTTACCTATTAATATTCCTGTAATGATACCCATCAAACCGCCCAGCTGGCCTATTATAACTGATTCATAGAGGAACTGTTGTCTTATGACTGATTTTCTGGCCCCCAGGGCTTTACGCACCCCGATCTCCCTCGTACGCTCCGTGACTGAGACCAGCATGATGTTCATCAGTCCTACCGCAGCACCGAAAAGGGTTATCAGCCCGATAATCGTTGCTGCAAGGGTGACATACCTGATGTTCTCCAGCAGGATCTCTATAATGGTGTCACTCTTCAGAACGTTGAAATCCGATTCATCTCTGGGGTCCAGGTTACGCACTATCCGGAAGATGCCTTCTGCCTCGCTTGTGAGCATATCCAGGCTTGCGGACTTGAAGGGCATTACATTGATTGTGTACGTGATGTTGGGACGTGAATAATATTGTCTTGCTGTAGTGATAGGTATTATGGTTATCCTGTCTTCTCCTCCGAAACTGCTGCCTTTACCCTTCATTACACCTATGACGCTAAGCTTCAGACCAGGCAGGCTGATTTCCTTGCCGAGGGGGTCAACACCGGGAAATAGGAACTTCACAAGTTCCTGCCCGATGATTACGACATGACGGTTGCTCTGAAGGTCGTCCTGAGTGAAGTTACGTCCGGATTCAAGTTCATAACCCGATATGGCCAGATAATTTTCATCAGAGCCCATCATGGAAATATTCGGGTTGGTTTTTTTATCCCTGTACCTGACTTCCAGCATCCCTGATGCGTTGAATGCCACCGACACCCATGCAGGCTCCTTGAACTTGTCCTTGAATTCAACGGCCTCGCGGTAGGTGATATGCGAATGGTTCTTTGTCCGGTACGACTTCTTTCCCATCTGCACATGCATTGAACGTGAGGTGATCTGGAATGAGTTGGCGCCCATCATCGTAAACTGCTGGGTAAGAGTACTTTTTAATCCGTCGATGGCAGTCAGTATGCCTACAAGAGCCATAATGCCGAAAGCAATGATTGACATGGTCAGAACAGCCCTCACCCTGTTTGACTTGATAGCCTTGAATGCGACCCTCACATTTTCAAGAAATAATGTAATCCAGTTCAATCGTTTTCCTCCGGATATAATAAAGAACCAAGATACTGCTTTTTTTATTATCGTTTACAGCAGGGCCAAAATGATACCCCTGTTGATATTATTTAATAATTTAGTTGTATATTTACTTTTTTAGTTATATATTTGTACTTGTTAAAAGATAGAAAGATGGAGATAAAGGAACTGACAAGGGCCGAGGAAGAGGTAATGCAGATACTTTGGAGGCTAAAAAAGGGCTTTATCAAGGAGATCCTGGAAAAATTTGACGAACCAAGGCCTGCATATTCGACTGTAAGTACCATAATAAGAATCCTTCAGGAAAAAGATTTCGTAAATTATAAGGTATACGGGAGGACATTCCAGTACTTTCCGGTCATATCAAAGGACGATTACCGTAAAACGCAAATGAACAGCTTTGTGAGGAATTATTTCTCAAACTCGTACCAGAAGATGGTGAGCTTTTTTGCGCGTGAGGATTCCATAAGCGTAAAGGATATGGAGGATATCATGACGATGATGACAAAGGAGGATGGGGTGAAAAAAAGGATGAGATGAGCGGTATCTTCATATATGCAGTCGAGAGCAGTATATGCCTTACAATTCTTTGGGTCTTCTATGAGATAGCACTGAAAAGGGATACGCGTCACACCAGAAACAGGTATTACCTCCTGGCATCAATGCTCTTTTCAGCGGTTGTGCCACTGCTAAACATACGAATTGACGGTACCGGCACCATTCTGCCGCCGGGTGGACTGGCGTCGTTCCTGCTGCCTGAGGTTACCGTATCACCCTCGGGATCTGCACAGTACGCCAGCACCTTCCTGGCGGCCCTACCATGGGTCTACCTTTCAGGTGTTATCCTGACCGGTACAGTTTTAATCGCAGGTTTGGCCGTGCTGTTGAAATTAATTCTTGCAGGAAAACACAATGGCAGGGTCATCGTTTTTGACTCTGATGGCTGCGACTGCTTCTCAGGCTTTGCCCATGTCTTCATTAGCGGTTCAATAAAGGATGACAAGGCAGCCCGTATGATCAACCACGAGATGAAGCATATCCGGCTTGGTCATCATACTGATCTCCTGCTGGCAGGGCTCATCACAACGATCCAATGGTTCAATCCCGCGGCATACCTGATGAAACGGTCCCTTCAGGCTTTGCATGAATATGAAGCTGACAATGAATGTATTACAGAAGGCGAAGATCCCCGCACTTACCAGGAGTTACTGGTTACATCGGTTTTCAGAACCCGCACTCCGGTACTTTCAAATACCTTCTCGACAAGTTCACTCCTTAAAAAACGTATAATTATGATGACAAAGAAAAGAACGGGAAGCACTGCTTCCCTCAAGATGATCATGGCACTACCGCTGGCTATTGTGCTGATATTCATGTTCGCATGCAAGGACAGCGGCGTAAAGAAAGAGGCTGCATCCGCCAAACCGGCAACGGAAACACCCGAAGAAATATTTACTGTCGTGGAAGTAATGCCTGTTTTCCAGAACGATACAACCTATACTGCACTGATGCAGTGGGTGGGCGCCAATGTAAAGTATCCCGATGAGGCAAAAAAGAATGGTACCCAGGGGAGAGTAATGGTAAAATTCATTATCGATGAGCATGGCAATGTATCAAACCCGGAGGTGGTCAGTGGTGTCGACCCTGTGCTTGACAAGGCTGCATTGGATGTGGTCGCGAAATGTCCTCAATGGAGCCCCGGTATGCAGGGTGGCAAGGCTGTGAAGACATATTTTACACTCCCGATAGCGTTCAGGCTCAACTGACATAAACTCTGTTATTCATTTTTGTAAATTTGCCCGTGTGAAAACGGGCTTTTTTTCTATAGAAAAGAGGATTGATGCCTTCTCGGGTCTGGGCACCGTGATGCGTAACAGTGCTGCCGGTATGACCGGTGGCTATGACGGAGGCTTCGGAGGTCTTATTGATACCCTGCACATCACAAACCCATGGTTCACTCCTGACAACGTCAGGCGTGCCGTCTCATCCATCGGCAACATCCTTACAACAGAGAAACTGCACACGTGGCTGTCAGCGTACCCTGAACTGAACGACGGACATAAGCCTGCCACGGTGGGTGTGGTGATGGCCGGGAACATACCCCTTGTGGGATTCCATGATCTGCTCTGCGTGCTGATCACAGGCAACCGTCTGCAGGCAAAGCTGAGCACAAAAGATGAACAGCTGATGAGGGCAGCGGTTGAGACACTCATCTCGCTGGAGCCTGCCCTTAAAGATTATATACAGCTCACAACCGGCAAATTGTCCGGCTTTGACACCGTTATAGCCACCGGCAGCAATAATACATCCAGGTATTTCGAATACTATTTCAGGGACAAACCGTCAGTAATCCGCCGTAACCGTAACAGCATCGCCATCCTTGACGGTACCGAGACCGCGGATGAGCTTACGCTTCTCGGAGATGACATTCTTACATACTTCGGGCTGGGATGCCGCAATGTTTCAAAACTGTATATCCCGGAAGGTTACGATGTCACACTGCTGCCGGACTTCTGGAAAAGTTATGAGACGCTGCGTGGACACTACAAGTATGCCGTCAATTATGACCATAACAAGGCGGTGATGATAGTCAACCGGGAGCCCTTCACCGACGCCGGATTTATCATCCTCAGGCATGACACATCACTCACACCTCCAATGGCGGTGGTCAACTATGAGTTTTATGACGGTCCTGAAATGCCGCAAAGAGAGGCAGAAAGACTTAAAAGCCAACTGCAGTGCGTGGCAGGTCACGGGCACATTCCTTTCGGCAATGCGCAACAGCCCGAATTATGGGATTATGCAGATAATATTGACATTATTTCCTTCTTGCTAAAAATAAATCCTATCCGGTGAACGTATATTAAAAAATATTAAATTGCACAGGTTGTAAAAGACAGTCACATGGTTTACAGGTTCGTGGTATTAACTGATGAAGATGAAACGTTTGTGAGAGAGTTTGAGTTTCTCGACAGCCATAGTCTGCTTGATTTTCACAATACCATCCAGGAAGAACTTGAGTTCGATAAGTCGCAGATAGCTTCTTTTTACATGGCTACTGAGACATGGGAGAAAGAAGAAGAGTTCACCCTGTTTGACATGGGCGCCGGTTCGTCAACCATGGAGAATGCGGTGCTTGAAGAGGTTATCTTCCGTAAGAACCAGAAATTGCTTTATGTCTTCGACTTTTTTAATGACCGTGCGCTCTTTGTTGAATATGTAGGTGAGACGAAGGAAGATGACAACATGGAATATCCTATCTGCACCAACTCAAAGGGCCTTCCTCCCAAACAGGTCTCCTTCGGGGGCGTCGCACGCAAGAAGTACAATAACCTTGTTGTTACCGACGATGAGGATGATGAAATTGATGAGGAGGTTATTGACGATGAAATCTTCTTTGATTCTGCAGATGAGGAAGGGCTCTCGGAATTTGACAGTACCGAGACCGCCGAGGAGGAAGAGTAGTCTCCTCAGATACTTAAACACATGAAAAACACATTGATTGTTCTTCCCGGCCCGACAGGTGTGGGAAAGACCGCTATTGCCATTGAGATGGCCCTCCGTCTTGGTTGTGAGATAATATCGTGTGATTCCAGGCAGTTCTACCGTGAGATGCGGATAGGTACCGCAGCGCCGGACGAAGAGCAACTGGCCCTGGTGAAGCACCACTTCATCGGGTTCCTCTCAGTAAGGGACTATTACAGCATCAGTCTTTTTGAACGTGATGTGCTGGCCATGCTTCCCTCCCTGTTCAGCAAGTGTCCTGTTGCAATTATGACCGGCGGTTCAATGCTCTACATGGATGCTGTCTGCAAGGGTCTGGATGACATACCTGACACTGATCCGGGGGTGCGGCAGAAATTTATTGATATGTATCACAGGGAAGGCATCGGGGGACTGCGGCTTGCTCTGAAACTGCTTGATCCCGACCATTACGCCAGGGTCGATCTGCATAACCCCCGAAGGGTAATGAGGGCTCTGGAAATCAGCGAGAGCACCGGCAAACCCTACTCATCTTTTCTTACCTCGGTACAGAAAGAGCGCGACTTCAGGATATTGAAAGCCGGACTGACACGGGAGCGTCATGAGCTTTTCGGCAGGATTGACAAGAGGGTGGACAGGATGGTTGAAGAAGGACTTGAGGATGAGGTTGCATCATTGAAGATGTACAGGGGGCTGAATGCACTTAATACGGTTGGTTACCGTGAAATGTTCAGGTACCTCGACGGTGAGATAACCAGGGAACAGGCAATCGCGCTCATTAAGAGGAACACCCGGCGCTATGCACGCAGGCAACTTACATGGTGGAACAGGGACAAGGGAATAAAATGGTTTGATGCCGGCAACAGTGAAATGATCATGGCCTGGGTCGACAGTCAGCCGGGAAGCTGAAGAAATCGCTAAACAGGCTCCCTGAGCCTCCTAATCACCTCTGCCGGATCGGATGAGCTGAATACGGTGTTGCCGGCGACCAGCACATCAACGCCTGCATGAACAAGCACCGGTGCATTCTGGAGGTCAACGCCTCCGTCAACCTCAATCAGGACGTCGTAACCGCCTTCATCGATCATGCTTCTCAGCTCACCTATCTTGTTTATGCTGCCCGGGATAAATGTCTGTCCTCCATATCCCGGGTTCACGGTCATCAGGAGCACCATATCAATATAAGGCAGTATATCCTTCAGGAGCATCACCGGCGAGTGCGGGTTCAGCGTTACGCCGGCCTTCATTCCCAGCCTGCGTGTTTCAGTCACGGTACGGTGAAGGTTATGGCAAACCTCGTAGTGTACTGTCAGATTTGAGGCCCCGGCATCCCTGAAGCGTTCAAGGTATTTGTCCGGATCAATGATCATAAGATGAACATCGAGCGGTTTGGAAGTGAGGTCACGGACTGCCTCCACAACAGGAAAACCAAATGAAATATTTGGCACGAACACTCCGTCCATTATATCCAGATGCAGCCAGTCGGCCACACTATCATTCAGCATCTCCACCTCACCCGCCAGGTTTGCAAAATCAGCGGCGAGAAGTGAAGGGGCTACCAGATGGCTCATATAATAAATCAGTTAAATTTTTACCCCAAATAAGACTTGAGTATGCGGCACCGTGTTGTGAACTGTATTCTTTTAATGGCTTTCTCCTTAATCTGTCTGACCCTCTCACGGGTGAGACTAAGCTCTTCTCCGATCTCCTCGAGCGTAAAAGGGTGTTTCATCCCGATACCGAAATAAAGTTTAAGCACTCTGGTCTCCCGGGGTGAAAGGGTGCTGAGTGCCTTTTCTATTTCGTATGAAAGTGATTCATTGATAAGGTTGCGGTCAGGACTGGGTGTCTCCTCATTGAGCATCACGTCATACATGTTGTTGTCCTCCTCCGAGCTTATAGGGGCATCCATGCTCAGGGTCCGGCCATTGGTCCGCATTGCCTCCTTGACATCCTCAGGTGCTATCTCAAGCAGGTTGGCAATCTCCTGTGCGGAGGGCTCACGCTCATATTCCTGCTCGAGCTTCGAATAAGCCCTGTTGATTCTGTTGATCGATCCTATCTTGTTTACCGGCAACCTGACAATCCTGGCCTGTTCAGCCAGCGACTGCAGTATAGCCTGCCTGATCCACCACACAGCATATGAGATGAACTTGAAGCCGCGGGTCTCGTCAAAACGCTGCGCAGCCTTGATGAGCCCAAGGTTACCTTCATTGATAAGATCAGGAAGGGTCATACCCTGATTTTGATATTGCTTTGCAACGGAAACAACAAACCGCAGATTTGCTTTTACCAGCCGCGCCAGTGCATCATGGTCACCGCCACGTATGCGCCTCGCAAGGCTGACCTCCTCATCCGGGGAGATTAGCTCGACCTTTCCTATTTCCTGAAGATACTTGTCGAGGGAAGGAGTATCACGGTTGGTGACCTGCTTTGTTATTTTTAATTGACGCATTGATTAAAATTACATTGCACTCACTTCACATTTTTGGAAAAAAGCTTACAATCATAAAGAAAATTTCTCAGAAAAACAATAGTTGTGCAATCTTTTTAGCTTTTCGAATGAAAATATATCTTCAGCCACCGTCCGGATGAGTTTTTTAGCTTTTGTGTAGTCAATTTTAGCAAGGATTATTGTGTATTAATGAATTTATGCTTAAAATTGTACCGGATTTCCGAACTAAGTCGGTTACTCAATCAGCGGGGAATATTATCATTCCTCACTTCACCAGAAATCAATCTTATTTATTTTCTACACATTCTTAAAATATGCATGATATTCTTGAACTGAGCGAAATGCTTGTTCCCGAATTGAGGGAAATAGCGAAGCTGCTCAAAATTAAGAGGATAGAACTCCTCAAAAAGCAGGATCTTATCTATAAGATCCTTGACCAGCAGGCTATAGATGCTGCTGAAGCCCGCAAGACTGGCAAACCTGAAAATCAACAGTCTGACAGGCAGCAACCTTATAAAGAACACTCGGATAAGGAGAGCCGGCCCGAGCGGCAGAAGCAGCAGCCCAGGGGGCCGAGGCCTCAGCAGAAGACGGCAAATCCTCAGCAGAAGAACCAGAACCCTCAGCAAAAGACACAAAATCCTCAGCAGCAACAGCAAAAGAGGTCGCAGCAGCCGATGCACCAGGGACAACAACAGCTGGTTCAGCAGCCTAAATTGCAGCCTCAGGCGCAGCCTCAGGCGCAGCCTCAGGCACAGCCTCAGGCTCAACAGCAGGTGCAGCCTCAGGCTCAACAGCAGGCTCAGCCACAGGGTCAGCAACAGGGTCAGCAACAGGGTCAGCAACAGAGACCTCCCAGGCAGCAGTCGTGGCAACAGAACCGCAATAAGCGTCCCAGGACCTACAGGGAGCAGCAAGGGCAGCAAGGGCAGCAGGGACAACCAAGACAGGAAAACGACCGTCAGCAGCAGCAAGGGCAGCCAAGACAGGAAAACGACCGGCAGCAGCAAGGGCAGCCAAGACAGGAAAACGACCGGCAGCCGCAGCCGCAGCAAAATAATCAGTCTCAGCCTAACCAGGCCTACCCCAACCGTCAGTATCCGGCTTCAGAATCTGTCGCGGGCGGAGATGGCAGACCGGCAGAGAAGGATGCGCTGCAGCCCGATAAATTGCTGTTTGCCACAGAGCCTGTTAATGGTAATGACCAAGACCTTCTGAGATATAGTGAACCTGAGAATGAAAATCATATTATGGCAGAGACGGAATCAACAACAGACAATGGAGTAATTATTCCTCCTCCGGCACAGGAAGTGCCCAATGTCCAGCCCGAGGTTATGGAACCGGTCAGGGAAGAGAAAAAGGAAAGAGTCTATGACTTTGAGGGAATAGTAGCAAATACGGGTGTACTTGAGATCATGCCTGATGGTTATGGTTTCCTGCGTTCACCCGATTACAATTACCTGAGCTCGCCTGATGACATATATGTGTCACAGTCGCAGATCAAGCTCTTCGGGCTGAAGACAGGAGATACTATAAGAGGTACTATCCGTCCGCCGCGTGAAGGAGAAAAATATTTTCCGCTGATAAAGGTAGAGGAGATAAACGGCCGTACACCGGATTTTATCCGTGACCGTGTTCCGTTTGACTACCTCACTCCCCTTTTCCCGAATGAGAAATTCACGTTATGCAAACCGGGAGAGGGTAATCTCTCAGTGCGTATCGTTGATATGTTCTGTCCGATAGGAAAAGGCCAGCGCGGTCTCATCGTTGCGCAGCCGAAAACAGGTAAGACTATATTGCTCCAGGATATAGCCAATGCAATAGCAAAATACCATCCGGAAGTCTATCTGATGATTCTTCTCATCGATGAACGTCCTGAGGAAGTAACCGAAATGGCACGCAATGTCAATGCTGAGGTCATCGCCTCCACCTTCGACGAGCCGGCCGAGAGGCATGTGCGTATCGCAACCATAGTTCAGGAAAAGGCCAAGAGGCTTGTTGAGTGCGGGCATGACGTGGTCATCCTGCTGGACTCTATCACCAGGCTGGCAAGAGCCTTTAACACTATCGCTCCGGCATCGGGTAAAGTACTTTCCGGCGGTGTTGACTCCAACGCTCTGCATAAGCCTAAAAGATTCTTCGGGGCAGCACGTAATATAGAGAACGGCGGTTCGCTTACTATTATCGCTACCGCTCTTACTGACACAGGTTCAAAAATGGATGATGTCATCTTTGAAGAATTCAAGGGGACAGGTAACATGGAATTGCAGCTTGACCGTAAGCTTTCCAACAGAAGGATTTTCCCATCCATTGATATACCCGCGTCAAGCACCAGGCGTGAAGACCTGCTTCTCGATAAGACATTCCTCAGCAAGGTATGGGTGCTGCGTAATTATCTCACTGACATGAACTCAGTGGAGGCAATGGAATTCCTGCGCGACAGGATAGCACAGACAAGATCAAATGAGGAGTTTCTTGTTTCAATGAACAGCGAGTAAAATCTCAAAAAAGATTGGTAAGTTTGCAATTTATCTTTTTCAGTTCATTTTACAATTAAACGTTTAAGACAAGATATGGCGACAAAGAAATTCATTACATGTGACGGTAACCAGGCAGCTTCGCATATAGCGTATATGTTCAGCGAGGTAGCCTGTATCTATCCCATCACTCCTTCATCCACCATGGCAGAGTATGTCGATGAGTGGGCAGCACACGGACTAAAGAACATGTTTGGCGAAGAGGTAAAAGTGGTTGAGATGCAAAGTGAGGCAGGTGCTGCCGGTGCAATGCATGGCGCTCTTCAGGCCGGTGCCCTGACAACAACCTACACGGCATCGCAGGGACTACTTCTGATGATCCCCAACATGTACAAGATAGCCGGAGAGCTTCTTCCGGGTGTATTCCATGTAAGTGCCCGTACTGTTGCGGGACATGCTCTTTCAATCTTCGGTGACCATGGAGATATTTATGCCACACGCCAGACCGGATTTGCATTGCTCGCCAGCGGCGGCATACAGGAGATAATGGACCTTGCAGGAGTGGCACACCTCTCTGCTATTAAATCCAGAGTACCGTTCCTTCATTTCTTTGACGGATTCCGCTCTTCCCACGAGATCCAGAAAATTGAAGAGATCGACATAGAAGACATGAAGAAGCTTGTTGACTGGAATGCTGTACAGGCATTCCGTGACAAGGCTCTCAACCCTGATCGTCCTGTATTGAGAGGAACTGCCCAGAACCCGGATATTTTCTTCCAGGCTAAAGAGGCCTCAAATCCTTTCTACACTCACCTTGATGATACAGTCAATGAGTACATGGAGAAGATCTCCAAACTCACCGGTCGTGATTACAAGCCATTTACATACTACGGAGCACCCGATGCCGAGAACATCATCATCGCCATGGGCTCTGTGACTGAGACAATACAGGAGACCATCGACTACCTTGCTGCAAAGGGTGAGAAGCTGGGACTTATCTCAGTTCATCTCTACAGGCCATTCTCGGCTAAATACCTGTTGAATGTGCTTCCGAAGACAGTTAAGAAAATCACTATTCTCGACCGTACGAAAGAACCAGGTGCGAACGGCGAACCGCTCTACCTTGATGTTAAAGAGGTATTCTATGATCTCGACAAACATCCTTTGATCGTCGGAGGACGATATGGCCTCAGCTCGAAGGACACCACCCCCGCACAGATGATATCTGTCTTCGAGAACATGAAGAAAGATAATCCCATGAACCAGTTTACCGTCGGTATAGTTGATGATGTCACTTTCAGGTCGCTGCCTCTTCTTCCCGAGGTAAATGTAAGCGATAAAGGCACTTATTCAGCCAAGTTTTACGGCATCGGCTCAGACGGTACGGTAGGTGCGAACAAGGCCTCCATAAAGATCATCGGTGAAACGACCGATAAATACTGCCAGGCATATTTTGCCTATGACTCAAAGAAATCAGGCGGCGTGACCACTTCGCACCTTCGTTTTGGTGACAAGCAGATTCGTTCGCCTTACCTTGTCAACACTCCCGATTTTGTGGCATGCCACGTACCGGCTTACCTTGACAAGTATGATATGCTCAGGGGCCTGAAGAAGGGAGGCACCTTCCTTCTGAACTCTATCTGGGATGCAGAGGAGACAAAGAACAAGCTGCCTGACCACATGAAGAAGTATATGGCAGAGAACAACATAGACTTCTACATCATCAATGCCACAAACATCGCTGAGGATCTGGGGTTAGGTTCAAGGACCAACACCATCATGCAGAGCGCCTTCTTCAAGGTTTCCGAGGTGATTCCCTATAAACTTGCCGTTGACGAGATGAAACAATCTGTTATCAAGGCATACGGTAAGAAAGGTGAGAATGTGGTTAAAATGAACAATGATGCCATTGACCGCGGCGGTGATGTGACCAAAGTTGAGATCCCTGCAGAATGGGCTTCCATAAAAGTGGTTGCTGAGAAGGTTGATGAGAAGAGGCCTGAATTCATCCGTGAGGTTGCAGATGTGATCAACGGAATGCGTGGTGACGATCTGCCCGTAAGCGCTTTCAAAGGCCGTGAGGATGGTACATTTCCGTCAGGCACAGCAGCTTACGAGAAGCGCGGCATAGCTGTTAACATACCTGAGTGGCAGATGGATAAGTGTATCCAGTGTAACCAGTGCGCATTCGTGTGTCCTCATGCTGCCATTCGTCCTTTCCTCCTTACCGATGCGGAGCTGGCAGCTGCCCCTGCAGGAACCACTGCAAAACAGGGTATCGGAAATACCAAGAGCCATAAGTTCAGGATACAGGTAAGCGTTTATGACTGCACCGGATGCGGTAACTGTGCCGATACCTGCCCCTCAAAAGAAAAGGCTCTTATAATGAAGCCGTTTGAGACACAGCTGGGTCAGGCAGACCTTTGGACCTACATGCATGAGAAAGTGGGCTACAAGGAGAATGTGGTCGACAAATATACCAACGTCAAGAACTCACAGTTTGCTCAACCGCTGTTTGAATTCTCGGGTGCATGCGCAGGATGCGGCGAGACACCTTATATCAAGGCTGTCACGCAGCTCTTCGGTGACCGCATGATTATAGCAAATGCTACAGGATGCTCTTCTATCTATGGCGGATCGGCTCCTTCAATGCCTTATACCGTCAATAAGAACGGCAACGGTCCGGCATGGGCCAATTCGCTGTTTGAAGACAATGCCGAGTACGGATTCGGACTGGCGCTGGGTTCAACCAGGATCAGGGAGCGTATTGAACGTCTCATGAAGGAAAACCTCAGCAACGGCCTCGCCCCGGAGACTGTCGCAGCATTCAATGAGTGGCTCGCAGAGAAGGATAATGCAAAGACCAGCGGGGCTGTTTCTGAAAAGGTGATTGCCGCCTGTGAGAAAGATAAGGCTGCCGTATGCAAGGAGATCCTTGACATCAAACAATACCTGGTCAAGAAATCTTTCTGGGTCTTCGGCGGCGACGGATGGGCCTATGACATCGGCTATGGCGGACTTGATCACGTGCTTGCTTCGGGCGAGAATATAAATGTTCTCGTGCTCGATACCGAGGTCTATTCCAACACCGGTGGCCAGGCATCCAAATCGACTCCTGCAGGCGCTGTCGCAAAGTTCGCATCCTCAGGCAAAAAGATACGTAAGAAAGACCTGGGACTGATGGCCTTGACCTACGGTTATGTCTATGTGGCACAGGTCGCCATGGGCTCAAGCCAGAACCAGTATTTCAAGACTATTCGGGAGGCCGAGGAGTATCCCGGACCATCACTCATCATCGCATACTCACCCTGCATCAACCACGGCCTCCGCGACGGCATGGGCAAGACACAGGCACAGGCTAAGGATGCCGTGACAGCAGGCTACTGGCACCTCTACAGGTATGACCCGCGGCTCGAGGCAGCAGGCAAGAACCCCTTCCAGCTTGATTCAAAGGAGCCCGACTGGAGCAAATTCCAGGACTTCCTGAAATCAGAAGTGCGTTATACCTCCCTGATAAAAGACTTCCCCGGCGAGGCTGAAGTGCTCTTTGTAAAGGCTGAGGAGAATGCCAAATGGAGATACAATAACTACAAGCGGCTCTCGGAAATGCAGTTTGCCTCTGAGGTGAAGACAGCCGAAGTCAAAGAAGAATAAAACTGTCTTGAAAATAAAATTGGGAGCCGGGTTGACCGGCTCTCTTTTTTTTATCTGCCGAAATAGGTAAATTTGCGCCCGCCTCAGAACAACTGAGCGGGAAACATTGAGCAGGGTACTTGCGATAGACTATGGCAGAAAACGTTGCGGACTGGCAGTAACAGATCCGCAAAGGATCATTGCCTCTCCCCTGACTACAGTACCCACCGGACAGATGGAGGCATTCCTGAAGGATTATATCCCCCGTGAAAATGTTACAGAAGTAGTGATAGGATACCCTGTCACCGTGAACAATTTGCCCAGTGAAAGCGTAAAGTATATTGACCCGTTCATTGCACGGTTCCGGAAGCTGTTCCCGGGAATAGACCTGCATCGCGCTGATGAGCGGTTCACATCACAGATGGCGATGAGAACGATGATAGATGGCGGCGTGAAGAAGAGCGGCAGAAGAGACAAGGCGATGATAGACCGCATCAGCGCTTCAATCATCCTGCAGTCGTGGCTGAGCAGGGAAGAATTGAAAAAAAAAGATAAAAGAGTATAATGATATATCCTATTTATGTATACGGACATCCGGTCCTGCGAAGGATTGCAGAAGAGATAGACCGGGACTATCCCGGTCTGAACACATTCATTGCCGATTTGTTCGAGACAATGTACAAATCTGACGGGCTGGGCCTTGCCGCGCCCCAGGTGGGTAAATCGCTCAGGCTATTTGTCATCGACGGCGAGCCGCTTGCAAAGGAGCATCCTGAGATGAAGGACTTCCACGCAGCATTCATCAACCCGCAGGTGGTGGAGCGCAAGGGCGAAAAAGTGCCTATGAGCGAGGGATGCCTCAGCCTCCCCGGGTTACACGAGGAGGTCCTTCGCGAGTCTGAGATACGCATACAGTATTACGATACGGAGTGGAACTTTCACGATGAGGTTTATGAAGGGTACAAAGCCCGGGTCATCCTTCATGAATATGATCATCTTGACGGGGTGCTGTTTCCTGACAGGCTCAGTCCCCTGCGTCGCAGGCTCATCAAAGGAAAGCTGAATGACATCAGCAAGGGCAAGTTCGACGCTGATTACCGGACAGTTCTGCCTCCCGGCAGGTAACCATTACTGTTGACTTCTTTCAATAATTATACTATCTTTAGTGAGTCTAATGCTGTGACCCGTGCATTTCAGGGAAATACCGTTCCTGAGAATCTTTGCACCGTTCTGTGCAGGTGTGATCCTGGCAGAGGCTGCGCCGTCCGCCGCGACCGCTGCCTGGGCCATGGCAGTTACTGCTGTGCTCGTTATTACCCTGAGGTTAATCCGGAAAAATTATAACCCTGACACTCTTTTCGGTACAGCCATTGTAATCTTCTTCCTCGCAGCCGGTTACCTTATGCATATCACCGGAAAAGAACGTCTCAGCACCCTTAGTGAGAAAAGGCAATTGTTCACGGTGAGGATCTCCGGGTATCCTGAGAAAAAGAATGCCAGCTGCTCCTTCAGGGCAAAGATCATCAATGCATCCGTAGATGAGCAGCAGTACTTTCCCCGCGGTTCCCTTATGCTCTACTTCATGTCTGACACCCTTCCATCCCGATGGCAGCCCGGCGACAGGCTGACTGTACGCATAACTCCTAAGCCTGTTGAGAATAACGGCAATCCGTGTGAGTTCAATTACCGCCGTTACCTCGAAGGGCAGGGTGTCAGGTACCTTGGCTTTTTCAGGGCAGGAGATATCATTGAATATCAACCCGCCGGTCGTCTTACCCTGCGGGAAAGATCGCTTGTTGTGGCACACAGTATGATCCGGGCTTTTGAGAAGGCAGGACTGGAGGGTGAGGAGCTGGGGCTGGTGACAGCATTTACAATTGGAGATAAGGATCTTATTGATAAAGAGCATCTTACAACATTCTCGCGATCGGGGACAATGCATATAATGGCTGTCTCCGGCCTTCATGTGGGCATGATCAGCCTTGGACTCTCATTCATGCTTTTTTTTCTGCGCGGAAAACTAAATATCATGAAGTCCGTCATCATTATCACGGCACTGTGGGGCTTTGCTTTTATTACCGGCATGTCACCGTCGGTGCTGCGGGCTACCATAATGTTCACCTTTCTGCAGGCCGGCACGCTCATTCACCGTCCCGCCCCGGGCATGAATAATCTGCTTGCCTCCGCATTTATACTTACTGCTGCCAGGCCTGCCGTGATCTTTGAAGCAGGATTTCAGCTCTCCTATCTCGCCGTGGCCTTTATCATCATGTTCTATTACCCTCTCTACAGGACCATCAGGTTCAGGAACAAGGTCGCCGATTATTTCTGGCAGATGACAGCGGTCTCACTGGTTGCCCAGGCAGGTACACTGGCTCTTGCTGTGAGGCTATTCAATATTTTCCCCCTTTTCTTCCTTGTGACAAACATTGTAGTTATCCCAATCTCATTTGCCGTTCTGGCCCTTGCTTTTCTTCTCATCCTGTTCTCTTCGGTGACACCTGTGGCATCATTTTTCGCCTTGCTGCTGGGTAAGCTCTCCGGCTTTACACTTGGTTTTACAGGTATGATAAGTTCCTTCGATCACGGGGTGATTGAGAACATAGGGCTGACGGCCGCCGGAGCAGTACTGCTGACAATCGCTATTGCACTTCTTTTCGCATCCCTGCTGCGAATATGGAAGATTACGCTGAAACCCTTCCTGGCAGCTGCCTCGCTCTTCCTGTTATGCGGTACCCTGAAAAACCTTAAAGAGAGCAGGCAGGAGAGACTGATAGTATACAATATTAAGGGCAAAGAGCTCCGTGCAATGCAGGATGGGCGGGTACTGATGGTGACACCGGTTGACGGA
>Ga0209745_1000990_pt1 | contig 17117 bp, 18 predicted proteins | sample BarGraNGADG00312_FD_184495 | JGI IMG/M metagenome (GOLD analysis project Ga0209745, IMG submission 184495) | Arctic peat soil microbial communities from Barrow, Alaska - Barrow Graham LP Ref core NGADG0004-312 (SPAdes) (version 2) | ecosystem: Environmental > Terrestrial > Soil > Wetlands > Peat... | reverse complement strand
GCGCTTTCGGGCCGCCGCCGCTCCCATCGTCGCGGTGGGGGTCGCTGGGACGTTCCTGACGACTGCGGCCGTCGCCGCCGTGGCGCACTTCGGGTTCGGTTTCAGCTGGTACGTCGCACTGTTGCTCGGCACAGCCATCGCACCGACCGACCCCGCCGTCGTGTTCTCCGTCCTGGGACAGCGGGAGATAGCGGGGCGCTCCTCAACCATTCTGGAGGGCGAGTCCGGGGCGAACGACCCGGTCGGCATCGCCCTGCTGGTCAGCCTGCTGACCGCCGGATCTCTCAACGGCGGTGCTCTCGTGCAGCTCGCAGGTGAGTTCGTGCTCCAGATGGGCGTCGGCGCGGCTCTTGGCCTCCTGGGCGGGCGAGCCCTGTTGTGGTTCATGCGCCGCGTCTCGCTGCCGAGCGAAGGTCTGTACCCGCTGCGAACTCTCGCGTGCGTGCTGGTTCTGTACGGCGCGACGACCATCGCGCACGGCTCAGGCTTCCTTGCGGTGTTCGTCGCCGGCATCGTCCTGGGGGACCAGCGTGCACCCTTCAAACGGGAGGTCGAGCGCTTCCATTCCGCGCTCGCGAGCCTCGGCGAGATCGTCGCCTTCGTGGTACTGGGCTTGACCGTGAACCTGGGTGACCTCACGCGACCGGACGTGTGGGTGCCGGGCCTGGTGCTCGGCGCCTCCTTGGGTCTCGTGATTCGGCCCTTGCTGGTGGGGCTGTGCCTGATGCCGGCCAAGCTGCGCCGCAACGAGCAGGCCTTCGTGCTCTTCGCCGGTCTCAAGGGGGCGGTACCCATCCTGCTGGGGAGCCTGCTACTGGCCGCAAACATCCCGGGCGCGCACCGGCTGTACGGCATCGTCATCGTCGTCGTGGCACTCTCTGTCCTTGTTCAGGGCAGTCTTGTACCGACGGTTGCCCGAGCGCTGCACCTTCCGATGCGCATCGTGGAGCCCCAGCCCTGGTCGCTCGGGGTGCGCCTGGCCGAGGAGCCAGAGGGAGTGCTGAGGCTCACCGTCGCGGCAGGCTCGCGCGCGGACGGCCAGACCGTCGATGACGTCGCCGACGCAGCCACCGACTCGGGGGACGCCGGCGAGGTCTGGGTCAACATGCTGGTCCGTGGCCGCGCCTTGGTCTCTGTCCGTGGCGACACCCGGTTGAAGGCGGGCGACGAGGTACTGGTTACAGCAGATGAACGCTGGCACCCGCACCTCGAGGACCTGTTCCGCTCGTAACGGCAGAGGCCGTTCCCGCACCGTCAACCGGGTCCATCACCACATCCATCTCGGGCGCAGGAACGCGACGACGACGACGGCGCCATCCTGGCGCGTTCCGGGCCGACACTGGGTAGGGTCATGGGACACATCACCGGAGGTGAGGTTCGATGACCAGTCAGAATGGCGCGACCGAGCGCACCCTCGGCCAGCTCGTGGCCGACGCGACCCACGACATCTCGTCCATCATGCGCAGTGAGATCCTGCTGGCCAAGGCCGAGGTCGGCGCTGACGTCAAGAAGGCCGCCGCTGGTGGGGTCATGTTCGCCGTGGCCGGGGTCTTTGCCTTCCTGGCGCTGATCCTGCTGCTGATCGCGGCGGCATACGGTCTGGTCGCGGCGGGGTTGACCCCGTGGCTCTCGTTCCTCATCGTGGCCGGCGCCCTCCTGGTCGTCGGGGCGATCCTGGCTCTCGTCGGCAAGAGAGCCGTCGGCAAGATCAAGGGCAAGCCCGAGCGCACGATCAAGAGCGCCCAGGACACCATCGCCGCCATCAGGGCAAGTAGCTGAATGTCCCGCACAACCCTCGTTGACGACAACCTCCAGCGTTGACCACACCCACCAGCACCGAAGCGAGAACTCCTCACATGAGCAACGATGCCTCGTCTGTGCTCATCGAAGGACCCTGGGAGCACCGTTTCGTCGCCGCGAACGGCGCCCGCTTTCATGTCGCCGAGCTCGGCGAAGGTCCGCTTGTCGTTCTCCTGCATGGTTTTCCACAGTTCTGGTGGGCATGGCGCGATCAGCTGATCGCACTCTCAGAGGCCGGCTACCGCGCGGCCGCCATCGACCTGCGCGGCTACGGAGCATCCGACAAACCGCCCCGCGGCTACGACACGTTCACCCTGGCCGCCGATGTCGCGAGCATCGTGCGATCCCTGGGAGAGAGCAGCGCGGTGATCGTCGGGCATGGCTGGGGCGGCTGGATCGCCTGGTCGATGCCGACCATGCAGCCCGCGGTGACCACAGCCGTCGCGGCCCTGGGCATGCCACATCCGCTGGTTCTGCGTCACGCGTCCGTGAGCAACCTCGCTCAGATCAGGGCCAACGCCTACCTGGCCGGCCTGCAACGTCCCTTCGTGCCGGAGCATCAGATGAGCAAGAGCCCCGCGTATGTCGTACACCTGCTGGGTGCGTGGTCGGCCCCCGAAGGGCAGTGGCCTTCGCGCGAGGTCGCCCAACGCTACGCCGAGGCGATGGCCCTTCCGTTCGTTGCCCACTCAGCCGCGGAGTACTACCGCTGGGTTGTTCGCAGCCAGTGGCGACTCGACGGCAGACGATTCGCCCAACGCCTGGACTCCCTCATCACCGTGCCGGTTCTCCAGCTGCACGGTGATCAGGATCGGGCTGTGGTGCCGGCTCTGGCCACGCGATCATCGGCATACGTCCAGGGTCCGTTCGAGCAGCATCTGATCCCCGGCGCCGGACATTTCCTGCCCGAAGAAGCACCAGCCGCGGTCAACGCCCACCTCTTGAGCTGGCTGAACAGCCTGCCCTGACCAGGGCCCTGAATAACGCGCCCCGCACCCATGCACGCCGTCAGTCACGCGAGCGCAACACCTCAACGCCCGGGCCCTCGAGGTCATTGAGGGCCACCTTGCGCCCGGTCATGGCCATGACCAGCGAGAGCAACGGACCACTGACGTCCGGACCAGAACCGTGGGACCAGTCGGTGTCCGTGGCACGCAAGGTGACCCCGGCAACGCGGTTCTTGGCGCCGATCAACGTGTTGGAGCCCTTGTAGAAGTCGGCCACCCGAAGAACCGCCTCCGGGTCATACCTGTGGGCGATGCCCAGCGGACGACGAATGTCCTCGGCATGAATGATGGTCTCGCCGACCCATGAGTCAGTGGGCCCGGGAGGCGACGTGGTCGACGCGGCCTGAGCCTTGAAGCGCGCGAGAGTCTCGGCTGGGGAGTCGCCGAGCTCCCCTTGGACCCCCTTGCTCGCCATCGAGCTGAAGTCGAAGCCGCTGCCCAGGAACTTGCCGAAGAACTTGACCGGAGTCATCGCCGCAGTGGCCGTCATGTGGGCCAGAACGTCTCGCACCGTCCACAGCAAACACAGCGACGGGTTCTGCCATCGGGCAACATCAAGGTCGGCGAGATCCGTTGCGAGCGCATCGCGCTCGGCGTGGATGAGCCTCCACTGATCCTTGACCGCCATGACGATTCCTCTCCTTGCGCGCACCAGCCAGGGGGCGGGCGTCGTCCACGGCTCACTCTAGAGCCGGGTCTTCTCATGGGCGAGACACCCAGTCCAACGGACGCCAACATCGAGCGGCAGCAAGCTCATCCGGCGGCGCATCCACCTGTGCTCACGGCCGAGAACGAGCCTGTCGCCGCCTCGAGGACTGGCCGGGTCTCGGCCAGCGTGAGGGCGTATCCGGTGTTTACGTCATCGAGCGACTTGGCGAACACGATCCCGACGACCTCACCGCTGGGCGAGAGCAAGGGCCCGCCGGAGTTCCCCGGCTCGATCCTGGCAAAGAGCGAGTAGACGTTACGGACCACACCCGGATTGCCATAGATGTCAGCACCTGTCGCCGAGAGCACGTCCCGCACCCGGGCGGAGTCGAGACGGTAGGGGCCGTCCAGCGGGAAGCCGGCGACGACAGCGCCGTCGGAACGCTTGAGGTCCGAGCCCTGCGTCAATGCGGGCGCCGGGAGCCCCGGCACCGACAGCACGGCCAGGTCACGACGAGGGTCGAAGACGATCACACGGGCGTCATACGAGCGACCAGTGCCTTGGATCCGTACGTGTGAGGACGACACCCCGGCAACCACATGGGCGTTCGTGACGACCCGCTCAGGTGCGACGACCCAGCCGCTGCCCTCCTGCCCGCGGTTGCACGATGGGGCCACCCCCGTGATCTTGACGATCGACGCGGCAGCCCGGGCCACGCCTGAGCCGAACGCGAGCTGGTTGTCCGGTGGAGTGACCGGCGCGATGGGCTCGGCCTTGACGCCCTCAAAGACCCGGGGGAAGCCCTCACGGTCGAGAACCGACCGGAACCCGGCGAACAGTCGCGCGGTCTGTGGCGGCACAAAACGATCGATCGTCTGAATGATCCGCGAGCCGCCGATGCTCTTGGCCAACGGTGCTGGAGCGCCCCCTCGGACCGCGCCGGCCATGAACCAGACCAGCACCGACACCGCAGCCAGCGTGGCCACGACGCCCAGGACGGAGTCGATCATCCGGGCCGGTTTGTCCCGCAGCCCGCGGCGAAGGCGGGAACCAAAGATGACAGCGATCGCCTGGCCAAGAGAAGCAAGGACGAACACCCCGAAGACCAGAACCACGGTGCGCCCTGCGACGTTGTTGTCCAGGGTGGCCCAGCTCCGCAACAGCGCCGGCAGCAGCCACATGCCCAGAGCGCCGCCGGACAAGAAACCGACCAGAGACAACACGCTGACCACGAACCCCTGGCGGTAGCCACTGAGGCCATAGCCGACCAACACGACCGTCAGGACGATGTCGAGCAGAATCGCGGTCATGAGGGGGCTCCATCAGCTCGGGTCATCGGTTGCACCGAGCCGTCGCGCGCTCCGATGAAATGCTCGGGCAGCGGTCGCTGGTCTTCGCGGTCCCATGACCGCTCGAGTCCGGCCAGCTCGATGACCTTGGAGATCAGCCCAGCCGTGAAGCCCCACACCAACAGACCGTCGACGTCGAAGGCCGGACCGACGAAACCGCTTGGGTGCGTGACCGTGAATCGCCTTGCGGGGTCGGTGAGCTCGGACAGCGGTGCCCGCAACACCCGGGCGACCTCGCTGCGGTCGACGACGCTGATCATGCTCGGCTCCGCCCACCACGCCAGGACGGGCGTGACCACGAAGTTGCTGGGCGGCAGGTACAGGGCGGGCAGCTCGGCCACGATGTGAACGCCGGCCGGGTCCAGGCCGACCTCTTCCTGCGCCTCCCGCAGGGCGGCCGAGACCGGCCCGGAGTCGTTGGCGTCGATCGATCCACCCGGAAAGGAGACCTGACCGGCATGCGAACGCATGCTGTGCGATCGCTCGGTAAGCACGATGTCCTCGCCACCATTGGCGTTTGGCCCGAACAGGATCAACACCGCGGACTGCCGGCCGCCTTCGTCGGGGGGAAGGAACCGGCTGAAGAACTCCGGCTTCAGGTGACCCAGCTGCTCCACCAGATGTGCCATCCACTGGGGCTGGCGAGCGGCGGACGGCATTCCCCCGGAAGGCGAAGGCGCCCCCAGAGCCGCAGGCTGAACCGGTCCGCCGGGAGCCGCCTGGACGGGGTCGGTCACGGCTGTGCCGCGGTGAGCTCGTACCTCAGCAGCTTCGTCGCCTTGACCGGGTCGGTCTCCCCCTCGCCGTACGACGGGCACCAGCCGGCAACCGGGCACGCGCCGCAGGCCGGTCTGCGCGCGTGGCAGGTGCGTCGTCCATGGAAGATCAGGACGTGGGAGAGCATGGTCCAGTCCTTCTTCGGGATCAGAGCGCCCACCGCGTGCTCGACCTTGACCGGGTCCTCATCCTCGGTCCAGCCAAAGCGTCTGGCAAGGCGCCCGAAGTGCGTGTCCACAGTGATTCCCGGGACGCCGAAAGCGTTGCCCAGCACCACGTTGGCGGTTTTGCGCCCCACGCCGGGCAGGGTGACCAGATCCTTGAGCCGGGGCGGCACCTCGCCGTCAAATCGTTCGACCAGCGCCGTTCCGAGCTTGATCAGCGAGTCCGTCTTGGCGCGATAGAAGCCCGTGGACTGGATCATCGTCTCGAGCTCGGCGCGATCCGCGCAGGCGTAGTCCGCGGCAATCCGGTATCGGGCAAAGACCGCGGGAGTCACCATGTTCACCCGTACGTCGGTGGTCTGCGCGGACATCACCGTGGCCACCAGTAACTGCAAAGGGTTCTCGAAGTCGAGCTCGCAATGGGCATCAGGGTAACGCTCGACAAGCGCCCGATAGATCTTGCGGGCGCGACGGGTCAGTGCGACCGGACTCTCAGGGCTCGACGTGGCAGGCACTCCGTCAGACTAGGCGACGCCATGGACAATGCCGGCCCAACGGCGGGGCTCTGGCAGACTGTCCGCCGTGGACAACGACGTGGTGAGAAAAGCCCCGCTCTTCGCCGCCCTGGACGACGAAGCCGCTGGCGCCCTGATGGAGTCAATGACGTCATCGCATCTCGAGCGTGGCGACATCCTCTTTCGAGAGGGTGACCGGGGTGATCGGCTCTATGTGATCGGCGAGGGCAAGATCAAGCTCGGGCGCACCAGCGTCGACGGCCGCGAGAACCTCCTGGCCATCCTGGGCCCGGGCGAGATGTTCGGCGAGCTGAGCCTGTTCGACCCCGGTGCCCGCACCGCCACTGCCACCGCCGTCGCCGAGACGCAGCTCATCGCGCTCGGCCACGAGGACCTCGACTCGTTCCTGTCGGGTCGCCCGGCCGTCGCGGCGAACCTGTTGGCCGCCCTGGCCCGTCGTCTTCGTCGCACCAACGAGGCGCTGGCCGACCTGGTATTCACCGACGTGCCAGGCCGGGTGGCCAAGGCGCTGCTCGATCTGTCCATCCGTTTCGGTCGCCCGGCCGAGGACGGCATCCTGGTCGCGCACGACCTGACCCAGGAAGAGCTCGCCCAGCTCGTCGGCGCCTCCCGCGAGACGGTCAACAAGGCACTGGCTGACTTTGCCTCGCGCGGCTGGATCAAGCTTGAGGCCCGCGCGGTCGTGCTGACGGACGCCGAGCGCCTCAGGCGCCGCGCCCGCTGACTCCGACTCTGCCCCCGCCCTTCCCTTTTCCTTATCTTCGACCGAACACCGCTTCGGCACCGTCTTGCCGCCTCAGGAGACCCAGAACGGTGCCCACGGGGTGTTCGGTCACGGGTTGGGTTTGATCTGGAGGCGCAGGTAGTCCAGCTGGGCCAACACGCTGAGCCTCGCCGCCGGCCAAACTTCACGCGGAACGTCGGCATAGACCATCTCGACAACGCCGTCGGCGTCCGCTGCCCCGGCAGCAACGGCCGCCCGGACCTGCTCCAGGCGAACCTGTCGGTGGTCGAGGTAGAGGCGCACGACGTCCGCCGCGTTCGGCATGGTGGGGCCGTGGCCCGGCAGGATCTGGGTCACCTCGCGCGAGCCGGTCATGGCCTCGATGCGCTGCAACGACAAGAGGTATGCCGCGAGCTCGCCGTCGGGCCACGCCACCACCGAGGTGCCGTGCCCCAGAATGGTGTCGCCGGTGAGCAGCGCGTTCTCGGCGGCCAGCAAGAACGACAGCGAGTCGCTCGTGTGCCCCGGCGTGGCCACGACCGCCAGCTCCAGACCGTCGACCGTCAGCCGGTCAGCGTCGGACAGATCGTTGTGCCCGGCGCCGAGGGCTCGAACCGGTGCACCCGTGAGCTCGGCAAAACGCCCTGCCGACTCGGCGTGGTCCGCATGGCCATGCGTGAGCAGTGTCAGGGCAACCCGTGCCCCGCGCAGAGCCACCAGGTCGAGCACTCGCCGCAGATGTTGTTCATCGAGCGGTCCGGGATCGACCACCACGGCGGCGGTCGAACCCGGCTCCACGAGGACCCAGGTGTTGGTGCCCTCCAGCGTCATGGCTCCCGGGTTCGGCGCGAGCACGCACGTCGCACGCGCGGTGACGTCGCCGCCGACCCAGGCGGACGTCATTCCCCCGCCAGCGGGAGGTGCCCCCAGGGCAGGGTGCAGCGGATCACCACGGCATCATCGGTCTGGACGATCACGGGGGTGATCGGCGCCATCGGGACATCGGCGGCCAGGAACTCGGCAGCGGAGGGCGCCGCAGCAAGCCGCTCGACACACACCACAGTCGGCGGCAGCATCAGGGCCGAACCGCTCGCATAGTCCTGGAGCAGGCGAGCCGGATCGGCCCAGTCGGCGTGGTCGGCCTCGCTGGTCTGGTCGTCTGCGATCTGACCGGCCGGCAGCAACGCGGCGAAGAACCTTGTGTCGTAACGCTTCGGCTCAAACTCTGGAGTGATCCAGTGGGCCCGCGCCCGCAGGAGATCCGAGCGCAGCACCAGGCCACGGCGGATCAGCATCTGGGCCAGCGACACCTCATGCGACAGCAACGCCCCACGCTCCGCCTGCCACTGCGGACCGCTCACGTCCCCGACCACGGCGTCGGCATCGGCCCCGGCCAGCAACACCCCGCACTCCTCGAACACCTCGCGTACGGCGGCGACAACGAGCTCGCGCGCAGTGGCCTCATCGGCCATGAGCGTCCGTCCCCACTGCGCCGGCGAGGGCCCGGCCCAGGGAAGGTCCGGGTCGGCATCGCGCGGGTCCACGCCCCCGCCGGGGAAGACCATCATCCTCGGAGCGAACGCCATGGAGTCCGCGCGACGCAGCATGAAGACGTCAACAGCACTGCCGTACCCACCACTGCTGTCCCCGCCACGCCCTTCAATGACACTGCGATCCCGCAGGATCATCACCGTGGCGGCGGACCTGGGCACGACCACCTCGGGACGGCGACCCTCGAGCCATTCTTTGGCCCGGCCGGCCAGCGTCCCAACGGCGAAGTCGCGAATCTGACTGGTAATGCTCAGTCCTGGATGGAAACGGTGATCTCGACCTCGACCGGTGCGTCGAGGGGAAGGACCGCGACGCCGACTGCCGAACGAGCGTGGACACCGGCATCCCCGAACGCCCTGCCGAGCAGCTCGGAGGCGCCGTTGATGACCCCAGGCTGTCCGGTGAACGCTGGGTCGCTCGCCACGAAGCCGACGACCTTGACCACGCGGGTCACCTTGTCCAGGTCACCGATGACGGACTTGACGGCCGCGATCGCGTTCAGGGCGCACGTCTCTGCCAGCTTCTTGGCGTCCGCGGCGGGGACGAGTCCGTCGCCCTCGCCCACCTTGCCCGTCCGCACCAGAGCGCCCGAAACCATCGGCAGCTGGCCGGAGGTGAAGATCAGGTTGCCTTCACGGAGGGCCGGCACATAGGCCGCCACGGGCTTGGCGACGTCCGGGACCGTGAGGCCCAGCTCGGCGAGGCGGTCTTCAACACCGGACATTCTCTATGCCTTCTCTCGCTTGAGGTAGGCCACCAGACCATTGCCGTCGGGGCCTGGCAGGACCTGCACGAGCTCCCAACCGTCCTCGCCCCACTGGTCGAGGATCGCCTTGGTTGCGTGCACGATCAATGGAACCGTTGCGTACTCCCAATTAGCCATGACCGAAGCGTAGACCGGGCTGACAGGATGCCCACATGACCATCCCCGCCGATCCGCGCATGAGCCCGACACCCGCCGTTGCGGCTGCCTCGCGGACCACGGCCTACGGACCGGACCCTGCCCAGGTGTACGACGTCCGGTTGCCGACCCACGCGTCTCGAGGCTCGACAGTCGTCGTCATGCACGGTGGGTTTTGGCGGGCCGAGTACGACCGCGCCCACGCCGCCAGCCAGGCACAAGCCTTTGCGGACAATGGTTTTCACGTCGCCGTGCTGGAGTACCGCCGGGTTGGCATGACCGGCGGCGGCTGGCCCGGGACCTTCCAGGACATCATGGCGGCGGTGGCGGCCGTGCGCGCGGACCCCGAGCTGCCCGATCGGGTTGTGCTGGTGGGACATTCGGCCGGCGGACACTTGGCGGCGCTGGTTGCGAGCCAGCCGGATGCCCACGGTCTGGGTGGCGCCGTGTGCCTCGCAGGATGCGTCGACCTGGCGCTGAGCGCCCGGATGAGTCTTGGGGATGGCGCCGCTCAGGCCCTGATGGGCGGCGAGCCCGCGAATCTGGCCGCCGCCTACGCCGAGGCCGACCCCGCCGCTCTGACGCCGGCCGTCCCGCTGCTTCTGCTGCACGGAGCCGATGACCAGGTCGTCCCGCCGGAAGTGTCACGGTCGTACGCCGACTCCGTGCGCCGGTCGGCCCGAGGGCACGGTGAGGTGCGGCGCACCGTCATACCGGCCTGCGATCATTTCGGGCTGATCGACCCCGAGCACCCGGCGTTTGCAGTCGTCCTGGACGCGGTGCGGTCCCTGGCCCCTTAGGCTCTTCGGCATGGCACCAGGCGCGGCACCAGGCGCGATGTCAGCCCGCGACACCGACTGGGACGGCGTGCGGCTGCACATCGTCACGGGCAAGGGCGGCACCGGCAAGACGACCGTTGCCGCCGCGCTTGCCCTCGCTCTCGCGGGCCAGGGCAAGCGAGTGCTGTTGGCCGAAGTCGAGGGACGACAGGGCATCAGTCAGACCTTCGATGTCACCCCGCTCGCCTCGACCGAGGCCCGCATCGCGCATGCTCCCCAAGGCGGCGAGGTCTTCGGGCTCTCGGTGGAGGCGAAGGCGGCACTGCTGGAGTACCTCCACATCTTCTACAAGCTCGGCCGCGCAGGCGGGTTGCTGGAGAAGTTCGGCGCCATCGACTTCGCCACGACGATCGCCCCAGGCGTGCGCGACGTCCTGCTCATCGGCAAGGTCTATGAGGCGGTCCGGCGTCGCAAGGACCACAAGGCCAAGGGACCCGGGGCTATCCCGGCCTACGACGCCGTCGTCCTGGACGCCCCGCCCACCGGCCGCGTGGTGCGCTTCCTCAACGTCAACCACGAGGTCGCCGACCTGGCCAGGGTCGGGCCGATCCGATCCCAGGCCAACTCGATAACCGCAATGCTGAAGTCTCCCCAGACTGTGGTCCACGTCGTGACCCTGCTCGAGGAGATGCCGGTCCAGGAGACGCTGGACGTCATCGCCGACCTGCGAGCCACCGGTATGCCGATCGGTGGCGTCGTCGTCAACCAGGTGCGCGAGGCGATCCTGACCTCCAAGGCCCTGACGGCTGCAGCCCGGTCCAGGATCTCCCGCAAGGACGTCGCGGCAGACCTGAACCGGGTCAACGTGCGGGCCACCGACGCGGTGGTCGACGGCCTGTTGACCGAGGCGAGGGACCACGCCGAGCGCGTGGCACTCGAGCGCGACGAGGCCAAGGCGATCGCGGGTCTTCGCCGGCCGACCTATCGGTTGCCGTCGCTGCCCGAGGGCGTCGACGCCAACGGCATCCGTGAGCTGGCAGAGACGCTCGTGGCGCAGGGGATGGCGTGATGGCGCCGATGCTCGACATCGACGCCCTGATCGACGACCCGCAGACCCGTATCGTCGTGTGCTGCGGCTCGGGCGGAGTCGGAAAGACGACCACCGCGGCCGCGTTGGGACTGCGTGCAGCCGAGTCGGGCCGCCACGTCGTCGTGCTGACGATCGACCCGGCACGGCGCCTGGCGCAGTCGCTCGGGCTGACCACTTTGGACAACACGCCCAGGCTGGTTCAGGGCATCGACGTCACGCGCGGCGGTTCGCTCGACGCGATGATGCTGGACATGAAGCGGACCTTCGATGAGGTCGTTCAGGCGCACGCGACCCCGGACAAGGCCGAGCAGATTCTGGCCAACCCCTTCTACCAAGCCGTATCGAGCTCTTTCGCCGGGACCCAGGAGTACATGGCGATGGAGAAGCTCGGGCAGCTCAGGCTCGAGGCGGACCGCGACCCCGACAACCCACGCTGGGACCTCATCGTCGTCGACACCCCGCCGTCCCGCTCGGCCCTGGACTTCCTGGACGCCCCCAAGCGCCTCGGGTCCTTCCTGGACGGTCGCTTCATCCGTCTGCTGGCCGGACCCGCGAAGGCGGGCGGGCGCGCATACGTCAAGGTCTTCAGTGCCGGCGTGAACATCGTCACCTCGACGCTGACCAAGGTGCTGGGCGGACAGATGCTCACCGACGTCCAGACCTTCGTCGCCGCCCTCGACACGATGTTCGGCGGGTTCCGCGAGCGCGCGGACCACACCTATGCCCTGCTCAAGGACGGCGGGACCGCGTTTCTGGTCGTCGCCTCTCCAGAACGCGACGCCCTGCGCGAGGCGTCGTACTTCGTGGACCGCCTCGACGAGGAGGAGATGCCGCTGGCCGGGCTGGTGGTCAACCGGGTGTATCGCGTTGCGGCACCTGGCCTGTCCGCTGCCCGCGCGCTGTCGGCGGCCGAGCAGCTGGGGGACGAGGAGAGCGGCAGTTCATCAGGCGGCTCATCCGGTGTCTCTGACACTGCAGCGATCACCCAAGGGCTGTTGCGAGTGCACGCGGTTCAGGCCGAGATCGCCGCGCGGCACCAGTCCTTGGCCAAGAGGTTCATCGCTGGGCACCCCGGCATAGCGACGGTGGAAGTGCCGGCGGCGTCAGCCGACATCCACGACTTGCCGGGTCTGCGTGCGGTGGGCGACGCACTCGCGGGCCGCTGAGAGCAACTAGATCAGGAGGAGAGCAACAGCTCAGGAGGCGGCGGGGCGTTCCTGACCGGTTCGGTCGGCCTCGAACAGCGCACGCCAAGATCTGACCCTTGGCCGGCGCTTGAGCAGCGCCCGACGCTCGCGCTCGGTCATACCACCCCAGATCCCGAACTCGGTGTGGTTGTCCAGCGAGTCAGCCAGACACTCCGCGATCACCGGGCAGCCCATGCAGAGCTGCTTGGCGATCTGCTGTGCGGCACCTCCGACGAACAGGGCGTCGGGCTCAGCCATCCGACATACTCCGTGTCTTTCCCACGCCACGACCCACCTAGAACGACCCGTCACTTCACTTTCACGATGTGTCATTGTGGCGGTCACGTTGGGGCTCCCCTGACATCCGTGTCAGGCGGTCTGCCCGACAAGATCATTCGCTACCGGTTCCACGATAAAAGAGAGACGCTTACGTCGGGTATGACCCTTTCGGGTAGTTCTGGCTCGCTCGGAATGACTAGTCACCTGGTTTCGCAAAGCGTGGCTCGCGCAGGTCCGCGGGTTACCCTTGGCCCATGCCGGGACGCGCCATGAACTTCGCCAACATCGTCAGCCTGCTCGGAGCCTTCGTGGCGACCTCGGTCGTCCTCGGGCTGATGGGGGCTGGCCTGGTGATGCCCCTTGTCGGCGCCACCGGGGCCACCGCCCGCCAGGGGGTTCACGTCTTTGACGCCCTGCCCAGCGACTTCACGCAGACCCCGCTGTCCCAGCAGTCCCGCATCCTGGCCTCCGACGGCACGCTGATCTCCACCCCGTACGACGAGAACCGCGTGATCGTGCCGCTCGCCCAGATCGCTCCGGTCATGCGGCAGGCCCAGATCGCGATCGAGGACAGTCGCTTCTATGAGCACGGCGGCGTCGACCCCCAGGGCGTCGGCCGCGCCTTCATGTCCAATCTGGGCGGCGGTGGCACCCAGGGCGCGTCCACCCTGACCCAGCAGTACGTCAAGATCACGCTGCAGGAGAACGCCCTGAACAAGGACGACAAGGTAGGTGCAAAGGCCGCCACGGCCAAGAGCTACACCCGCAAGCTGCAAGAGCTCAAGTACGCGGTCACGCTGGAGAAGAACCTCACCAAGAACCAGATCCTCGAGGGCTACCTCAACCTTGTCTACTACGGAGACCAGGCCTACGGTGTCGAGGCCGCGGCCCGCCACTTCTTCGGGGTAACCGCAGCCAAGCTCAGCCTGCCGCAGGCCGCGACCCTGGCCGGTCTCGTGCAGCAACCGGGGGCCACCGACCCGATCCACAACCGCACCAAGGCCCTGGCCCGACGCAACGTCGTGCTCGACCGGATGCGCACGCTGAACCTGATCACCGACAAGGCCTGGCGCGTTGCCAAGGGGACCAAGATGGTGACCCACAGCACGCCGGCCCCAAGCTCGTGTGCGCTCTCGCCCTACCCCTACTTCTGCAGCTACGTCACGGCGTGGCTCAAGGAGCTGACGGCGCTCGGCAAGACACCCGCGGAGCGTCTCCAGAGGATCAACCGCGGCGGGCTGACCATCCAGACGACGCTCAACCCCAAGATGGAGACGGCCGCCAAGGAGGAACTCATCAGGCGAGTCCCGATCGGCAACACCGAACAGATCGGAGCCGCAGCCGCAGTGGTCGAACCCGGCACGGGCCACGTCCTGGCGTTTGCCCAGAACACAAACTTCTCCAACAAGGGGTCGCCCGGGACCACCGAGGTGAACTGGGCTGTCGACAAGAAGTACGGCGGCTCCATCGGCTTCGCGTTCGGCTCGACGGCAAAGATGTTCGCCGTCGCCGAGGCGCTCAGGTCCGGCATGCCGATCAACTCGACCATCATTGCGCGCGCTGCCAGTTCGACGAGAGGGGCGTTCTTCACCAAGGCCGACTTCCACGACAGCTGCACTGTCGGCGACACAGGGTGGACGGTCCGCAACGACGAGGACACCGCTACCGGTCCGATCAGCCTGATGAAGGCGACAGCGAAGTCCGTCAACACCGCGTTCGCCGTGCTCGTCTCCAAGCTCGGGGCCTGCTCGGTCCGGACCCTGATGACGCAGATGGGGCTGCACCAGAGCAGCGGCGCGCCGATCCAGCCTTACCCGTCCCCGGTCACGCTCGGTTCGGACAGCACCTCGCCATTGACGTTGGCCTCGGCCTACGCCACGGTGGCCTCCGGCGGCACGTACTGCGCGCCCTCCCCGGTGCTCACCATCACCACCAGCGACCACAAGACGCTCGCGCTACCAAAGAACCAGTGCAGCAGGGTCCTCGACCCTGACGTCGCCAACGGTGTGACCAAGATCCTCAAGACCGTCCTGACCAATGGCACGGGCTCCGGCAACGGCCTTGCGGATGGACGCCCCGTGGCCGGCAAGACCGGGACGTCCGACGGCAGCAACGAGACCTGGTTCGTCGGGTACACCCCGCAGCTGTCCACCGCGGTCTGGGTCGGCACGCCAACTGGCGACCCCAAGCGAGAGCTCAACAACCTTTGGCTCGGCGGTCAGCACTACATCGGCCAGATCTTCGGCGCCACCATCGCGGCGCCGATCTGGAAGCAGATCATGGACCGCGCTTCGGCCGGTATGCCGTTCCGGGACTTCGCCGAACCCGGCGACAAGGTGCAGTTCGGCGACCTCGCACCGATCCCCAGCGTTTACGGGATGACCGTGGGCAACGCCCAGGCGACCCTGAGCGCGGCCGGGTTCACGCCGGTGGTCGGTAACGCCGTGAGCTCCAGCATCCCCGCGGGTCTCGTCGTCGGCACCCAGCCCGGGTCTCGGGCGCTTCGCGGCAGCCCGGTCGTGATCTTCATCTCGACCGGGCTCGTGCCACCTCCACCGACAGCTGGTGCCCTGGGGTTGCCCCAGTGCGGGCCCAACGTTCGGCCGCCGTGCCAGGGGGGGAAGCGGGGTTAGGGCCGCAGCACGGACCGCGTTGGCCCGCAGCAGGGTCGCTCAGTTCCCGCTGAGAGCCGACTTCACGAGCGCGGCGACGCGTCCGCCTTCCGCTCGCCCAGCCACCAGCGCAGCGGCGGCCTTCATGACCAGGCCCATCTGCGGCATACCGCTGGCGCCCGTCTCACTGACGGCCTGCGTGACCAGCTCCTGGAGCTCGGTGTCGGACAGCTGGGCCGGCAGGTAGGCCTCGAGGAGGGCCAGCTCCGCCTCCTCCTTGGCAGCGAGCTCGGGACGCTTCGCCTCGATGTATGCCGTGGCCGCCTCGCGTCGCTTCTTGGCCTCCTTGGCCAGGACCTTGAGGACCTCGTCGTCGGACAGCTCGCGGGCTGTGGTGCCCGACACCTCCTCGTTGGTGACGGAAGTCAGGGCCATCCGCAACGTCGCCGAGCGCACCTGGTCACGCTCACGCATCGAGGTGTGCAGATCGGCGCGCAGGGTGGACTTCAGCTCTGAGGTGCCCAGTTCGGTCATGTCCGCAGTCTGGCACTGCCGGCAGGCGCGGTGTTTGCGAGGATGGGCCCGATGAGTCTCAAAGGAGCCGCCCTGAACACCGCCGTCGGCCTGGCCGCCGCGGGCGCCGGTGGGCTGGCCTACGCGTCCATGATCGAGCGCAACGCCTTCACGGTGCGCCGGGCCAGCGTCCCCGTTCTGCCCCGCGGTGCCCCGTCGCTGCGGGTCCTGCACGTCTCGGACATCCACCTGGTCCCGCGCCAGGCGCGAAAGATCGCATGGATCCGCTTGCTCGCCGCGCTGGAGCCGGACCTGGTCGTCAACACCGGTGACAACCTCGCCGACCTCGAGGCCGTTCCTGCCGTATTACGGGCACTGGAGCCACTGCTCGCGGTTCCCGGTGTCTTCGTGATGGGCTCGAACGACTACTTCGCGCCGAGTTTCAAGAACCCGGCGCTGTACCTGACGAAGGCGCACGAGCGGTCGCCACAGAGCATTCCGCTGCCGACGGCCGATCTCGTGGATGCCTTCACCCGCGCCGGCTGGGCGGACCTCAACAACGCTCGCACCGTCCTGTCGATCGGCGGGCAGGTGCTGGAGTTCGTGGGCGTCGATGACGCTCACCTCAACTATGACCGGTATGCCGCGGTCGCCGGTCCCAGCGACCCGTACGCCGCGCTGACCGTGGGAGTCACCCACGCGCCATACAGGCGCGTCCTGGACTCGATGACGGCCGACGGCGCCGGGCTCGTGATCGCCGGTCACACCCATGGCGGGCAGCTCTGTCTGCCGTTCTACGGGACGCTGGTGACCAACTGCGACCTGGACCGGCGGCGCGCCAAGGGGATCTCGCGATGGTGGCCGGGTGCTGACGCCACGCCGTCCTCCGAGGCGCCGGCTGATGCGGCGTGGCTGGAGATCTCGGCCGGGCTGGGGACGTCGCCGTATGCGCCGGTGCGGTTCGCCTGCCGGCCCGAGGCGACCCTATTGACCCTGACAGCCAAGTCTGCCGGCGGCTGAGGTTCGGACCCGATTCGGTGCTGGCGCCCCCGCTCGGCTAGTCTCTTGCTTCGCTGCCCGCACCACAATGTGGACGGCATGCCACGGGGTGTGGCGCAGCTTGGTAGCGCGCTTCGTTCGGGACGAAGAGGCCGCAGGTTCAAATCCTGTCACCCCGACCAGTGTTTCCGCAGGTGAGA
>Ga0209745_1000987_pt1 | contig 17143 bp, 10 predicted proteins | sample BarGraNGADG00312_FD_184495 | JGI IMG/M metagenome (GOLD analysis project Ga0209745, IMG submission 184495) | Arctic peat soil microbial communities from Barrow, Alaska - Barrow Graham LP Ref core NGADG0004-312 (SPAdes) (version 2) | ecosystem: Environmental > Terrestrial > Soil > Wetlands > Peat... | reverse complement strand
ATTTCTGAAAATAACAGGTGGCAATTGAATGCTGAAAATGATTAATAATGTATTTAATTACAAATAAATTCATAGCGTGAATCTGACAAAACAATGAAATAAGCTGTTACTAAAAATTGATCATAGCTTTCATTACTCCATCTTTATAACCAGCGACCATTTCAAAAGCTTCTTTAATATCAGCAAACTTAAATGTATGAGTTTGCATTTTATCCGGAAGAAGGCTTCCATCGGAAATCAACTCAAGTGTAGATTCCACACATTCATTCTGCCTTCTTACATTTTGAATACATATCTCCTTTCTTCTTAATTGATGCACATCAAAACTCCATCTGGGAAAAGATGGAATTCCTATCATCATAAGTTTACCACCTGGTTTGAGCAACTTTATCGCCTGATCTACAGCCTCCTGTTTTCCACAACACTCGAATACCACATCAAGCAGTAGTGGTTCTTTATCCAATATCTCCTTAACTATATCTGTGCTATCCGGGTTACCTGTCCAATGGGCTCCCATTTCTGATGCAATTGAAAGTCGTTCATCCAGTTTATCGGTCATATAAATCTTTTCGGCACCATAATGTAAAGCAGGCATAAGAACACTTATCCCTATAGGACCTGTTCCAAGAATACCTACTTTTGTATTTTTAAAAGGGTTTGAAAGTTTCCAGGCATATATTCCGATAGCCATCGGCTCGGAGAGTGCTCCCTGGTCCATGGTTATGTTTTTATTCAAAATATAGCAACTTGTTGCTGGCATTACCAGATATTCGGAAAAACAACCCTCCGCCTGACCCGGACAACCCAAAAATTTAAGTTTTTTACAGGTATGGAATCTTCCTGCCTTGCATTGTTCGCATGAATAACATGGCATTGCCGGATCTATTGCCACCCTGTCGCCGGGCTTAACCCGTGTAACGGAGCTTCCTGTTTTCTCAATAATACCAGCGCCTTCATGTCCCACTATAAAAGGATATTTAACAATCTGACTACCGATATTCCCTTCCTTATAATAATGAATATCGGAACCACAAATCCCAACCGACATCATTTTTATAAGTACATCATCCGGATTTATAATCTCCGGAACCGGTTTCTCAATAATTTCGATCTTTTCCAAACCGGTAAGTACCATTGCTTTCATACAATATTGTTATTTAATATAAGTGTATTTTATGTGACTGAATAAATCCATTAATTAAGTCAGGCTCGATTTTCCTATTGAACTTTTATTCTTACTACTGTTAAGGAATATGGGGTAAGAGACAATGTAACATTTTTACCCTTGAGTTTAATTTTCGAATCTGCCGGTTTTATGGCATCAGGATTTTCAATTGAGTTAGTTCCTGCAAGGCTTTCATTTTTCAATATTGTAACCAGAGCGTCAGGGAGTATTTTCCTGGAAGTTTGAAGGACTATACTCCTGACCTGTGTATTCGGTGTAGTATTTACCAGTTTCAGTATAATTTCATTCAACTGCTTATCAATTGCAGCGGTAGCGTATAGCCCCTGCTGGCCTGTGAGTGGTTTGTTTTCCTGAAGCATATTCAGAACATGAGTTCCCTTATTCGTTGAAAACAACTTTTGAACATAATAATTTGTTGAACCATAAGAAGTAAGGTTATTAAACCAGATCAGGTCTGGTGTCCATTGCCAGCCATCCACATGAGCTAATAACGGAGCATACGAGCACATATTTACGACGTCGGCATTGCGTTCAAGACCCGTCATAAATGCGGCTTCCGATAAAGCACAATCCCAGTTGTTTTTATTATCAGGACTACAAGTAAACACACTCTGTGCGGCATACTCCCCGGCGAATATTTTGTAACTGTTCCTGTCGTAATTATCGTAACGTGCAGCATTATCGCGGAACCAGACTGGTGGGCGATAATAATGCTCATCTACAATATTTGCATTGGTTTTTTTCAACTCCCCTGCTGCAAATTTAAACAGTTCATCATCAGGTTGCGGACCAGAACCTGAAACAAGAGTAATGTTTGGATATTTTGCTTTGATGGTTTTTTCAAAAAGGTTATATCGCTCAAAATACTGAGGACCCCATTGTTCATTTCCTATTCCAAGCATTTTCATGTTAAAAGGGGCAGGATGTCCCATCTGTGCCCTTATTTTACCCCATTTGGAATCAGCATTACCATTGGCAAACTCAATCAGGTCTATTGCATCCTGAATGTAGGGATCGAGCTGGACAAGAGGAACAACTTCAGCGCTGTTAAACTGGCAGGCCATTCCACAATTAAGAATTGGAAGAGGTTCAGCACCAATATCTTCAGCAAGCTGGAAATACTCGAAAAATCCGAGGCCAAACGACTGGTAATAATCAGGGGTTAGCCGGTGAGCGAATTCAGTGTTCCACCTGTTAATGATCGTTTTGCGGTCCTCAATATTGCCGATAGTCTTTTTCCACTGATAACGGAGGCTCAGGTCATAACCTTCAACAATACATCCTCCGGGAAACCTGAGAAAACCAGGTTTAAGATCGGCAAGTAGTTGTACAATGTCGGCGCGAAGCCCATATGGTCGGCCTTTCCATGTATCGCCCGGGAAAAGAGATACCATATCAATATCTATAACCCCGGTTCCTTCGAATGATATTTTAAGGGAAGCTTTGAGATCTGTGGCTTTTGCAACAAATCCAATTTCATATTTTTTCCAATCTTTCCCTTTTATAGGGATTAATGCTTCTCCGATCTTCTCTCCCTTTTGACTTATAAGTTCAATTCTCAGTTTAATATTACTTTCATCAGGCAGCGAAGCCATTATTGAAAAATTGTACTTATTATTCTGTTTTATTCCCATTCCCCTGAAACCGGAATTGGAAATAAAATTCTTACGTGTGCCGTCTTTAATGGATATCCTGACATAACGAGGGTTATCCTGGTTCAGAGAACCTCTGTTTTGAATTACAAAATGTGATGAATCGCTGCTGGTTAAATTAACCTGCCAGCCAGTGCGTGGTTTAGCAAACTCAAACGATCTGTTTTTGATCATTTCTGCATATATACCCCCGTCTGCGCCAAAGTTGATATCTTCAAAGAAAATACCCCACATTTCAGGTTTAATTTCAGCTTTGGGTTTATCTACAGTTACTATAATCGGCTGAATATTCTGAGCAATTGAATTAAGTGAGAAAACCACAGCAATCAAAAAAAAGATAATTATGAGTTTTTTTGTCATCATTTCAAATTCAATTATAAATTATTCTATTTCATGGCTTTAGAGGCGTTATTTTCCCATGTAAAATAACCGGTTGCTTATCATCAGGATTAACAGTTACTTTAAAAAGATACTCTACCCCTTTTTCGAAAAGAGTACCGCATGTAAGCTCAACTGTTCCTTTTTCGTATGGTTTAAGAACAGGAACTGTTCCGCTTGCAATATCAACTTCCTTTTTGTTTTTAATAATGGCAACTTTAATTTTGGCCTTTTTTGAGATAACCTGACCAAAATTCTGAACTTCAATTTTCAAGTTGAAACCATTAGTACCGGCTGTTATAACCGGCAACAGAGGTGACAGTATTGGCTCAATGAAATTAACCCAGGGAAGACGAGCATATCCGAAAAGGAGTTTCCCTTTACTTGTTTTACCTAACATCTTTCCAGCGAATTCATCTGCAGGATAAACGTTACCTGTTGCATCGAAGGTAACTATCAGATCGGCGCCTGAATTTTCTGTTTTAATCACTTTCCCTCCTTTGCCATAATTCACTGATTCGGGTTCTCCAAACTGCAAAGATTTAATATCGATGTCAGTCTGAGGATTGAAATCTGGTTCAGCAGTAATTTTAACCTTTATGGTTTTAGTAGCTGCAGTAACCGGTTTTTTGTCGAGTATTGTAAGCAGACGGCCAACTGTAAGCGGAATGCTAATATTTTTTGAACTATGAATATCGCTTCCTTTATCAAGATTTTTCTCAACATCAATTACAGCAAAGTTTCCCTGAACAGCTCTTCCGTATTTATCCTGAAATACTTTCAGACGTTCATATTTCCACCATGCTTCAACTGTTCCGTCCTCATGAACAGATACCCCTGGCAAATAAGCCTCACCGGATTCTACTTTCCAGTTTACACCGTCTTTTGAACGTTCATAGAATGCGATACGTCCCCTCCAGTCGTTAACAATGAGGTTGTACTGTACATTGTCACGCCAAACAACAGGATCTTCAAAGTTTCCGACAATCGGAGGATAAGCTCTTAATGGAATAATACGGTTAGCAGTATCAAGTCGTGTTCCTGTAACCTGGCCATAAGGAGTTAATCCTGTCTGACTGAACCATTGACCACCACCCCGGCAAACCATTAAATACGATCCATCTTCGCGTTGCGCAAATGTATAGTTTGAATTACCTTCGATAAGCTTTCTGTCGCGGTTAAGATATTCCAGTTTACCTGCTATCCATGGACCATTTATATTATCAGCAACGTAGCAACCCCCTATTACATAAAGAACATATCTCTTATCGGTGAGTCTGAATACTTCAGGGTTATGTCCTTTACCAAGTGTGTCTATAATCTTGAAAGGACCATAAAGGTTGTCTGATACTGCATGAAAAACAAACGAATTTGGCCATGTGGCATGACCCCTTGGAGAGTCTTCACGCCAACCACAAACCAACATGTGGTATTTGCCATCATCGCCCAGTACTTTATTGCCGCCCCAGATGGAATACTTTTTGGATTCTATACCGTTATCAACATAGCGCGGTAAAACGTTATCTGCACCCCAGGTATCGCGGGTTAATGTGCCGACATTTGGCATTGGCAGGAATCTGTCCATAAATCGTCCTCCATAAACCAGATTATTCCACCCGGCAGGACGAGGTCGTTCTGTGGTCTGGCCATTAATGGTTAGAGTGAATGTCAGAGATATTGCGAGCAAAAAGAGCGTTCTTAATCTTTTCATAATTAAATCTACTTAAAAATATTTTAATACTATCCTGGTTCTATTAATGAATTCTGTATAGTCCTGCACCATGTCGGTTAATGGTACCCGTGAATTCATTGGTGAATTTTCCAAGTTTTTCACCGGTCCATAAATCTGTAACAGTATGGGTTCCTGTTAGACCAAGCTGATCGAATTTTACATTAATGGCAGCTGTTTCTGTAGGCACAGGACCGGCCGGATCTTCAATAAATACAAGGAATTTTGCATTATTTTGTCTTACCCTCTGTGAATTAGGGTCCTGACCAGGGTAACTGATTGCGGAAGCGCCATTGTCGAGACCAGCTTTAGTTTTGAACCGGGTTACTCCTACCGGCAAATCGTATTCAATAATGGAAGTAGCATTTGCACTTATGCCATTCTTGTATTCTTTTCCACCGATAGTAAGTTTCCCGCCTCTTGCTGTTGCATTTAATATAGGTTCACCCCGACCGGCAGGGGCTTTCACCCATTTCAGATCCGTAAGGTTAATTGTCTTCTTTCCAATGGTCAGCGTAGGTTCAATCCAGTCAGCATTATGGCTTGCTCTTACACCTTCGTCGTATGTTACAACTAAGTACAATTTCCTTGCTCCTGTAACATCAATATCTATATCAACTGCTTGTTCCGGAGTATCCTGAGTTATCAGATTGCTCTTATATACCGCCTTTGTTGTATCAATCGGGATCTGATCCTGGGCGTTGAATAGAGCAACGAATTTATCTCCCTGTTTCGGATCGTCAGCTGACCAGGCAATCAGGTCACTTTCACGGAATACTTGTTTGCCATTTTTACTGTGCTGGTTAACATAAAGCACATCTTTATTTGTTATCAGCGACAAAGTAAACGCATCATTACTTGGCAAATCCCCTCCAAACATCAACGGCGACCTGAAAATAGCAAAGAGTGACATTAAAGAATATTGTTCATCTTTGGTGAATCCTGACATGCGTGGGGCACCTCTTTCTGCCCGTAATCCAATTTTACCAAGAGGAAGCATATCTGCATCTGCAAAATGTCCGTCACCCGTGAAGGCTGCCCAACTTGCACATGATGCAAACTGAGGCTTCATTTGCGGCCAGTTGTCCCAGAAGTCTCCTGTTGTTCTCCACATATTGGCATTCTTAAACAAAAAATCAGCCTGACTTGTCTGGTTACCTCCCGGGGAAATGCTTAACACAATTGGTCTTCCACAGTTATCAATAGCTTTTCTGACCATTTCTATTTCAGGCAGGCGGCCCGAAAGATCATCAACCTTTACAAAATCAAGTCCCCATGATGCATACAGCTGAAATAATGAGTTATAATATGCCTGAGCTCCTTCCTTCTGACTGTCAATAGTGTAGTTATCCCTAAGCCATCCGCATTGTCCAAGAGGACTGTAAATATCGGATGCTTTAACATTTGTTCCAAGCACCGGAGTGTTTTGCTTAACTGCAATTACAGGAATCCCCCGCATCATATGAATTCCAAATTTCAAGCCTTTACCGTGTATATAATCAGCAATAGGTTTAAATCCTTTACCGTTGGCCGCAGAAGGAAAACGGTTAAGGGCAGGAAGGTAACGTCCGTATTCATCCATTACATATCTTGGATCGACCTCATTGTAACCACCTGATTTGTCATTTTCAACGTACCACCTGATATCAATTATAATATATTGCCATCCAAACTTTTTAAGATACTTAGCCATGTAATCTGCATTGGCTTTCACCTCATCTTCAACAACAGTAGGTCCATAAGAATCCCAGCTGTTCCATCCCATAGGAGGTGTGGGAGCCCACTTGTGAAACGGCAATGCGCCGGCTTCAGTGGAATTCTTATTAGTCTGGCATTGGGTAAACAGAACCAGTGATCCGGCTATTAAAATAAATAGAAATGTCCTTAACGAAATATTAAGGAGTGGCCTTGTAATAACCTTCCCTGCGAAGTGTGGATTTGTTTTCAAGGTTTAAATATTAAATTTACTTACTCGGGTACTTTTCAATGTAAATGTATATAAATAATTTTATATGTTATAATTCAAAACGTATTTTTCCAAAAGCGACTCAAAACAGGAAAAGAGGAACTATTTACCAGCTTCTAGAAGGGAATTATTCCGAAATGAACTTAAGCAACGGAATCAGAATTGGCTGTCCTTGTTCGGCAGTATATGAGATGTTTGCCAGTACACCGTTGTTAGTATCGTCCCTGTTTCCGCTTATTGCAGATACATGAATATATGGATTCATCTTGCTGATGAATGTTAAGGCTCTCTCTTTCGCCTCAGCTGAGAAGGAAGGAAAAACGGGATAAACAAGAGCAATTATATCCCGGAGTTCTGTTTTGGTGGTAGCTATTGTTCCTTTAGGATAACCAACTACACTCTTGTTTGAGGATATAACTACTATGCCGCCGGAAGGCATCCAATTAAGCCAGTTCATCTCTTCGCCGGCATTTTTTTCATTTCCGAGTTGAATAATAGAAATTGCATAGTACTTCTTCAGACACTCCTTGAATAAGGGAGGCAGCTTAGTACTATTTACATATCCGGATATTAACCTGCAATTATTATAATGATCGGCATTGTAATTATAATCATCGGCAATAATGCGCCCGCTATTATTTAAAAGCTGATAAGAAAGCAAATCAACAAGCGTTTTAAATTCGATTGTTGCAGTGTCAATAGCCGGATTATTCTTTAATATGAAAGTTCTGATAGCCGTTGTAAGTAATGGTTTTGCGGAAAGTCCGGGATTAAAAACTTCATTAGTGAACTTCATTTCAAGTGGTACATCATCAAGCCTTTTGACATTTAGTTCAATTCTTTCAACGGGCTCTCTTCTTTCATCAATAAGTATTGGCTCAGAAATTACAGAATTATCCGGTTTAATCTCTTCAGCCTCAATGTCAAATGATCCTGAGGCAATACCGCTTGCAAAAGCAGAGACATGAATTTTACCGGGTTTTCCTGTTGACCGTAAAACATTCGATACCGGCATTTCAATATACCAGACCCCCTCCGATTTATCGTGTTTGTTTATATCCGATAAAAAATTAGACGGGCCCGCCAATGTTGCCGGTCCGGTAATATTCCAACTAACTGTATTTGCTGCTCCGCTAACATGAATTCCCTGTGAATCAACTATATCTGCCGTGACTATAGCAACGGAACCCCGGTCTGCTCCAAATTTCTTCTGAGATCCGGAAAGAACTATCCTGGATGGCTCACCTGATCTCACCGCCTGTGTGTTAACAATAGAAGTCTTCTTTACAGATCCAAAATAAGTAATTACTGTATCAACCGGAATTGAATTTGCTATAATTACCCTGGTTGTATCTTCAGCCGTAACAAATTTAGAATCGGAATTATTGGAAAAGCTATCCCCGATCCATAACATTATAGCTGGATGGTTACGATCGCGACGGATCATTTCCTTAATTTGTTGTTCATGAACCTCAACTGAATAGTCAGGGGTATTTATAACAGGAGGCTCCTCAGCAATAATAATACCGTATTTATCTGCCAGTTCATATACCAGTTTACTATTTGGATAATGAGCAGTTCGCATGAAGTTATATTTCAGCACTCCGGACATGTTGAGATAATCCATTATTGTAAGCCATTCAGGTATTGCACCGCCGAGCCAGGGATATTCCTGATGCCGGCTACCTCCCTGAAATACCAATTTCTTTCCATTCAGATAAAGTATGTTTTCCCTGGGATCCCACCTGAACCAACGAAAGCCAAGAGGAGTGTTATAGTTATCTGCAATTTCTTTCCCATCCAATACTTCAGAATAGACTTTATACAGGTATGGATCTGTATTTGACCATAGGTGCGGGTTTTTTACAGGTTTAAATAACTGATCGAATTTGTATAACTGCCCCGGGTTAATGACAGCATCTGATTTAATTACCTGAATAATTTTATTGGCCGCATCGAGAATTGAAGTCTGTAAGGTACATGTTTTTTTTTGAACATTGTCGTTCTTCACCCAGCTCTGCATCCTAACAACTCCTTCTTTTTCAGATACCTGTGGAGTAGTAACGAATGTCCCACCCTCATGACTTGCGGAGCCCTGCATCGGGATGTAAAGTTTATTTTTCAGCACCAGAGTTACATTGCGATAAATACCTCCATACACGTTTATATTTCCAGTTGCCATAGGAGGAATTTTGAACTGATCGTTTTGTTGGTTATTCACAGCAACAGCAAGCACATTATCCTCTCCAGGCTTCAGAGATCCGGTAATATCAAAGTCGAAAGAACCATATCCGCCTTTATGATCACCAAGATACTTTCCGTTAAGCCAAACTTTGCAATATTTCTGAACCCCTTCAAATTCGATAAAAATTTCCTTCCCGGCATAATCCTTACTGATGGAAAAATGTTTTCGATACCATCCCCAGCCAATCCACCAGTATATGTTGTCATTTTCTGCCACATTCCTGATAAACGGATGAAGTTCACCTGTTGTTTCGTAGGTGTTCCAGGTATGCGGAAGACTTATTGCAGGCCATTTGGAATCATCAAACCCATTCGATTCGTATCCCTTGTCTGCAGATTCACTTGGAAAATAATTGAATGTCCATTGAGAATTTATGATCTTTTCAATCCTTAGGTTTTTCTGAGTTACAGCCGGCTTCACCTGGGCATTTGAAACAGAAACACAGATAAAAACTGAAACCACAAGAGTGATGATTCTCATTTTTCAGAATGAATATAAAATTAAGAGGTACAAGATAATAAGTAAATAGAATAAAGTCAAATGAATGCCCGGATTTTTGCAGTTGAGTTTTAGGGTAAACAGCTATAAGAATAATTTATATGTTGAAATCAAATCTGACTATCTCTGAAATGGTAAAAACACCTAAGCCGGTCTAATTTATGACGGAGTCAGGAATGAAACTAGTTACCATTTAGTACCTTTGTAATTATTTTTTAATATAATGTGCATGTTCATTCTTCCATCCTTTATTCAAAATATAAATTCCTTTTCCATTTAAATGCTCATACTTTAATATCAAAATGCCATGAATAGAATTATGCTTATCTCTTTGCTGTCCATATTCATTTTACTGAATGTTTGCGAGTCTTTTTCCCAGACATCTGTTCAGCAACTGCCCTGGAAACAGGTTGCTAATGGAATGCCTGACGAATGGTATGGATCTGAGGAGTCAAAAGTAGTTGCGGAGAATGTGCTGCTTTATCAGCGGAATTCAGGCGGATGGCCAAAAAATCTTCCTTTACACAAGACACTTACAGAGGCTGAAAAAGCTAATCAGTTAAGGAAGAAAGATACTCTTGATGCTATTCTGGATAATGATGCAACAACTACCGAAATGAAGTTTCTTGCCAGAATGTATAATAAAACCAAAACTGAAAAATACAAAACTGCATTTCTTAAAGGTATGAATTATATTCTTGAAGCACAATATGATAATGGGGGGTGGCCTATGTTTTATCCGCTTCGAAAAGGTTACTATACACATATAACCTTTAATGATAATGCCGTTTTAAACATTATGGAAATTCTTAATGATATCAAAAACAAGAATAAATTTTACTCATTTGTTGCCACTGATGACGTAACGGCAAAAGCCAAAATTGCATTTGATAAGGGAATTGATTGTATACTTAAGACACAGATAATTGTAAAAAATAAGCCGACGATCTGGTGTGCGCAACATGATGAAAACACATTACTGCCAGCCAAAGCCAGGTCATATGAATTACCATCATTTAGTGGAGCTGAATCGGTAGGTTTAATAAAACTGCTGATGCAGCTTCCAAATCCCTCGCCTGAAGTAATTAAATCCGTTCAGGGTGCAGTAGAATGGCTGGACTCACATCGAATCAAAAATACCAGGTTGGAGAGTTTCATCAATAAGGATGGATTGAAAGACAGACGAATAGTTTCCGATCCAAAAGCAGGCGATTTATGGGCAAGGTTTTATGATCTGGAAACAGAATTACCATATGTTTGCGACCGTGATGGAATAAAAAAGAAGACAATGGAAGAAATAGGGTATGAAAGAAGAAACGGATACAGTTGGTATACTGATTCCCCGCAGGAAGTTTTTGATAAATATCCTGAATGGAGAGCAAAGTGGGTAAGATAGCATTACATTAGAAAAACAGACAAAAGTAAATTTACTGCTATTGAAGTGACTTCAGAACCTGCCAGATCGCATCGGGTCCCTTCACCGCATTTAAAGGTAATTTACCCTCTTTTCCGAATACAAGCATTGCATCATATTTCTCAATGGTAACTTTCGATTCGTCAATTTTGCCTGATTTGTCTTTCAATCCGTTAATACTCAGTCCAAGATTACGTGCCATAAAATCATACATTGCCAGTCGTTTTGAGATTCCATAATCATGACCTTCGTTTGCCAGATGTACATTTTCAACATTTCCCATTTTCCCATAGAGTTCATAAACTTTCTGCAGATAAGGAAACTCAATAACAGGCACATCCTTAGTCCAGTCACTGCCATCAGAAATGACCAGCATAGGGCGAGGTGAAGCCATAGCAGCAATTTCAGCATTATTTGTTCCCAGATCAGAACAGGAGTGGATAGGCAAACCACTTTCGCAGCCACAACCACCGAAGAAGTAAGAAGAGACCATAACAACCGGAACACTGACTGCAATCCTGTCGTCGAGGGCTGTCAGAAGAAATGTTTGCGTTCCTCCGCCAGACTCACCAGTTGCACCTATCCGTTTCGGATCAACATATGGCAGAGAAGTTAAAAAATCGATAACACGTATTGCGTTAAGTGTTTGCATGGTAAGTGACAATCCGGTATTGTGTACCTCTTTTTCAACCTGAAGAAGCGATTCACCGTATGCAAACATTTCATAGCTAAAAACAACAGCCCCCATCCTGGCCAGCATTGCACAACGATATTGCTGATCAGGCCGGTATCGACCATATAAATTAAGATCAACGTCGTTAAAGTGACCATGAGGACTTAACACAGCCGCAAATGGTCCCTTTCCTTTCATTGGCCGGTAAAGAGAACCACAGAGATAAACCCCAGGCAAGGTTTCAATTGCAACATTTTCAACAGTATATCCATCCATCTTCCGCTTCGGAGTGTAAATGGGATTAAGAGGTGTTTTGCGGGGAAGAGGCGACAGGCGCAATTGTTCAAAAAAGCATTTACGCAGTTCTGCTTTACGGAGTTCCCATGAAGGCAGAACAGGATAGCTTACAAGCAGCTGGTCGAGGTGTTGCTTTCCTTCGGCTGGAGTCTTCCGCCAATACTCAAATTTACTCACCTGATATAAATTTTCACTTTTCTTCAGGAAAATAAAGTCAAGCGGATACAGAATATTAGTCAGGGTCTGTTCAGTATCAACCCGATAACGCCAGGTGGGATACATTACATAGACTCCTTTTACTACATTTTCATTATACTCCAGCTTTATTTTATATCTTAACTCAATATCAGACAACACTTCCTTTAGAGGTTTTTTATAAACATCCTGAGGTAATTGAGCTGTAGATATTCTTACTGCTATAACAAGAAGTAACAAGATTATGAATTTAATTTTCATTTTTCAGAATGAATATAAAATTAAGAGGTACAAGTTAATAAGTATTTAGAATAAAGTTGAAAGAATGTTCTAAATTTTAAGTAACGCCGTTTTGCGATATGCAACGGAACAGTTACTAAGCTCATATTCTAATTCATAGCAAAAAGACAAACTCACCTCAAACTTATTAATTTGTAATTAAAATGATAAAATAAAGCACATTTTGTTTGATATATTAAAAAAATAGATACATTTGCCCAACAATTCACAACAAAACAATGAAAATATCTTTAATCCATATTATTAGCCTGGTCCTCATTCTTGCAAAGCGCAAATGACCGGGAATAATATGTATTACTATAAACATACAGAAGCTTTCCGGGAGACCGGGAAGCTTTTTTTTTAAACTGATTTTTAATTAAATGAAGAACCAGCTCAGGAGTGCAAAGACCACCACCGGAAGAAATATGGCAGGAGCCAGGAGTCTCTGGAGGGCTAATGGCATGAAGGAAGATCAATTCGGAAAACCTGTAATTGCTATCGTTAACTCATTCTCTCAATTTGTTCCCGGACATGTTCACCTGCATGAAATCGGTCAGATTGTAAAAACAGAAATCGAAAAAAGGGGGCTTTTTGCTGCAGAGTTCAACACAATAGCTATCGATGACGGCATTGCAATGGGCCACGAAGGGATGCTCTATTCTCTTCCCTCGAGGGAACTTATAGCTGATAGTGTAGAATATGTCTGCAATGCTCATTGTGCTGATGCAATGATTTGTATAAGCAATTGCGATAAAATTACACCCGGTATGCTGATGGCTGCAATGAGGCTAAACATACCTACAGTTTTTGTATCCGGAGGGCCAATGGAAGCCGGGCTTCATAATGCTAAATATCTCGACCTTGTTGATGCGATGGTGGCAGCAGCTAATCCAAACATTACTGATAAGGATCTGAATGATATAGAAATCTCTGCCTGTCCTACCTGCGGTTCATGCTCAGGGATGTTCACTGCAAACTCAATGAACTGCCTTAACGAAGCTTTGGGACTTGCACTTCCGGGAAACGGAACTATTATTGCGACACACCAAAACCGGCTAAAGTTATTTGAAAAAGCTGCCGGACTAATAGTTGATCTGGCTAACAGATATTATAATGAAGGTGATTCATCGGTGTTGCCCCGTTCGATAGCTACCAGAGATGCTTTTGTGAATGCAATGTCTCTCGATATTGCAATGGGAGGATCCACAAATACTGTCCTTCATCTGCTTGCAATTGCCCATGAAGCCGGTGTTGATTTTACCATGAAAGATATTGATGAACTCTCGCGTAAAATACCCAATATCTGCAAGGTAGCTCCAAGTTCGCATTATCATGTTCAGGACGTAAACCGTGCCGGTGGAATAATGTCAATATTAGGAGAACTTGGACGCAGTAATCTGATTAACAGCTCGGTAAAACGTATTGATTATCCTACTCTGGCTGATGCTATTTCTGACTGGGATATAGCCGGAGTAAAGGCACTGCCGGTTGCGTTAGATTATTACAGCAGTGCCCCTGCCCAGAAAAAAACCCTTGTTATGGGTTCACAGAACAACAGTTATAAGAATCTGGACACTGACAGGGAAAATGGTTGTATCCGCTCTGTAAACCATCCCTACAGTAAGGATGGTGGATTGGCAGTACTCTATGGAAATATTGCTTCCAGGGGATGTATTGTTAAAACCGCAGGTTTTGATTCATCGTTGTATTCATTCTCAGGTAAAGCAATAGTATTTGAATCGCAGGAAGAAGCTGTTGCCGGCATTTTAAACGGAGATGTGAAAGCTGGCGATGTGGTTGTTATAAGATATGAAGGTCCAAAAGGTGGTCCGGGTATGCAGGAGATGCTCTACCCTACTTCATATCTGAAATCTAAGGGCCTCGATAAAAAATGTGCACTTATAACAGATGGCAGGTTTTCAGGAGGCACTTCGGGCTTATCAATCGGTCATGTCTCACCGGAAGCGGCGGCCGGCGGTGAATTGGCATTACTCAGAAATGGCGATCGCATAGAAATAGATATTACCGGCAGAAAAATAAATGTAGCTTTAACTGATGCTGAGCTTAAGAACAGAGATAAGGAAGAGAAACTAAAAGGAGAAAAAGCTTATAAACCAAAAAACCGCAGCAGGGTAATCCCGGCTTCATTGAAAGCTTACGCATTGCTTGTGAGTTCGGCGGATCTGGGGGCGGTGAGGATAATATAGAGTTAATACAGGAAGGTTGGGTTTAGACAAAGAGACGAAGAGACAATTAGACTGAATAATTATATGAAGACAGTAAAGAAAACAGAGCAGGCAATCGCAAAAGTAAATGGACATGAAAACATTACAGGAGCAGAAGCGCTTTTACAATGCCTGATTAAGGAGGGGGTAGATACCATTTTTGGCTACCCTGGCGGCGCTATAATGCCTGTCTATGACAAGCTTATGGATTATGAAGATAAGCTTCGGCATATTCTTACAAGGCATGAACAGGGGGCAGCTCATGCAGCCCAGGCTTATTCAATGGTCACAGGGAAACCGGGTATTTGTTTTGCCACATCAGGACCGGGCGCTACCAATCTTGTTACCGGAATTGCCAATGCCTTTCTTGATTCAGTACCGGTTGTATTTATCACAGCTCAGGTAGTATCCAACCTCATCGGAACAGACGCATTTCAGGAAACGGATATAATTGGCGTTTCAATGCCTGTTACAAAATGGAATTGCCAGGTTAAAAAAGCAGAAGATATTCCTGAAACGATTGCAAAAGCTTTTTACATAGCAAAATCAGGCAGACCAGGACCGGTTCTGGTTGATATCACAAAGGATGCACAGCTTGACAAACTCGATTTTAGCTATAGCAAATGCAATTATATAAGAAGTTACAACCCTCATATACCACTGCATATAAAGGCAATAGAATCGGCTGCCATTATGATCAATCATGCCGAAAGGCCTCTTATCCTTGCTGGACATGGAGTGCTATTGGCCAATGCACAAAACGAGCTTAAGATCTTTGCTGAAAAAGCAGGTATTCCTGTTGCGTCAACATTGCTCGGGCTATCGGCCTTTCCTTCCGATCACAGATTATATGCAGGAATGCTGGGGATGCATGGAAACTATGGACCTAATATCCTCACAAACGAAGCGGATGTTATAATTGCCATTGGTATGCGCTTCGACGATCGCGTTACAGGGAATCTTAAAAAATACGCAAAACAGGCCTCCATTATACATATAGAAATAGACGAAGCTGAGATAAATAAAAATGTACCGGTTGACGTAGAAATAAACAATGATGCAAAAGATGCCCTGGCCTATCTGATTCCTCTGGTTAAAGAAAACTCCTTTGAAAAATGGATAAGGGAATTCCGGATTCATGATAAAACTGAATATGAACATGTAATCAAACCCGAATCAAAACCGGAAAGTGGTGAAATAAAGATGGGGGAAGTTGTAAAACTTGTTTCTGACCTCACAAAGGGTGAAGCAATAATAGTATCAGATGTGGGACAGAATCAGATGTATACCGCTCGCTATTACAAATTTACCACTCCAAACTGCTGGGTCACCTCAGGTGGTATGGGTACAATGGGATTCGGACTTCCCGCTGGAATAGGTGCCAAAATAGGTAAACCAGACAAGACAGTCGTGACATTTCTTGGCGACGGAGGCTTCCAGATGACAATACAGGAACTGGGAACAATTTTAGCATACAAAATACCTCTTAAGATAATTGTTTTAAACAACAATTATTTAGGCATGGTACGCCAGTGGCAGGATATGTTCTTTGATAAAAGGTATGCCTCCACTGAATTAATAAACCCTGATTTCGTAATGATTTCCAATGCATTTGGCATCCCGGCAAAAAAAGTTCTAAAAAGAGACCAACTAAAAGATTCTCTTATTGAAATGCTCGATTCAAAAGGCCCATATCTCCTTGAGGTTATCGTTGAGAAGGAAGGAAATGTATTCCCGATGGTAGAACCCGGATCATCAGTAAGTGAGGTTAGATTGAAATATTAGTATGAAAAACGGAAGAAAAAATAGGCTATGAAACAGGAATTTACAATTTCGCTTTTTACTGAGGATCATATAGGAATCCTTGGGCAGATAACAATAATATTAACGCGAAGGCAAATAAATATCGATAGTTTCACTGCTTCCGAGTCAGCAGTAAAAGGGGTTTACCTGCTCACCATTGTAGTTAAAACTACTAGTGAGATGATTATGAAAGTTGAAAGACAAATGGGAAAGCTGATCGATGTATTGAAAGTTTTCGTACACACCTCCGATCAGATTATATACCAGGAGATTGCACTATTTAAAGTTACTACCAAAGGATTAATGTCGGGAAATATCATCGACAAGATCGTCAGGGCTCATCACGCACGAATACTTGAGGTATCTCCGGAATATATAGTAATTGAGAAGACAGGTCATAAAACCGAAATAACAGAATTACTTGCCCAGCTTGAACCATATGGGGTTTTGCAGTTTGCAAAATCTGGCAGGGTGGCAATAACAAAACAGGTCAAAGAGTTGAATTCGTACCTCAAGGAGATGGATGAAGCTAACAGGGAAAAACCGGAAACAAAGGACGTATTTAATTAAAACGAACCCCCCTGCCCCCCTGAGGGGGGG
>Ga0209745_1000985_pt1 | contig 17153 bp, 14 predicted proteins | sample BarGraNGADG00312_FD_184495 | JGI IMG/M metagenome (GOLD analysis project Ga0209745, IMG submission 184495) | Arctic peat soil microbial communities from Barrow, Alaska - Barrow Graham LP Ref core NGADG0004-312 (SPAdes) (version 2) | ecosystem: Environmental > Terrestrial > Soil > Wetlands > Peat... | reverse complement strand
GCCTTCCGAACCACCTGGAATCGCTTTCATTACACGGTGCGACCGGAACTCCCTTTCCATCCAGTACTCGAGCACCTTATCCATCAGCAGGCCGGTCTCCCGCACCGCCTCCGCGGACGGTTCGCGAGGCCACTCGCCAAGCTCATGTGACACCATCCATGATAGCATCCCCGCCGTACCCATCCCTACTCTAATCATTTTACCCAAGTCAGATCGGCGCTCTGCCCTGCACGACTCGCATGCGATACCGCCGAGGCGCATCGAAAACGCGGCTTCCCCTGCGCCCAGCACGCCTCCGCAGCCGGCGCACCTGGTGACCATCAGCTCAAAGCCGGCGCTCGCCATCGCCTTGAACTCGAAGAAAAACCGTACGAACGGAGCGCGGTCGGGATAGTCCCTGAGGAGCTCCAGTCCCTTGAGAAGGAGTTCGAAAAGCTCCGGGTGCGGCTCTTGCTCGGTGGTGATGCTGTCGACCATCTCCGACATGGCCGACGCACGGACGAATAGGCCGAGGTCCTCCCTCACCTCACGAAAGGAGGTTCGTATCTCGACCTGCTTGATGGTATCCATGCTCCTTCCCCGGTGCATGAAAAGTTGGGCGCAGGTAAGCGGCTCGAGCCTGCCGCCGAAGCGGCTGGTCGTCTTGCGAACACCTTTCGCCACGGCGGAGCGCTTGCCGTGTTCGCGGGTGAGGATCCGCAGTATCTTGTCGGACTCTCCCAGTTTGTGGGAACGAAGGACGATCCCCAGATCGCTGTACTCACGCGCGACTCGTCGATCGGCTCCTGCCGCCTTCCTGTCATCAGCCCGTTGCACGGAGGAAGTCCTCGACCAGTTCGGGAGCGGTGCTTGTCCCCAGGCGGTCGGCCCCGGCCGCAATCATCGCCCTGGCGTCCTCCCAGGTACGGATACCGCCGGCGGCCTTGACACCCAGCCTGTCGCCTACGGTTTCGCGCAGGAGCCTCACGTCCTCGACTGTGGCGCCCCCTGGCCCAAGGCCGGTGGCCGTCTTCACAAAGTCCATCCCGGTCGCCAAGGCGCGCCTGCACGCTTCACGCTTTTGGTCTTCATCGAGATACGATGTCTCCAGTATCAGCTTTATGACCACCGGGCCCTTCAGGGTGATTTTTTCCCACTCCCGAACGGCGCTGACGACCGTCAAGAGATCTTCATCGACGCTTTCCCAGGCACCGGAACGCGCTGCTGAAATATTCATGACCACGTCTACCTCCGAGGCTCCCTCCTCGAGTGCGGCCAGCGCCTCGGCGGCCTTTATCTCCGGGGCGGCATAACCAAAAGGAAACGACACGGGAATCCCGATCCTTATGTCGGTTGCCGACAGCATCCCCGCGGCCAGCGGCACGTAATACGGGGGGACGAACACGCTGCCGAATCCCCATCGGCGCGCGGCCGCCAGGAAAGCCGTATAGGCGCTAAGGTCGGCCTCAGGTTTTAAGAGCGTGTAATCAATCATAGCCAGCAGGTCATCTGACTTGAGCGCATCGGGGTCCGCCAGTGGATGATCTCCCATCCTTTGTCCTTTCGTTAGTGTCACCCCCACCTCAATCCTCCCCCCTCAAGGGGGAGGAAGAAGATGTGTCACCCCCACCTCAATCCTCCCCCCTCAAGGGGGAGGAAGAAGATGTGTTATATGAGCAGCAGTCTGCCTATGAAAAGGTATATGGCAAGACTCAGCACGTCCATTGTGGTGCCAAGTAGCGGCCCGGAGATCGCACCGGGGTCGCGCCTGAATACCTTCAGTGTTACCGGCAAGGCGCATCCGACAAGCGAAGCCGCGATAACCGTGAGCCCCAGCGAGAGGCCCACAACTATGCCCACCGACGTCGCCTGGTGGAAGGCAACACTTATTATCGCTACTACCCCACCGGTGAAAGCGCCAACCAGGACGCCCCATACGAGTTCGCCGGACATGGCACGTATAGTCGCTTTCTGTGGCGGCGTCCCGGAGCTCAGCCAGCGGCCGATGATCGTAGAGGATTGCACCGCGATGTTACCGCCCATTGTGACAAGAAGCGGGATGAAAAATATCAGCATCAGGAAGCGGGCGAAGATGGGCGAGTAAAGCTTGAGTATCCCTCCCGCTACAAGGACCTCTATCATCACCGCAAGAATGAACCACGGAAGGCGCCTGCCCAGGTCGGCCAGCAGCCCGCGGGGCGCTTCCTCCTCGTAGCCGGTGGCCCCAGCGAACCGCATGATGTCCTCCTCGGCCTCATCTCCGATGACGTCCATGACATCGTCAACGGTAACGATGCCCATCATGCGCCCGTCATAGTCGGTTACCGGCACGGCCAGCAGGTCGTATTTGCTTATGACTTCGGCTACCTGCTCCTGATCTTCTTCGGGGCGAACCGCTATCACACCAGGTGATATCATCTCTCCGACCTTGCGTCCTGGCGGGGATACTATGAGCTCGCGAAGCGACAACACACCCTCCAGCTTCCTGCCCTCGGAAACAACGTATACGTAGTAGATGGTCTCGATTTCCGGCGAGACCGATCGTAGCTGCGATATGACCTCCTCAGCGGTCGCATCGGGGCGCACTGCTAGATAATCGGGCGTCATTAATCCGCCGGCGGTCTCGTCACCGTAGGAAAGCAGCTCCTCGAACTCCCCCGCCTCCTGCCGGCCGAAGAGCTTTAGCAACCGCAGCCGCTGTCCCTCGGGGATGTCACCAAGCAGGTCGACCGCCTCATCGACCGGCATACGCTCCAGAAGACTTCTTAGCTCGCCGGTCCTCAACTGTCCTGCGATCTCCACCTGGTGCGGCTCTTCCATCTCGAGCAGCGCGCGGGCGGCGGCCTTTACGTCCATGTTGACGAGTATCTCGACCTCGTCTGCGATATCAAGCTGCGAGAGAATCTCTGCGGTGTCCGCGGAGTGCAGGTCTGCCACAGTACGCACCGCCTGCCTCAGGTCTCCACGCTCCAGCATGTCTCGGACGGTATTCAGTATTAGCCTGTTGTGTTCTTGCAAGTTAGTGTCACCCCCACCTCAATCCTCCCCCCTCAAGGGGGAGGAAGAAGATGTGTCACGCTCACCCTAGCCCTCTCCCCTTAAAAGAGAGGGGATGAGATTACTGGTAATCGAGCCTTCTAATGAACTCGGGGTTCTTCGACCACTCCTTCTCGACCTTCACGCGCAGGTCCAGGAACACCTTGTTTCCTAGAATGGGTTCGATCTCCTGACGGGCTCGGCTGCCGATCTCCTTTATCATGCGGCCGCCCTTTCCCACTATAATACCTTTCTGCGATTCGCGCTCAACGTAGATTACCGCCTCGATGTCAACCAGCTCTCTGTCTTCCCTGGGTCTGATTTCCTCAACCATGACCGCCACACTGTGGGGCACCTCGTCTCTGGTGAGCTCGAGCGCCTTCTCGCGTATAAGCTCGGCCACGAGTACGTGTTCCGTCTGATCGCTCACTGTATCCTCGGGGAAGTAACGCGGTCCGACGGGCAGGAACCCCGCCAGCACCCCCTCCAACTCGTCGATGCCGGCCCCGAACTTCGAGGACACCGGAATCACCCTGGCGAACGGGTACAGGTGGCGAGCTACCTCAACCTGCGATTCGATCTTGTTGTGGTGGAGCAGGTCGATCTTGTTGACGACGCAGACAACAGGTGTATCAACTTTCCCAAGCTCCCCCGCGATGAAGATGTCGCCTTTGCCTATAGTCTGGGACCCGTCCAGGACGAAGACAGCCACGTCGACATCACGCAAGGTCCCGTGCACCAGCGAATTCAGTCTTTCGCCGAGCGCGTTGCGTGGTTTGTGGAAACCCGGCGTGTCCACGAAGATGAGCTGTGTCTGGTCGGTAGTTACAATCGCCCGGATCCTGTTTCGGGTCGTCTGAGGCTTGTCAGAGGTTATGGCCACCTTGCGGCCCGCCAGCCGGTTGAGCAGAGTGGACTTACCGACGTTTGGCCGCCCGATAATACCTATGAAACCCGACCTGTATTCCTCAACAGTCTCCAACTCAATCAGCTCCGTTTCAACGGCGCGGCTGAAGGGTGACGTTAGTGTCACCCCCACCTCAATCCTCCCCCCTCAAGGGGGAGGAAGAAGAAGTGTCACCCCCACCTCAATCCTCCCCCCTCAAGGGGGAGGAAGAAGAGGTCAAGTTCCCTGGGGGAAACGACGGATGCCTATGTTCAAAAGTAAACCGACACAGAAGAAGTTTATGAGCAGAGAACTGCCGCCGTAACTGACGAACGGTAACGGTACTCCTGTGACGGGCATGATTCCCATTGTCATGCCGACGTTCACAACCAGTTGGAAAAAGAACATCATGACAATGCCCACCGCCAGCATGGTGCCGAATGGATCGCGGGCAGTAAGAGCAATCTTGAACGCTCTCCAAAGTAGAATCGCAAACAGCGCCAGAAGTATCATGCCGCCAATAAATCCAAGCTCCTCTCCGACAACTGAGAAGATGAAGTCTGTGTGATGCTCGGGTATAAACTTGAGATTGGTCTGAGTACCCCGGAACAGTCCCTTGCCGATGAGCTGTCCCGATCCGATCGCGATCTTCGATTGGAGCAAGTTGTAGCCGGCGTGCAGTGGATCCATGTCCGGCTTGATAAAGACCAGAAGCCTGGAGAGCTGGTACGATTTTAGAAAGTGCAACTCCAGCCCGCCAACCGCCGCCAACAGTGAACCCGCCCCAAGTACGACCATCTGCCTGACCCGAGCACCGCCCACCATCAGCATGCCTACCATTATAACGAAGACTGCCAGCGCTACCCCCAAGTCGGGCTCGAGGAAGATCAGAAACATGGGCACCAGCGCTATGGCAACCGCCTGCAGTAATTCCTTGTTGCCCCCGATCTCCATCCTATGATCGGAGGTGAATGTGGCCAGCATTATTATGACGGCAACCTTGGCTATCTCAGAAGGCTGGGGGTCGAAGAACCACAGTGTGATCCAGCGATGCGCTCCTCCCCTCGCGGGGAACAACATCACTATAAGCAGCAAGAACAGCGCCGCGCCGTAGATTATCTTTGAGTACGGCATAATCTTGTGGTAATCGAACCCGGCGCCAAGAATCATCACCAGTACCGCGAGTATAAAGAACACCACCTGGCGCTTAAGGTAAAACGTCGAAGGGATATCGGCGCGAGTTGCACTGAAGATCATTATGATGCCGAAGATGCCCAGCGCAAGCGCTGAAAATAGGACCAGCCGGTCTATCTTCCGCAGGGGAATACGTTGGATCAGCTCCTTCGGCTTGCTACGAACAAGCCCAGGTGAGAAGTCCGCCGTACCTGGCCGATTCATCATGACACTAAAACCAACCTATACACTGACTAGTCCCCCACACTCGGCCGCACCTCTCCCTGCGCGGGTATATTGAAGAGCCCCTCCAGTATTCGTCGTGCCACCGGCGCGGCGCTCTCTCCGCCGTGTCCGCCCTGTTCAATGGCGACAGCGACCACGTACTGTGGGTCGTTCGCGGGCGCGAAGCACACGAACCACGCGGTCGGTTGCTTCCCTGCGATCTCACTGGTGCCCGTCTTGCCGGCTACCGATATCTGCTGAACCGGGAATCCCTCAAAAGTTGTGGACGCGGTTCCCTTGCCTTGCACGACGCCTGTAAGTGCCTGCGTTACGAAGTTTGTGTTGGCCGGGTTCAACTGCAGCTCCGCGACAGTTTCAGCTTCCGCGCGCTTTACCACCTTACCGTCCTCGTTCTCTAGACTCCCCATCAGGTGTGGTTTTATAAACTTGCCACCGTCTGCGAGCCCTGAATAGAGGTAGGCCATTTGCAGTGGGGTGGCCAGGATGTCGCCCTGACCAATAGCCATGTTGACGGTGTCCCCGGGGTACCACGTCTGGTACTCGGGGTTTTTCCGGTTGAACTCCTTCTTCCATTCCGGGCTGGGGACACGCCCTCCCATCTCACTTACCAGGTCGATGCCGGTGCGCCTTCCCAGTTGCCAGTCTCTCGCGTACTCCCACAGTGGTTTGCCCTGATTCTGTTGCTGGCGCGTCCAGAAAGAATATCCGAGGTTGTAGAAGACGATATCGCACGATTGAACGATGCCGTTGAAGAAGTTGATATTATGGTGCGTGCTCCAGCAGTACTTGGGGTAATCCTTAAACGGCCCCGTGGTGAACACACGTTCGCAGTCGAAAGCAGCGTTTGTCCCAACGATATTCTCCTGCAGGGCGGAAAGCGCGGTCACGACCTTGAACGTAGACCCGGGAGGCAGCTCGCTCATGATGGCCCGGTTGTTCATCGGGTACATGTTCTTGGGGTCGGTCAGCTCTTTCCATTTCTTGTCGCTTATACCTCCCACGAAGTCGTTTAAGTCGAAGGTCGGGTACGATGCCATGGCAATTACTTCACCCGTTTTGGGCGCCATAACCACCGCGGAAGCCCCGGTCGCTTGGTAATTTTTTGGCGATTCGGGGTCTTGACGAGACCTGGCTATTTCGACACCCGATTTCAGGGCGGCCTCCACCAGCGTCTGCACGTTCAGGTCCAAGGTGAGCCTAATGTTCTCGCCCGCACGGGGCTCCTTCTTGGAAATTGTCCATTTCGAGTTGCCCTGGGCGTCCACCTCCAGGCGATAGTTGCCGACCTTACCCCGGAGAGCTTCATCGTAGGTGGCCTCCACACCCGACAGACCGATCTGGTCACCCGCCTGGTATCCCTTGTCTTTATTCGCCTTTAGCGTCTCAGGGTTTATCTCACCGAGGTAGCCTATTACGTGCGCGGCCAACCCGCCGTTTGGGTACTCGCGAACGGGGCTCGTACCCGCGATAACACCGGGAAACTCGCGCTGGTGTTCCCTGACGTAGGTCACAATCTCCTCACCCACGTCGCTTTTTATGAGCACCGCGCGGCGGTTGGGCGCCTGTGATTTTTCTATCTTGTAAGCTATCTCCTTCTCGCCCATCTCCAGGAGCTTGGAGAGCCTGCCTATGACGGCGCTCCTCTGGTCCTTGAGCTCGGCCGGGACGATGGCTATGGTCAGCGTTTTCCTGTTCTTGACCAGGACCCGTCCGTTTCGGTCGAGTATGCGGCCGCGGGGCGCCTCGATGGATATCTCACGGATGCGGTTGCCCTCCGCCTTTTTGCGATATTCGTTGCCGGAGACTATCTGCATGAACCACAGTCGGGTGAATAAGACCGCGAAGGCTACCATTATGATAATGCCCAGAGCAGCCAACCTCCGCTGCAGGTTCTCTTGCGCGGCGTCCGGCTTGTAGTATGTAGTCTCGTCAGGCTTTATCCTGAGCCCGGTCCTCTTAATCAGTTGCATATTTCATCTCCAGCCGCACCGCTCACGCCCTCCTGTTTCCCCCGGCCAGGGTAAACGATTCTTCTTTCTCCGGGAAACGGAATCTTCTCAGCAGCGGATAGATGACAAGGACCGCGATGACGTTGTAGAGAGAAATCGCGAACAGCGCCCCTGCCCTCACCGGCGGCAGCTGTTCCTGGCCCAGGACCACCAGCACGCCCTGATGCAATAAAAGCTCGAAAAAAGAGAGCATGAAGACCAGGAGCACCGGTAGCAGTATGGAGTACGTCATGAAGAAATCCTTGAGCACCCCGGCAAGAAAGGCCGCGAGTGCTTTGCTGAGCGCACTGACGCCCATCACTTGCGGGCTCGCGATGTCCTGCAGCATCCCGCCCAAGAAGCCGATGATCGCGCCCTCTACCGGACCGTCCTGGACGGCCACCACTATCGCCACAACCAAGATCAAGTCCGGTTGTACACCGAGCAGCTTGAACTGAGGCATGACCGACAACTGCAGTATGAAGGCTATAACAACCACGATAAACAGAAATATCTCGCGGTTACGGCTCACTGAGCCTCCTTTAGGATCACCGACTCGGGCTCAGGTGTAATGATTACGAGCACCTGGTCCAGCTTGGAGAACGTCACAAACGGCTTGACCTCAACCAGGCGCGTCAGACCGCTTGAACGCTTCCTTAAGTTACTTACTGTTCCTATTACGATCCCGGGCGGACAGGTGCCGCCCAGGCCGCTGGTCTCCATTATGTCTCCCACCTTGACCTCAGCATCTTCCTTCATCGGTTCGAACCTGAGAATCTCTTCGTTTTGTCCGTCCATTATCCCTGTCTCCCTCGAGCTCTGATCGCGAACCCCAATCCCGGAGCGGGAGTCTGTGATCAGCTGGACCACCGATGACCTGGAACCGACGGATATGACCCTGCCAACGAGGCCCTCCTCGGTCACCACGGCCATATATTTCTTAATCCCGCTGGAGGACCCCTTGTTAATGATCATCATGCGCTGCCAGTTGTCTGGTGACTGGCCTGCGATGTCCGCGCCAACCGTCTCCAGCTGGGCCTGTGTCTCCGACCATTTCAGCAGTTGTTTGAGCTCCTGATTTTCGGCCTCGAGCTCTCTGGCTTCGATTTTCTTCCTGCGAAGCTGGTCGACTTCCTTTTGCAGGTCGGCTCTCTGTTTGGATAGCGAAGGTAGGTGAAAGACGTTCACGACCCCGTCCTTGATGGGTCTGAAAATCTTCTCGAATGCCCGGCCGATGGGCGAAATAAGGTCGAGGAAAAAGTTCTGGATCGAGTGGAGTGGCCCTGTGTCGCTCTCGCGCACATAGAGGGTCACAACGGCAACACAGATGATAATGATCACGATGAGGATAATACGGTTTCTGCTTGTTCTGGGAGCGGCAGGCATGGTTAATACTCGAAGGGCGTCACTGCCCCGCCGAGGAAATCAACACCTTCTTCATTATGTCGAATTCTTCGAGGCACTTACCGGAACCCATCGCCACGCACAGGAGAGGATCCTTGGCGGTATGAACCGGCATGCCCGTCTCGTTGCGAATTCTCTCTTCAAGGCCGCTAAGGAGAGCCCCGCCTCCGGCTAACACTATCCCCTCATCCATGATATCGCTGGCCAGCTCGGGCGGGGTACGGTCGAGCGCGTCTTTAACCGTCTGGACGACCTGGGACACCGGCTCCTCGATCGATTGCCTTATCTCATCCGCCGTCACCACAACGGTCTTGGGAAGGCCGCTGGCAAGGTCCCTGCCCTTGATCTCGTCTTCCTCCTCGTCATCGCTGATCGCAAACGCCGACCCTATCTGCAGCTTCAGAGCTTCGGCGGTCCGCTCCCCTATCATCAACTGATAGTCGCGCTTGATGTAACTTATTATCGCCTCATCCATCTCGTCACCGCCCACCCGGAGCGATTGGCTGGTCACGATGCCGCCCAGCGAAATAACAGCTACCTCCGTTGTTCCACCGCCTATGTCCACGACCATGTTGCCTATCGGTTCGTGTATCGGAAGTCCCGCCCCGATGGCGGCCGCCATCGGCTCCTCGATTATGAAGGCGGCCCTGGCTCCGGCCTGTATGGTGGCCTCTTCGACCGCCCTCTGCTCCACGCCGGTTATTCCACTCGGCACCGCTACGACTACCCTCGGCCGGGCAAGCGATCTTCGCTGGTGTACCTTCTGGATGAAATAACGAAGCATCTTCTCGGTAACGTCGAAGTCCGCGATGACGCCGTCCTTCAAGGGGCGGATGGCGACGATGTGCGCCGGGGTTCTGCCGACCATGCGTTTCGCCTCTTCGCCTACGGCGATTATCGCGTTTGTAATTGTGTTTACCGCAACGACGGAGGGCTCGTTGAGAACTATGCCCTCGCCCTTTACATAGACGAGCGTATTTGCGGTTCCCAGGTCAACGGCCATATCCTTTCCGAACGACCCGGAACCCAACATCCTAGCAATCAAAGACACTTTGAAAACTTCTCCTGTTGTAATTCAACGGCACTGCACCGCGCAAAAGCCCCGCGGCTCGGTACCGCGCTCAGATAACAAATTAACCATAAACCGCTCGATAAAGCTACACGCAATATTAACACAACTTTACTCTTGGAACATTAGTGCACCAAAACAACAAAGAGCGAGTGTTATGCCGCAAATCTGGGGTCAGGCCCCGTCCTTCATTCGGGAAAGAAGAGTTCAATCTCCCTTTCCGCGCTCTCGGGGGAATCAGAACCGTGAACCAGGTTGTGGGTTACGCTGGTGGCATAAGCGCCGCGTATCGAACCGGGGGTGGCCTCCAGGGGATCGGTCGGCCCCATGACTACCCTCAAAGACTCGATCGTATTCTCACCTGCAATCACAGCGATGACGGACAACCCACCGGTTATGTAATCAATGAGGTCGTCGTAGAACGGCTTGCCTTTGTGCTCGGCGTAATGCGTTTCGGCCAGCTCCCTGTCAATAACCTCGCTCTTGATTTTCTCGATGCGGTAACCTTTGCGCTCCACGCGCACAAGCACCTCTCCAACCAAGCCACGGGCAACACCGTCAGGTTTTACTATCAGCAATGTCCGCTCAAACGCCATATACCCTCCTCACCTATCCTGTCGCATTTCGCGGGAAGCTTTTTGGTGACGGAATAATATCCGCGCTTCCGAGACTGTATAAAGCGACCCCGTTACGCATATAAGGCCTCTAGGCCCGGCGCTATTATACGCCAGCTTCATAGCTTTCGAAAAATCAGGTTCCACCTGATGTTTGATCCCTGCCATACGGCAGTAGCTGCCCAGGCGCGGGGCGCTGATGGAGCGCGCGCTTCGGTTCTCCGTGACGATCACCTCGTCGGCTATCGCCCCCAGCACCTTAAGCATGCCACGCGCATTCTTGTCTTCCAGTATCGCGATGACTACAACGAGACGCTTGTAATCGAACTCGCCGGTCAGAGCGGCGGCCAGCCTGTCCATTCCGAGTACGTTGTGGGCGCCGTCGGCGATAACCAGCGGGCGCTCGGAGATCATCTCCAGGCGCCCCGGCATGCCGCTCGATTCCAGTGCGCTTCGGTAAGTTTCAGGGTCCGTGGTTTTACGCGGGTCCGTATAGGCCTGGCAGGCCGCTATCGCGCAGGCCGCGTTTATCGCCTGGTGTTTGCCGATGAGCGGCAGTTTTACGTCCTTAAACTCTGCGCCCTCGAGCCCTCGCACCGAAATGAACTGAGCGGGAGTCTCCCCCGATACGCGGTATGGGACTTGGTACTCGAGTCTAAAATCCCGTCCAAAGACTTTCATCTCGGCAGAGACCTCCTCGCAGCGCTGAGCCATAATCGCCAGGATGCCCCCGCTGCCCTCACTTGTCACCAGTACGCATCCCTCGTTGATGATACCCACCTTTTCCCCGGCTATTTCCTCGCGGGTGTGCCCCAGCTCGTTGACGTGGTCGAGGTCGACGTTGGTAATGACGGCCACGTTGCAGTCCACCACGTTGGTCGAATCCCACCGTCCTCCCATTCCGACCTCAAGCACAGCGACGTCGACGGTCTCACGGTTGAAGTACCGGAACGCCGCCGCAGTGACTACCTCGAAGTACGTGAGGGCCCCGCCGACCTCCTTTTCCGCCTTCTCTATTAAAGGCTTTATCTCGGTCATTACCTCCGCGAACGAACTGGCGGGGATGAGCTTGCCGTTAACCACTATGCGCTCTCTTACAGTCTCCAGGTGTGGCGATGTAAAAAGACCAACTTTGTAGTCGCATGCCCTCAGTACAGCGGCCATCATGTGCGACACGGACGTCTTTCCATTGGTCCCGGTAACCTGGATCGCGTCGTATGCGTTCTGGGGTTCGCCCATAAGCCGGCACGCCGCTTTGATACGATCCAGGGATGGCTTTACCCCGAGTACAACCTTACTATCTAAGAAATCTACCGCTTCAGAGTACTTCATAGTTTTGCGTTTTGGGGTCAGGTCTCAAATCTTGCATTTTCGATCCGCTGACCTGGCTTAGCGCCAACAAAACGCAAGATTTAAGACCTGACCCCACTCTCACTACTCTTGCGCTCTCAGGGCGGCTATCTGGTCATTGAGCTTCCGTCGCTTGCCCAGCAGCTCTTGTTCCTTCTGACGCTCCTTCTCAACGACGCCGGCCGGTGCTTTTGACACGAATCCGTCGCTTGAGAGCTTGGCCGTGCTGCGTTCGAGTTCGGCCTCGACCTTCGCCAGGCGGCGCGCAAGGCGGTCGATCTCCTCTAGCGCATCAACCCCACTCTCGTACGATAAGTACACCTCCGCTCCCTCGACCACCACCCGCATGCCATAGCCCCCGCCGGGCGGTTCATCCGCAAATCGTATCTCGGATAGTCCCGCCAGCGAATAGACGTATTCGCTCTGTTTCTCGAGGATCGCGCGGCTGTCCTTATCGCATACCAGCACCGCGCCCACTTTGCCACCCGGCGGGATACCGTGCTCTGAGCGAGCGGACCTTATGCCCACCGTCACCGCCATTATGAGCTCCATCTCGCGCTCCGCGGAGAGGTCTCTTTCGAAGTCGGCCGCCAGCGGCCAGGTCGATATCATTATGGATTCGCCCGCGCCGGGAAGCCGCTGCCAAAGCTCCTCTGTCACGAAGGGCATGAACGGGTGCAGCAGGCGCAGAGAGCATTCGAGAACCTCGGATGCAACCCACTGCGCGGCCAGCTTCTCGCGTTCGGAACCCCTGTATAGCCGGGGCTTCGCGAGCTCAAGGTACCAGTCGCAGAACTCTCCCCAGAAGAATTGGTGCAGGGCTTTGCCCGCGATACTTAAGTTGAACGCCTCCATGCCGGCGTCGGCGCGTTCGATGAGCGAGGACATGCGGCTCAGTATCCAACGGTCGACCAGCTCCATCTCATCCGCTCCAACCTCGGTAGCGGGCTCGAATCCCTCAAGGTTCATAGTTACCAGACGCGCCGCGTTCCATATCTTGTTGACGAAGTTGCGGTTGCCCTCGATGCGCTCCTCGGAGAGGTTGATGTCTCTCCCGGGGACCGCGATCGATGCCAGCGTGAAGCGCAACGCGTCGGTGCCGTAGACGTCGATGACGTCGATGGGGTCGATGACGTTGCCGCTCGACTTCGACATCTTCTTGCCCTCGTAGTCGCGCACCAGCGCGGTAACGAATACTTCCCGAAACGGCACGTCGCCCATAAAGCGCAGGCCCAGCATCATCATCCGCGCCACCCAGAAGAAGATGATGTCGTGAGCGGTGGTCAGCACGGACGTGGGGTAGAACGCCTCCAGCACGCCGGTCTTCTCCGGCCAGCCCATGGTAGAGAACGGCCACAGCCCCGAGGAAAACCACGTATCGAGCACGTCCTCATCCCGGCGCAGGTTCTCCGAGCCGCAGGGGCATGCTTCGGGTGTCTCTATCTCGACAAGCTGCTCCCCGCATTCGTCGCAGTACCAGACCGGTATCTGGTGCCCCCACCACAACTGGCGCGAGATGCACCAGTCGCGAATGTTCTCCATCCAGTCGAAGTAGATCTTCTCCCAGCGCGCGGGGATAAAGCCGGTCTTACCCTCTCTTACCGCGTCGATCGCGGGTCGGGCGAGCGGCTCCATCTTCACGAACCACTGGGTGGAGAGATATGGCTCGATCTCGGTGTGGCACCGGTAGCAGTGCCCCACCGCGTGAAGGTGGTCCTCGATCTTTTCGATAAGGCCTTGAGCCTCAAGGTCTGAAACCACCGCCTCGCGCGCCTCGTAGCGGTCCATCCCGGCGTATTTGCCACCGTTCTCATTGATGGTTCCGTCGGGGTTCAGGATGTTGATCTGCTCCAGCGAGTGGCGCTTGCCTATCTCGAAGTCGTTCGGGTCGTGGGCGGGTGTCACCTTGACCGCTCCCGTCCCGAACTCGGGGTCCACGAACTTGTCCGTTATGACCCGGATGCGCCGCTCCACCAGCGGCAGTACGAGCGTTTTGCCGACTACATCGGCAAAGCGAGTGTCGGAGGGGTTGACCGCCACCGCGGTATCGCCCAGCATCGTCTCGGGCCTGGTGGTCGCTACCACCAGGGAGCCCTCTTCGTCGGCGTACGGATAACGTATGTACCAAAAGTGACCGCTTTTGTCTTCGTGCTCCACCTCGATATCGGAAAGCGCGGTGTGGCAGCGGGGGCACCAGTTGATGATGTACTTGCCCCGATAGATCAATCCTTCATCGTACAGTTCCTTGAAGACGGTGCGGACCGCGAGCGAGCAACCCTCATCCATCGTAAAACGCGTCCGCTCCCAGTCGCACGAGCAGCCCAGCCGCTTCAACTGGCTGATTATCGTACCGCCGTATTGCTCCTTCCACTGCCAGACCCGCTCTGTGAACTTCTCGCGCCCGAGCTGATGCCGGTCAACACCTTCGGCTTCGAGCTGCCGCTCCACCACGTTCTGGGTGGCGATTCCGGCGTGGTCGGTGCCTGGCATCCACAGGACCTCATAGCCCTGCATCCTGCGACGGCGGGCTACTATATCCTGGAGACCGTTGTTCAGAGCGTGCCCCATGTGGAGAACACCTGTTACGTTGGGGGGCGGTATGACCTGCGAGAATTTCGGCTTGTCGCTACCGGGGTCGGCGTGGAAGTAACCGCGCTCCTCCCAGAAAGCGTACCAGCGACCCTCGACTTCGCGCGGGTCATATGCGGTACCGAGCTCTTTTTCGCTTTTTTCAGAGGTCAAATCTCATCACCCATACTCCGTTTTTCCCCCAAATTGTAACAGAGTTTTGACCTGATCCCGATGTGCGTTATGATATGTGCGACTTCGACCGGAGGATTGCTATGTGGGTCCTAATATACTTGCTGATCGTCCTGTTGCCAATCGGGCTGATCGGCCTGGTTATTTTCGTTATAGCCGGGGCCGGCATGAATATCTACAGGACGGGCAAGCGTGGATATTCGGATGTCAAGCCGTTCATCGACAGCATGAACGCCAAGGTCAAGTTCGCCCAGGAGAAAACCGTCAAGTTCGCTGAGCGCGGAGACAACCTCGCCAAAAGCTTCGAGGAGATCAACGGCCGCTGGGCGTTCATAACAGAGGTATTCACTGAAACCAAGAAGTCACCGGCCGTAAAGCTCGCCGGTATGGCGGGCAAAATGAGGTCCAAGAAGTAAGGGACCTAAGCCTCTCTCAACCAAACCTGACTATCCGTGGCTGCCGTAGGCCGTTTCCTCTTCAGGGGGCTCGGTATCGCGTCCCCCCGAACGGGATGTCAACAACGTGGGCTTGAAGTTCTCCGAGACCACCTCGCGGGTCACCACACATTTGACGATATCGGACCGGGAAGGCAGGTCGAACATCGTCCCCAGCAGCGCCTCCTCCATGATGGCTCGCAGTCCGCGGGCTCCGGTGGAGCGCGCCAGCGCTTTGTCGGCGATCTCCACCAGAGCGCCCTCGGTGAAAATAAGCTCGACTCCGTCGTACTCGAAGAACTTCCTGTACTGCTTGACCAGAGCGTTCTTGGGCTTCACCAGGATGTCCGTCAGGTGCTCCTTGGTAAGCGTGTGCAGGGTGGTGACAACGGGCAGCCGCCCCACGAACTCCGGTATGAGCCCAAACTTCAGCAGGTCCTCCGGCATGATCTCAGCCAGCACCGCACCCAGGTCAAACTCATGCTTGGACTTTACGTCGGCCCCGAAACCTATTCCCTTCTTGCCGATGCGGTCCTCGATGATCTCCTCCACACCGGAGAACGCGCCGCCGCATAGGAACAGTATGTTTGTGGTGTCTATCTGAAGGAACTCTTGATGGGGGTGCTTTCGCCCGCCCTGTGGAGGCACGCTGGCAACGGTGCCTTCCAATATCTTTAAGAGCGCCTGCTGGACGCCCTCCCCGGATACGTCCCGGGTTATGCTGGGACTTTCGCTCTTGCGGGCAATCTTGTCGATCTCGTCGATGTAGATGATGCCGGTCTCGGCTTTTTTCACATCCAGGTCCGCCGCCTGGATGAGTTTGAGCAATATGTTCTCGACGTCCTCCCCGACATACCCCGCCTCGGTGAGGCTCGTCGCGTCGGCGATTGCGAACGGCACGTTCAGCAGTCGCGCCAGGGTCTGGGCCAGCAGCGTCTTTCCGCAACCTGTCGGCCCGATAAGCATGATGTTGCTCTTCTGCAGCTCCACGTCGTCGCTCGTCTCCGCGCCGACCTGGATGCGCTTGTAGTGGTTGTAGACCGCCACTGAGAGCACCGTCTTGGCCCGCTCCTGCCCGATAACGTATTCATCCAGGAACGTATATATATCCTTGGGCTTGGGCAGGCTGCCGAGCTGCACCTCCGGGGTCTCGGTCAGCTCCTCGGCTATTATCTCGTTGCAGAGCTCGATGCACTCATCGCAGATGTATACCCCGGGACCCGCGATGAGCTTCTTGACGTGCCTCTGGGTCTTGCCGCAGAAGGAACACTTGAGAAGATCGCTTCCGTCACTGAACTTCGCCAATTCCTGAAACCTCCGTAAACCCGCCTTGCTTATTTATCTTATCGGTCTCTCCAGCAAAACGACTAAGCAGGCCAGGCTCGTCGTGAGCCCGTCAGTCCCCGGTCTTTCGTTTCTCGATCACATCGTCGATAATACCGTAGTCCTTTGCCTGGCTCGGGACCATGATGAAATCCCGCTCCGAGTCGTCGTGGATTTTATCGACGTTCTGCCCTGTATGCTCGGCTAGAATCCCGTCCAGCATCGCCCTGGTTCGCAGTATCTCTTTGGCGCTTATCTCGATGTCGGAGGCCTGCCCCTGGGCGCCCCCCGCAGGCTGGTGGATAAGAATGCGAGAGTGCGGGGTGGCAAATCGCTTGCCGGGTGTGCCGGCGGCCAGCAGCACCGCCGCTCCACTCGCGGCCTGGCCGATGCAAACCGTCGATATATCGCAGCGCACGAACTGCATCGTGTCGTAAATCGCGAGCGTCGAGGTCACCACTCCCCCCGCTGAGTTGATATAGATGTTAATGTCCTTCTCGGGGTTCTCACTCTCCAGGTGGAGCAACTGCGCCATCACCAGGTTCGCGATGTGGTCCTCGATGTCGGTCCCGATGAAGACCACCCGGTCCTTCAGCAGGCGCGAATAGATGTCGAACGAGCGCTCGCCCCGGGGGGTCTGCTCTATAACGATCGGTACCAGCGTCTGGTTCCTTATGATATCGCTCATTTTTGCTCTGGGTCCTCCTCGTCCTTAACTTCAATATCTAACTCAGGTTCTTCGGCTTCATCAGCCTTGGTGTCATCATCCAACTCAGCTTGATCGGCGTCATCCCGCTGCGCCTCCGGCGCGTCAGCCTCCGGCGGTTGCTCCGCAACCGCGGTGTCAGCATTCAACTCAGCTTCATCGGCTTCTGCCTGCGGCGCCTCCGG
>Ga0209745_1000984_pt1 | contig 17155 bp, 18 predicted proteins | sample BarGraNGADG00312_FD_184495 | JGI IMG/M metagenome (GOLD analysis project Ga0209745, IMG submission 184495) | Arctic peat soil microbial communities from Barrow, Alaska - Barrow Graham LP Ref core NGADG0004-312 (SPAdes) (version 2) | ecosystem: Environmental > Terrestrial > Soil > Wetlands > Peat... | reverse complement strand
TGGAGCGGCCGCGCCGGTGACCGGCGCGGCCGCTTCGCGGTGGGTCGCGATCGTCAGTGGACGACGAGCGTGCCCTTCATGCCGTCGTGGATTTGGCAGACGAAGGTGTAGGTGCCGGCCGGTGCCGACGCGGACACACCGATCGTCCAGGTGGTCAGGACCGCGGTAGCCGGAAGGCCAAGCGCGGCCCGGGCGGCGTCGCTCGCGATGAGCCCGGAATCGGAGACGGTCGTCGGGTCCGCGAGCGTGCGGACCCCGTTCCCGGGTGCGAACTCGATCTCATCGGCGGGGTGCGGCGGCGTCCCGCACGCGAAATCGAAGGGGCCTGTCGGCGGGACGACGGTCGGCGTCGCCGGCGTGTCGGTCCCCGTCGACGCGTCCTCGCAGAGCGCGACCTGGTCCGTATGAAGCTCGCCCGGGAAGGTGACCGTGTGCGGCTCGTTCGTCGCGCGGGAGAACCACAGCACGAGGTCGCCGGGCTTCACCGACAGCGTTCCGGGCAGGAACTCGAGGATCGCAACGTGACTGCCGGCGCTTGACGTCCCGGCCGTCACCATCCAGAGGGTGTGACCATCGGGCAGGGTGGAGGTGGTGACGACGCTGCCCGCCGCCTCGGCGGCGAGGGCGTCCCTGATGTCAGCCGCAATCTGGTGCTTGACGCCCGAGGTGACCGCCCCGGGCGTGGTGGCCCGGACCGACGCCGGGGCAACCCGGATCGTCGCGGTCATGCCCGGGTGAACCCGGCAGTGCAGCGTGTAGGTGCCCACCGGGGCGTTGATGGTGACGACGAAGGGACCGGCGTCCGGTCCGAGCGGCGCGCCGCTGCTGACCACGGCGGCTCCGGTGAACGAGCACGGCTTCTTCGCCGTCCCGCAGGCCTGGGAGGTCGGCAGGATCGCCGGGATCCGGATCTGCGAATGCGTCTGGCCGCCCGGGTTCAGCGCCGTGTCGTCGGCGTCCGCGGCGGCGATGCCGTTGGCCCGAAGGTCCGTGGCCGCGCTGAGGCCCCTGGGCAGCAGGGTGGCCGTATGAAATCCCTCGAGCACAAACTGGATGGTCTGGCCCTTATGGACCGTCAACGATCGCGGGAAGAAGTCGTTGAAGCCCCAGGTGTGACCGGTGGGCACCGCGGCGGGCTGGTCCGCGAAGATCGTCAGCGGTGGCGCCGCTGCACCGACCGGTGAGACCCCGATGACGAGCGTCCCGGCCACCAGGCCGGTGGCTGCGATGAGTCGCAGCAGGTGCCCCGCACGCATGGTTCGGCTAGGCATGTACGTTGATCCCCCCTATTCGTGGATTCCGCCTGTGCCGCCCCGGACGGCAAGGGCGTGATGGTACGGCGAACCGGCAGGACGGTAAAGAGCGAAATCCGGCTCGCGCGCGTGAATCCTCGATGCGGGGACGACGATGCGGGGCGGCGCCTCACGTCGCGCTCAGAGTTGCCGCAGAATCGGGGCATGGCCTCGACCCTCCCCGACGACCCGATCCTGCCTGGCGCAACGTGGCGCCCGTTGACGCCGCGTGACGCGGTCCCACTCGCGGCCGCCGTCGAGGCGGCCCGGGTCGCGGATGGCGGGGAGGAAGTGCAGACCCCGGACGACATCATCCGCGCATTGACCGACCCCCAGGCGCCGGCCGTCACCAACACGCTCGGGCTGGTCCTCGACGATGGGACCTTCGCCGGCTGGGCATTCGTCCACGAGCGGTTCCACGCGCGGCTGGCGCGTCGCGCATTCCTCGATGGCGCGACCCACCCTGCCGTGCGCGGCCGCGGAATCGGGACGTTGCTCCTGCGCTGGGCGATCGATCGCGGCGAGGAGTCGCTCGCCACGCAGCCGGCGGACCTGCCGCGCTTCCTGGAGGCCTTCCGCGACGTGACCTCGACGGGTTCGGTCGAGCTCCACCGCGCCCACGGATTCGCGCCGGTCCGCCACTACATGGACATGCGGCGCGGCCTCGCGGCTGCGCTCCCGGCCGAACCTGACGTACCCGGAACCCGGATCGTGCCGTACGACGCCCCATTCGCGGAGCTGGTCCGCGACGCCCACAACGCTGCCTTCGCCGACCACTGGAGCTCCGAGCCGGTGAGAGCGGAGGACTGGGAGCGCGATTTCGTGGGCGAGCCGCACTTCCGGGCCGACCTCTCGTTCGTCGCGCTCGCGGGCGACGAGGTGGCCGGGTACAGCGTCAACTACTGCAGCGAGGCAGACTGGGCCGTGAGCGACGTCCGCGATGCGTGGATCGGCCAGCTGGGCGTCCGGCGTGCGTGGCGAGGCCGCGGCCTGGCGACCGCCCTCCTGGTCCGCAGCATGGAGGCGTTCCGCGCGGCCGGGATGGAGGCAGCCTCGCTCGGCGTCGACGCGGAGAACCCGACCGGCGCCGTCGGGCTCTACGAACGGCTCGGCTTTGCGGTCAATCGGCGGTTCGTGCGCCTGCGTCGTCCGGTCGCCGACTGAGGCCGCGGGTGCCCGTCATCGTCCGCGAGGCCCGGCCCGAGGAGCACGCCACACTCGGCGAGCTCGTGGTGGCCGCGTACCGGTCGCTGCCCGAGTTCGACGAGCCGGGCTACGAGCCGGAGCTGCGAGACGTGGCCCGGCGGGCGCGCGAAGCGGTGGTCCTGGTTGCGCTCGATGAATCCGCCGATCCTCCGCTGCTCGGGTGCGTCACGTACGTCCCGGGTCCCGAGAGCCCGTGGGCCGAGCTCCTGGAGCCGGGCGAGGCCGCGATCCGCATGCTGGCGGTGGACGCGGCCGCGCGAGGCCGGGGTGCCGGGACCGCCCTTGCTGCGGCGTGCGTGGCACGGGCACGAGCGGAGGGCCGCGCCGCGATCTTCCTGCACTCGCTCCCGTACATGCGCGCGGCCCAGGTGATCTACGCCCGGCTCGGGTTCACCCGGCGGCCGGACCGCGATTGGGAGCCGGTGCCCGGGGTACGGCTGCTGGGATTCTCGCTGCCCCTCGAGGGTCTCCGCGGCTGAGGCGCGTCCGGGCGTCCCGTCCGTACGCGGATCGCGCGTCGACCGTGCCATGACCCCGGACGGGGGGGTACTCCCGGGCCATCGCTACTCCATGTTCGCGTTGCTACGGTGCACCCGTCCGCCATCGAACCGAATGACGCGTTCCAATCTCGGCTCACGCCAGGGAGCTCGCACCAGCCCGTGGTCGTTCAATCCGAGTCCGCCGTCGAGAGCCTCCCGTCAACCCGCCTGCCCGCGGCGCATGCGGTGGCGGTCACCGGACGCGCTGGGCCGGGCGGCGGCGTCGCCGTCCGGGAGGCGGCCGTTCGGCGCATCGCGGCCCAGGTCAGCGGACAACCAGACCTCGGACGGGTCTTCGACGACGTCCTGCACCACGCGATGGAGCTGTTCGAGATCGAGGGAGCCGGGCTGTGGACCCTCGAGGAGGGCGAGCGTCCGTTCCGCCTCGCCGCCGAGCACGGTCTCGCTCCTGCCCTGATCGAGGCCATCTCCGGCCCGACGCCGACCCCCAGGTCTCCCCGGCGGCAGGCCGCCGCGGCGGCGCGGCGAGCCGTCGCGTCCACACGGCCGCAGGTGATCCGGACGAGCTCCGCTCGGACACGGGCGGACCCCGCCCGGGTGCAGGGCGGCCGGGCACGGACTCGCCAGGACGGAGCCGGGACGGACTGTTGCGTCCCGGTCATCGTGCTCGACGAGCCCGTCGGGCTGCTCGTCCTCTCGCGCGCGGCGTCCGGCGCCTGGTCCGCGGAGGACCTCGACCTCGCCGCAGCCTTCGCGGTCCAGATGGGCGTCACCATCCAGAACGCCCGCCTCTACAGCCGGGTGCAGTCATTTGCGGCACGCCTCGAAGCGATCAAGGACCTGGCCGGGAACCTGAACCGGATCCACGAGGTGGCCGCGATCGGACAGGCCATCGTCGCCGAGATCCGCCGCCTCTTCGACTCCGACACGGCCCGGGTCTACGCGGTCGACCACGCGACGGGGATGTGCGAGCCGATCGCCTTCGGCGGGGTCTTCCTTGGAACCGCCGAGCCGTCGCGCGAGGTCCTCCAGGTCGAGATCGGCCGAGGGCTCACGGGCTGGGTCGCCGCGAACAATGCGCCGATCCGGGTGGCCGACGCACGCACCGATCCGCGACGCCTCACGGTCGGCTCCGACGAGGAGCCGGAGTCGATGCTCTTCGCACCGATGACCTACGAGGAGGTGGTCCGCGGGGTCATCGTCGTCTCGAAGAAGGGCTTTGATCGCTACGCGGCGGACGACCTGACCACGCTCTCGATCTTCGCCGGCTTTGCCGCGCAGTCGCTGGTCAACGCCGAGAACATCGAACGGCTCAGCCGGCAGCAGGTCGAGCTGGAGCATCGGCTCGCCGGGCAGCGGGCGCTCCTCGAGGTCAACGAGACGCTCCTGGGTTCCGGGGATCCCCGCGAGGTCCTTGAGCTGATCGCCGACGGTCTCAAGGCCGTCGTGCGGTACGACAACCTGACCATCTACCGCCTCGACCGCGTGCAGGAGGTGCGCGTCGCGGTGCTGGCGCGGGACCGCTTCGCGGACATCATCCTGGCCGAGAAGATCGAGATCGGGAGCGGCCTGACCGGCTGGGCAGTCGAGCGCGGCGAGGCCGTGCTGGCCAACGACGCGCAGCTCGATCCGCGTGCGATGAACATCCCCGGCACTCCGTCGGAGGCCGAGTCGCTCATCGTGGTGCCGCTGCGGGTGGGCGGCGAGGTGATCGGCACGCTGAACGTAGGGCGCATGGGCGAGGCCAAAGCGCACTTCACGCCCGACGAGTTCGAGCTCGTGAAGCTGTTCGCCGGCCAGGCCTCGATCGCGCTACAGACGGCGGAGGCGATCCAGGCCGCTGAGCTGCGCGCCGACCGCGACGCGCTCACCGGGCTCCGAAACCACGGCGTCTTCCAGGCCGCCGTCGATGACCTGCTGGAGCGCGGCCGCCTGGGGTCGGGAACGTTCGCCCTCCTCATGCTGGACCTCGACGGGTTCAAGGCGTTCAACGACACCCGCGGCCATCCGGCGGGCGACCGGCTGCTGCGTGCCGTCGCGAACGCCCTGCAGGCGGCGGTTCGCGAGGACGATCGGGTCTATCGCTACGGAGGCGACGAGTTCGCAATCCTCCTTCCCGGCGTCGGCCGCGAGGAAGCGGAAGCGGTCGCGGATCGCCTTGCGTCGGGGGTCGTGGCGCTCGAGGGCCCGGACGACGGGCCGGGCGTGACCATCAGCATCGGGATCGCGATGTACCCGGCCGACGGGCGGATCAAGAACGACCTCGTGATGCTCGCCGATGCCGAGCTCTACCTCGCCAAGGGGTTGCGGCGCCACGAGGGGCCGGCTGTGCGCGGTGCTCGCGCGGGTCGTGGCGCGACTTCCCGTCCGCTCGCCGCGACCGACCCGGAGCCGGGAGCCGACCCACGGCTGGAGGTGGAGGTGCACGCCAACGGCGACGGCCTGCGCCGCCTGGCCGACGCGTCCTTCGAGGCCTTGGTCATCCACCGCGACGGATACGTGCTCGAGGTCAACGCTGCCTTCGCCGACCTCTTCGGACCGGCGACCGACCAGGTCGCGGGGACGCCGGTCCTGGACCTGTTCCCCGCGGCGGCACGTTCGGCAATCCGGGTGCAGCTGACCGGGGACCGCGAGGCGCCCTTCGAGACGGTCGCCCTCCTCGCCGATGGCACCGAGGGACCCGTCGAGCTGGTCGGCCGGACGATCCAGTACCTTGACGAGGCCCCGGCCCGCGCGACCGCTGTGCGCGACATCCGCGAACGGCGCGCGATCCAGGAGCGCCTCGCGCACCAGTCGTCCCACGACGCGTTGACGTCGCTGCCGAACCGCTCGCTCTTCCTCGACCGGGTCGCCCGCGCGCTCACGTCGGCACGGCAGCGGGGCGCGGCACCCGCTGCCGTCCTGCTCCTTGACCTGGATCGCTTCAAGGTCGTGAACGAGAGCCTGGGCCACGCGGTCGGCGACCAGATCCTGGCGGCCGTCGGCTGGCGTCTCGGCGCGGCGGTCCGGCCCGGCGACACCCTCGCCCGGCTCGGCGGCGACGAGTTCGCGCTGCTCCTCGACGGGATCGCCGACGAGGCGGGCGCGCGCGTGATCGCGGAGCGCCTGATCGACACGCTCGCGGAGCCGTTCCCGGCGGACGACCGGGACATCAACATCGGTGCGAGCGTCGGCGTCGCGGTCGCCACGTCCGGCGGCGTCGGCGCGGCAGACCTGCTCCGGGACGCCGAGATCGCGCTCTATCGGGCCAAGTCGAGCTCCCTCAGCCGGGTTGCGGTCTTCGAGCCGAGCATGGGCGGGGCCACCATGGCCTGGCTCGAGCTCGACACGGACCTCCACAGGGCCGTCGAGCGCGGCGAGCTGCAGCTCTACTACCAGCCCCTGATCGACCTGCGGACAGGGGTCATCGTCGGCCACGAGGCCCTGGTCCGCTGGGAGCACCCGACCCGCGGGCTGCTCGGCCCGGACGACTTCATCCCCCTCGCCGAGGAGACGGGTCTGATCCTGGGAATCGGCCAATGGGTGCTGTCCGAGGCATGCCAGCAGACGCGGGCATGGCAGCTCGCGATGCCCACCGAACCGCCGCTCAGCGTGAGCGTGAACCTCTCGGGCCGCCAGTTCACCCAGCCGGACCTCGCCGCGACCGTCGCCGGCGTGCTCGCGGCGAGCGGCCTGCCGGCCTCGTCCCTGGAGCTGGAGATCACCGAGACCGTTGCCATGAGCAATGCGGCGGCGACCGGGGTGACCCTGCGGACGCTCCGCGAGCTCGGCGTCCGCCTCGCGCTCGACGACTTCGGGACCGGCTACTCGTCCCTCGCCTACCTGTCGGAGATGGCCCTCGACAGCATCAAGGTCGACCGGGCCTTCGTGGCGGGGTTGGCGGTTCCCGGGACGAACCACTCGATCATCGCGGCCGTCTCGGCGCTCGCGCGCGGGCTCGGCCTCCAGGTGACCGCCGAAGGAATCGAGGAGCCGGAACAGCTCGCCGCCGTCATCGACCTCGGCTGCGACCGCGGCCAGGGCTTCTTCCTGGCGATCCCCCTCCCCGCGCCCGCGGCGCTGGCGTCGCTCATCGCGGAACCCGTGCGCGACCTGCGCATCCTCATGCAAGCCAGCGCCGCGTAGCGCCCGACGACGCGATCAGCGACGGTCGCCGAAGAGCCGCAGCAGCATGAAGAACAGGTTGATGAAGTCCAGGTAGAGCTTGAACGCGCCCATGACGGCGCCCTTCTCCATCGCGCCGGCCCATGCCGCCACGGCTCCGCTCTGGATCTGCTGTACGTCGTACGCGGTGAGGATCGTGAAGATCACGACCCCGGCGACGGAGATGCCGAAGCTGAGCAGGGTCCCGCCGACGAACACGTTCACGAACATCGCGACGATCAGGCCGACCAGCCCCATGAACAGGTAGGCGCCGATGTTCGAGAGGTCCCGCTTCGTCACCGCGCCGTACACGGCCGCCGCGCCGAACACGGCCGCAGCCGCGCTCCCGGCCGCCACCACGCTGCCGAGGTCGTAGACGCGGAGGATGAACCCGAGCGTCACGCCCGTGAGCGCGGCGTAGGCGAAGAAGAGCAGCAGCCCGACCGAGGCCGGGATCCGGCGGATCGCGAGGGTCAAGCCGAAGGCGATCGCCAGCTGGGCGATGACCAGGGGCAGGAAGAGGCCGGCCAGGTCGGTGACCTGCGCGTCGGACATGCCCGCCACGACCGCGCCGACGCCGGTCGTCAACAGCAGGCCGAGGAACATCCAGAAGAACGCCTGGGTAAGGAACGCCTGCGCGAGCCGCGCATCCGGGCGGACGCCGACGCGACCCGGCGTGGCGTACGGATTGATCATCATGGTGCGAGGAATCTCCTTTGTCGCTACCGGAACACGTGCTCCGGACCCCTATTCTCTCGCAACCCCGAAAGCGTGCACGGCGCCGGGTTCGGCGCGATGCGCCGCCCGCATCAGCGCCGGCGGCCGCGGTCCCGGATCCGGGCGGCCGTTGCCGTGTGCGACTCGGCCTGCTCCGCGGCGCGCGCGAGGACCCACAGGAGGTCGGCGAGCCGGTTGAGGTACGCCAGCAGGTGCGGCCCGGGAAGGAGCGCCGTGCGATCGAGCGTCACGGCACGCCGCTCCGCTCGCCGGAGGATCGTCCGGGCCAGCTCGAGCGCCGCGCTTGTGCGCGTCTCTCCGGCCACGACGAACTCCTTTGGAAACACGATCCGGGCCTCGTAGTCCGCGAGCACGGCCTCGATCCCGGCGACCATGGCCGCGGAGACACGTGTCGTCCCGTCCTGGAGGCGGTCCCACGCGGTGGGGTTCGCGGCCAGCTCCGCGCCTGCCACGAAGAGCTCGCGCTGGATCCGCAGGATGAGCGGCTCGATCTCGGCAAGGGCCGGCGGGAGCGCATCGAGGCGCCGCTTGACGTCCAGCTCGGCGCGGGCGAGCCCGAGCGCCGCGACGGTCTCATCGAGGGTCCCGTAGGCCTCGGTTCGGAGGTCGTCCTTCGGGATGCGATCGCCCCCGAAGAGAAGGCCCGTCGTGCCGTCGTCGCCCTTCTTCGTGGCGACGGAGGACGGGCGCGATGCGGCGGAGGGCTCCGGGCTCACCACATGAGGCCCGCGTCGCGCGGGTCCCAGCGCTCTGCGAGCAGCGTCACCTTCACCGGGTGGTCGAGGACGGACTCGGCCTGCTCCTTGACCTGCGCGATCATCGAGCCCGCGTACGGGCAGAACGGGGTCGTGAGGATCATCTTCACCTCCGACTCCGCCTCGCCGATGATCACCTGCTTGATCAGGGCCAGCTCCACGACGTTCATCCCGATCTCCGGGTCGACGACCTCGCGGAGGGCGTCGAGGATCGCGAGCTCCTTGGCGCGGCGCTCTGCGTCGAACGCGGGCGCGACGACAGGCTGGGCGGTTGCTTCGGCGACGGTCGGCTGATCAGTCATGGGTGGCTCTCAGTGGTGCCGCGGGATCGCGACGGCTCCGGGGAAGCGTAGCACCGTTGCCCCGAAAGACGAGCCCGCAGGTCGGAATTACCCGAGGGACGATCAGCCGGGTGCGGGCGCCGTCGCTCCGACATCGAGGACCACGCCCGGGCGGCGCAGCTCGTCCGGAAGGCCGGCCGCCTCCGCCCCGGTGAACCCGGGCCCGACCAGCGATCCGTCGGCTGCCAGGAACTCCGCGTAGCGCTCGGGGTGGTCAGCCGCGTAGCAGAACGCGAACGCGATGCCGAGCCATCGCAGCTCGGGGTTGTCGGTCAGGATCCGGGTGAGGCCGTAGCCGCTGCGCCGCATCTCCAGGAGCTGGTGGACCGTCAGCCGGCTCCCGTAGCAGAACGGCTCGCCGTTCATGACCAGCGGATCGACCTGCACCCACTTGATCGTCATGCCTCAGCCGCCCTTGTAGAGGGCGAACAGGTAGCGATTGCGCTTCCTCGCATCGCCCGCGAGGCCGCGATGCCAGCGGAAGGTCGCGATCCCCTCGTCGAGGGCCGCGTCCGCGACGGCGCGCTCCTCGTTCGAGAGGACGGCGGCGAGGGCCACCCGCACGCCTTCGGAGAGCGCGATGAGGTCGTCCATCGGCACGCGGCGGCGGCGGAAGACCGGGGCCACCCACTCGGCCCACTCGCGGACCTGGGCGGGGCTGCCGGACGCGACCGCGCGGGCAACGCGCTCGAGATAGCCATCGGTGTCGCGGAGCAGGTGGCGGAGCCCGGTGTCGCCGTGGCGCTCGCGAAGCGTGGGATCGCCCTCGACGGCGGCCTCCAGCGCACGCGCCGCCAGCCGAACGCGCGACGCGCGGATGCGGTCCGCGCCCGCGGGGAAGCCCGCGGTCATGTCGGTGGTCGGTAGGCCCAGGGCGGGGTGGCTCACGGCCCGAAGTCTACCAGCGGGGCTCGTCGCGGCGGGTACCATCGACCCATGCCCGATCGAGATCCCGGCGACGTACGGCCGCGGCGGCTGCTGGCGCATGCCCCGTCCGATCGGTATGCGGCGAACCCGCCGGCGCAGGCCGGCGACCGGGCATCAGGCGGCCCCGGAACCGCCATCCTGCTGGGCCTCCTCGCGGCAGGGATCGGGGCCGCCGTCCACGTGGCGATCGCGGTCCTCTTCCTGGCGACGGGCGGGCTGCTCGTGGTCGCCGCCACGCTCGGGTTCGTGGTCGGCGCCGTCGTCCGATACGGCGCCCGCTCGCGGGTGCGAACCGGCGCGCGGCGCGGCCTCGGAATCGGCCTCGCGGTGGTGGCTGTCGCGGTGGCGCTCGCCGCCAACTGGGGCCTCTCGGGCGCGTATCTCGGCCCGATCGACTACCTCGACCAGGTCTACGGGTTGCTGGTCCCGCTGCAGGTCGTGGCTGCGGCCGCCGGCGCGTTCGCCGGGACCCGCTAGCAAAGGAGGCGTTACCCCATGCCCGGCTTCCCGACCTTCGACCACTGGTTCCCGCCGGACCAGCCCCCCGAGCGACGGCCGGCACCCGTCTACGCGCTGCGCCATCCGAGCGAGAACGAACTTGCCGCGCTCCAGGGTCGTCTCGGAGACTGGGTCGAGGAGGCCGGGGCCGCCGGCCCGGGTCGCGCCTGGACGCGCCACGTCGCGGGCACCTCGTGGCTTGCCGAGGCCGAGTCGGAAGGGCGTCCGCTGGGCGTCCTCCTGGGGTTCACCTCGCCCGATCACCCCGAGGAGGCGGTGATCCAGCGGATCGGCGTCGACCCGGAGTTCCGGCACCGCGGGATCGGCCGAGCGCTGGTCGAGCGCTTCACCCTCGAGCGGGCGCAGGCCGGTGCGACACGCATGACCGCCGCCTGCCGACCCGACGACCGGCTGGCGCTCGCGTTCTTCGGTTCCATCGGGTTCGAGCCCAATGCCGGGCCCGGCAGCCGGAAGCTCTACGGCGTGCCGGCATTCGAGAGCTGGGACGGCCCGGGAGAGGACCGCGTGCTGCTCGAGCGGCAGATCAGCCCGTAGCCGTCGACTCCGCGATCTCGGCGAGGATCGCACCCGGCGTCAGCTGCTCGGTCAGGAGGCGTCGGAAGCGTCCCGCCTGGTCGGCCGGCGGAACCCGCTCGAGCCAGCGGGACAGGAGGCGCTCGCCTTCGAAATAGACGAAGACGTACGTGCGCCAGAGCGGGTGCTCGATGAACTCGAGCCGCTTGGCCGCCCGGTCGGGGGTGGTCAGCAGGTATCGCTCCAGGTAGGCGACGACCTCCTCGCGAGTCGCCCCGTCGGCATGCCGGAGGAGCGCCGCGTTCCCGCGAACGCCGCCGAGGGCGGCCGTCGCGCGGGTGATCGCGACCTGGACCGCGGCGGCTCCGCGGGCGGCGGCCGGGTCGCGGGCCACCTCCAGGCCGGCGAGCCGGTAGACCTCGACCAGCAGGTCCGCCTCGTCGGCCGTCGGGACGGCGAACCGACGACCGAGGTCGGCGAGCCCTTCGGACAGGAGGCATTCCGGCGCGTTGATGCAGAGGACCGACGCCTCGAGGCGGCCGGCCGTCGCGACGAGGTGCGCCTCGTGCCAGGCGTGCTCCAGGTGGTGGCCCGGGTACGTCTCGTGGGGGAGGACGCTCAGCAGGTCGGCGGCACGGGTCGGCAGGTCGGTGTTGATCTCGACCCGGCTTCGCAGGCCTCCGTCGTACCAGTTGTAGCCCGACCATGGCTGATCGCGGACGAGCGAGACTGTCAGATTCTCGCCGACCGGCAGGCCGAACAGCGTGCGAGCGCGCTCCCGGAAGCCCGGCAGCAGCGCGTCGATCACGGCCCGCAGCCGATCCGGCGGGATCGTGAAGCGGGCGTCCCAGGAGGCCGTCCGCTCGGCGAGCGTTCCCGTGCCGGGGAGCAGGCGCGCGAGGTCCGCGGCGGCGGCCGCGAAGACCGCCTCGTCGATCCGCTCGGGGGTGAGGTCGAAGCACGCGCTCACGTGGTCGAGGTACGGAAGGCCGTCCCCCTCGAGGGCCCGCGCCTGCGTCTCCAGCGCCACGAGCTGGGCGGTGAGCCAGCGGCGGCGGTCCGGCTCGAAGACCCCCTCCTCGACGCGGGCGCGGAGCTCCGCGGCGTCCTCTCGCAGGCGCGACGGCGGGCGCGGCCCCTCGGCGTCGACCTGCGCTCGGAGCGCGGCTGGCCCGAAGTAGCCGTCCACGAGGCCGGGAACCAGGCGGTCGAGCCGGAGGACGAGGAGCAGGTAGTCGCGGGCGATGGGATCGGGGGCGATCATCGCGCTCCGCCGGTGATCAATGCTCGTCCGGCCGTTCAGCGCTGCATCCGCGGCGGTCGCGGCGCGCGCGGAGCGTCGTGATCGGCGTGGAGCGAAGCCTGCTCGCGAGCCAGCCGGACGCGTTCGGCCAGGTCGTCCGCTTCGGACGGGAGCCCGAATCGGCCGCGCCGGGGGCCGGCGCCATCGCCATCGACGACACCGCGAGCCTCGCCGGCCCCCTCGGCAATGCCGGCCCCCTCGACATCGCCGGTCCCCTCGGCATTGGCGGCGTCGTTCGGGTCGGCGGCCCCCTCGGGCGCGCCCGGATCGACACGCGGCTCTGCGGACGCGCCGCCGATCCCGATCCCACCCGTCTCGCCCCGGAAGGGCATCCCCTGCCGCTCCACGGCGTCGAGGCTCATCCGCAGCGCGCTCGTCTTCTGTCCGGCCACGTCGCGGACCTCGGCCGCCTCCTCGTCCGGCGTGAGCGGCCGTCCGCGCACGATCCCCTTCGGCTTGCCCACCATCAGCCACGCCAGGTGGTAGCGGTCCATGCTCCCCCACGCCGCCTCGAGCAGCTCGTCCGAACGCTGCAGCCAGTCACGGAGCGCCCACAGGGACGGCACGGCGTCGAGGCCCTCGCCCTCGGCGATCAGCGCCCTCGTGCGATCGATCAGCTCCTCGCGGGTCATTGGCGGAGTGTATGACGCGAGCCCCGCCGGGCCGCCGGCTCCGGCCTCGGCCACCCGGCCGGGGGCTCGGCTTCCGGTCGCGGAGCCGCCGGCAGCGGTGGCATCCGTGTCATCCGCCGGAATGGGCCACGATCCACGCCTCGCGCGCGTCCCGCAGCCGGCGCGCCCACGCGCCGGGGCGGCCGTCCCCGATCGACCGTCCGGCGACCTCGACCAGCGGCACGATGCCGGCCACCGACGAGCACAGGATCGCCTCGTCGGCGCCGAGAAGCTCCTCGAGACCGAACGCGGCCTCGCCCGCGGCAAGTCCGACGGCCGCTGCGCCGTCCACGCCGAGCAGCCAGTCGCGCGTCGTGCCGGCAAGCACGCCCGTCGCGAGGGGCGGCGTCCGGAGCGCGTCCCCGATGACGAGGGCGAGGCTCGCCGTGGTCGCCTCGGCGACGTGCCCGTCGATGGTGAGCGAGATCGCGTCGTCGGCGCCGGCGCGGTCCGCCTCGAGCTTCGTCCAGACGTAGTCGGCGCGCGAGACCGTCTTCACGCCGGCGAGGGGGCTCGCCGGGTCGCGTCGGGCGGTCGACACGATCGCCCGGACGCCGCGCTCGAGGAGCGCTGCCGGGACGCCCGGGTTCGGCCAGGCCTGCACGACCAGCGTCGCACGGATGTCGCGCCAGCCGGCCGGCAGGAGCCCGCGGGACGCGGGCGCGCCGCGCGAGACGGTGATCCGGACTGCGGCATCCGCGGGCGCGTTGACGGCGACCGTCGCCGTGATCGCGGCGGCCACGTCCGCATCCGACCACGCGAGCGGGATCTCCAGCGTCGCGAGCCCGGCGCGCAGCCGTCGAAGGTGGCCATGCAGCTCGATCGGCACGCCGCGGCGAACGCGCAGCGTCTCGAAGACCCCATCGCCAAGCAGGAATGCACGGTCGGCCACGGGAAGGGCCGGTGCGTCGGCAGGCTGCAGGCGACCGTCCACCCAGGTGACGGGTCCGGCGCCCGCCGGGTCGTGGCTCTCGTTCACGGCTGCTCCTCTCCGACGACCCGCCCGCCGATCGCGCGGAGCGGGCCACGCGCCCTCGTCCGGGTCTCCTCCCATTCCGCCGCGGTGTCGCTGCGCCACGTGATCCCGCCGCCGACGTGGAAGGTCAGGCGCAGGCCATCGGCCACGAACGTGCGGACCAGGATCGACGATCCCGTCGCGCCCGCTGCATCGACCCAGAGGGCGGCGCCGCAGTATGGACCGCGCCGAACCGGCTCGAGCGCCTCGATCAGCTCTATTGCGCGGATCTTCGGAGCCCCGGTCATCGAGCCGCCCGGGAAGGTGGCGGCCAGGAGGTCGAGCGCGGCGCGGCCCGGGCCAGTCGGCCGGCGATCGTGGAGACGAGATCCTGCACGCTCGGGGTCCGCTCCAGGCAGACACCGTCGAGGACGGGATGGCGCTCGAGGACGAGCTGTGGGAGGCGGGCGGCGACCGTTCGGGTCAACCCACCCTTCCGAGTGGACACGCGGGGATTATCGACATTGCGTCGGTCGATCGGCCGCGGGCCGTTCAGCACTGGCGCCGTTCGGGCTCGTCGCCGGACCATGCCCGGGCGGAACAGTCCGTCCGAGGAGTGGAGGCGACCATGGTCACGACCAGGCGGCAGATCGACGATTTCTGGGCTCTGAAGCGCCTCGCCGTCGTCGGCGTCTCGCGCGACCCGAAGCACTTCTCGAACACGATCTGGCAGGAGCTTCGCCAGCGACGCTACGAGGCCGTCCCGGTGAACCCGAACGCCACGGAGATCGACGGCCAGCGCTGCTACGCCCGCGTCCAGGATATCCAGCCACCCGTCGAGGGCGTCGTGATCATGACGCCGCCCCAGGCCACGGAGCAGGTCGTCCACGACTGCGTCGACGCCGGCGTGACCCACGTCTGGATGCATCGCGGCGCGGGCGGCGGCCCCGGCGCGGTCAGCCCGGCCGCTGTCGCCTACTGCGACGCCCACGGCGTCGACGTGGTCCCGGGCCACTGCCCCTACATGTTCCTGCCGGGAACCCCGTTCTTCCACGGCCTCCACGGGTTCGTGAAGAAGGTCACCGGCAGCTATCCGAAGTGAGCGCAGGATGAAGCGAGCGGTCATCGTCTACCGCAGTCGGACGGGCACGACGCGGCGGCTCGCCGAGGAGATCGGCCGGTTCCTCGCGAGCCGCGACATCGAGCCTCGCGTCGTCTCGGTCGGTGACTGCGACATCCAGGCCCTGCGCGACGTCGACTTCCTGCTCCTCGGGTGCTGGACGAGCGGCCTGATGATCGTGCGGCAGCACCCCGACCAGCCGTGGATCGACTTCGCCCGGGAGATCCCGTCGACCACGGTTCCCAGGCTGGGGCTGTTCACGACCTACAAGCTCGCGACCGGTAGCATGTTCGCGCAGATGCGCGCGCACCTCGCCGGTCGCCTGCCAGCCCCCAGGCTGGAGCTGAAGTCGCGGTCCGATACGCTCTCGGAGTCCAATCGTCGCGCGCTCGAGCGGTTCGTCGCGGGAACATAGCGGGGGAGTCAGCCAGTGCGCGCACGCGACCACGGAATCGTCCTCGGGCGGCTGGGGCCCGGCCCGCACAACGCGATCACGGACGTTCCCGGCGTGCGCGTGGGCCACACCACGCTCATCGGGGGTGACGGGCCGCGCGTCGTCGGCAAGGGCCCGGTCCGCACGGGCGTCACCGTGATCGTCCCGCACGATGGGGACCCGTTCGTGGAGCCCGTCTTCGCGGGCTGCCACCGGCTCAACGGGAATGGCGAGCTGACGGGTCTCGAGTGGGTCCGCGAATCCGGCTTCCTGACAAGCCCGATCGCGATCACGAACACGCACTCGGTGGGCGTCGTCCGCGATGCGCTCATCGCCCACGCGATTCGCCATCACCCGGCCGGCGCCGAGTTCTGGTCGCTCCCCGTCGTCGGCGAGACCTACGACGGTGTCCTCAACGATATGAACGGCTTCCACGTCCGCCCGGAGCACCTGGATTCGGCGCTGGGTGGGGCGACCTCCGGGCCCGTCGTCGAAGGCGCGGTGGGCGGCGGGACCGGGATGATCTGCCACGAGTTCAAGGGCGGGATCGGGACGTCGTCGCGGGTCGTCGCCGAGTCGGACGGCGGATGGACCGTCGGGTCGCTGGTCCAGGCGAACTACGGCAGCCGCGAGCTCCTGCGGATCGACGGGGTGCCGATCGGCGAGGCGATCCCGACGTCCGACGTGCCGAGCCCATGGGACGCGGCCATGGCCCTGGCCCGTGTGGCCGGAACGGGCGGGACCGCGGCATCGGGGGCCGGCTCGATCATCGTGATCCTGGCCACGAACGCCCCGCTCCTCCCCCACCAGTGCCGGCGGCTTGCGCAACGGGCCGGGCTGGGGATCGCGCGAATGGGCGGCATCGGATCGACCGGCTCGGGCGACATCTTCATCGCCTTTGCCACCGGCAACCGCGGGCTCCCCGAGGCGTCGCCGGAGCCCGACGCGCGCCGCGTGATCGACGTACGCATGGTCGAGGACACCCGGATGACACCGCTCTTCCAGGCGGCCGTCGAGGCAACCGAAGAGGCCATCGTGAATGCGCTCCTGACCGCCGGGAGCATGACCGGCGCGGACGGGATCACGGCCCACGGTCTCGATGGCGAGCGCGTGATCGAGATCATGGCCCGCCACGGGCGCGGTCCGGCGGCGTGTCCGACCTGAGCGACCGTGGCTCGGCCGCGCGGGCGTCGATCAGCCCGAGCGGTTGCCGCCCTCGCGCCGGCTGAATTCGGCGAGCTCCCGGCGACACTCGGCGGCGGTGCGCTGCGCCTGGCCCACGATCCAGGCAGCCAGGCGAGAGGTCGTCTCCAGCGTGAGCGCGGGCCCGTATGGGCTCTCCTCGAGCACGATGCCCGAGGCGTTGCGGAAGTCGGCCATCCAGTTGGCCTGGAGGCCGACGAGTGCGGCGGCCACGACGGCGCGGTCGAACGCCCAGTCGAGGTAGCGCGCGTTGAGCGATGCCACGAGGTCGTCGAGCAGCACGGGCCGGCCGGCCTCCACCCGCGCTACCAGCTCGAGGACGCGCAGGACCGCGAAGGGGTCACCGGGCTCCGCGACGACAGGGGGCGCGAGATTCGGATCGGGAAGCCCGGCGGGCGCAGGGCCCAGGCGGAGGCCGCCGGGGGCAGCAGATCGGGGATCGGTCACGGGAGCCGACGATACCACCGGCCCACGCGGCGGTTCGCTCGCGGGACCTCCGGCACTGGCCGGCGGTCGCCGGGCGGCGGAGAATGGGG
>Ga0209745_1000981_pt1 | contig 17169 bp, 15 predicted proteins | sample BarGraNGADG00312_FD_184495 | JGI IMG/M metagenome (GOLD analysis project Ga0209745, IMG submission 184495) | Arctic peat soil microbial communities from Barrow, Alaska - Barrow Graham LP Ref core NGADG0004-312 (SPAdes) (version 2) | ecosystem: Environmental > Terrestrial > Soil > Wetlands > Peat... | reverse complement strand
GCCGACCAGCGCACGTGACATGGGGATGGTGTTCCAGGCCTACAGCCTGTTCCCCCACATGACCGCGCGTCAGAACGTCGAGTTCGGGCTCCAGCTCCGTCGTATTCCGGCCGCGCGCCGCCACGCGCGCGCCGCCGAGATGCTCGACCTCGTTGGGCTCTCGGACGAGGCCGAACGTTATGCCCACCAGCTCTCGGGAGGCCAGCAGCAGCGGGTCGCCCTGGCCCGTGCCCTGGCGATCGAGCCGCAGGTCCTGCTGCTGGACGAGCCGCTCTCTGCGCTGGACGCCAAGGTGAGGGTGCAGCTGCGCGCTGAGATCCGCCGCATCCAGCTCGAGGTCGGTACCACCACGTTGTTCGTCACTCACGACCAGGAAGAGGCCTTGGCTGTCGCCGATCGGGTCGGCGTCATGCGGGCCGGCAACCTCGAACAGCTGGCAGCACCCCAGGACCTCTACTCCAGGCCGGCGACGGCGTTCGTGGCCGACTTCGTCGGCCTCACCAACCGTCTGCCTGCGCTCGTCGAGGGTGGCCGCGCCCAGGTGTTGGGGACCTTGGTGCCGTTGTTGCCCGGTTCGGCCCAGAGCGGGACAGCGACCGTGCTGATCCGACCCGAGTCAATTGCGGTCACAGCCGATCCGGCCGGCCGAGCCACCGTGGTCACGGCGAGCTTCCTGGGCGCCACAGGCCTCCTGCACACCGTGACCGAGTCCGGCGAGACCGTCGTGGCCCAGATCGACAATGACGCCGTGGCCACCTTCAACCCCGGGGACAAGGTCACGCTCATCCCGCGGCCCAACCCCGCTCTGGCCGTCGCGGCCGAGTGAGGCAGCCGGCATACCGCTGGAGGTCCTATCGGGTGTTGCCCGTGTGCCCGAGAGAGAACGAGCCCGGCTGGGGCCACACCAACAGACCGTGCGGCCCCGCGTTGACCTTGATCCGCTTGATCAGGGCGCCCGTCGCGGTGTCCAGGACATAGACCTCGGCGTGATAGCGGCCCGAGAGCCACAGCTGTGAACCGTCTGCGGTGACCCCGCCCATATCGGGCGACCCACCGCCAGGGATCTTCCACGTCGCGACAATGGCCAGCGACGAGGCATCCAGGACCGAGACGGAGCCCTCGTCCCGGTTGCTGACGAACATCCGCCTGCCCTGGCGGTCGGGGTAGATGCCGTGAGCACCCTTGCCGGTGGGGATGAAGCGCTCGATCCGCGGGGTGAAGGCGTTGATGACCCAGATCCCGTTGCGCAACATGTCGGCCACCAGGAAGCGGGTGCCGTCGGGGGTGAGCCGCACGTCCTGCGGCATCGCTGAGGCACCCGGTGCGAGGTTGCTCCTGGGCCCACCCATCTGCATGGCCGCCTGGGCGCTGGTGGCGCCGGGAGTCGTGGTGGAGTTGAGGTCGATGACCTTGATCAGCGTGGTGGCCTGACGGTCGATCACCAGAAGCTTGCCGCTGAACTCGCAGCTGGCCACGAAGAAGGACAGGTCGGCCGAGTAGTCAGCGTGGTTGACACCCTGACAGGGCACCGGCAGCGAACGTTCCCATGCCATCGTCTTCGGGTTGAGCACGTCGATGCGACGCAACCTCTCGGCCATCACGAGGGCGTGAGCGCCATCGGGGGTGAAATACAGGTTGTAGGGGTCCTGCACGTTGACCCGTGTGCCGGGCTTGCCGGTATTGGGGTCTATCGGGACCAGGTCGTTGCCGATGTCGTCGTTGACCCACAGGGTCTTCATGTCCCAGCTCGGCACGACGTGCTGGGGCTGGCCACCGGTGGGATAGGTGCCGATCACCCCGAATGTCGTGGGGTCGATCACCTGCACCGTGTTGGCACCGGAGTTGGGGACATAGACCAGGGCCCTGGCCTTCCTCGCGGTTTCTGACAGCTTTCCGACACCCGCACCGGCATAGACGTTGACCGGGCCGGTCGAACTGACCGACGTTGGTGTGGTCGGAGACGTCGTCACAGATGTGGTGGTGGAGCCGGCACGGGAGGGTGTGGTCGACGCCGACCTGGGGTCCCCTCCGACCTGCGCCGTGCAGGAGCTCAGCAGGAGGACAGCGGTCGCGGCGCAGGCGCCGGTCAGCCGAGGTGAACGAGACCGGGCAACGGGCACGTGAAACCAAACTGTTCGAAGGGCGATCGGGCTCGAAAAGATCCTTGCAGAACAGCCGTCAGTCCCGCAGCAACCACGAGAGAGTCACCGGCAGGAGTCCCTTGGCTGCCAGGCCGGCCAGGATCTGCGGCAACGCCTGGACGGTGCCGGCGTGACCCAGATGCAGGCTCACGATCGACCCTGGCCGGACCTGCTCGAGTGTCCGCGACACGACCTTCGGCGCTCCCGGGTCTCGGTAGTCCTGAGGGTCGACGTCATAGGACACACACCGCTGGTATCCCGAGCGGCTGGCCGCCGCCCGGATCGTCGCGGTGCTGTGCGGCGTACCGGAGGGCCGGAACCACCATCCGGTCGAGCCCGTTGCACTGCGCAGGGCGTCCGCGCCGCGCCGGATCTCATCCTGGGCGGCCGGCGCCGACAGGGCCGGCATCTGTTGGTGGCTCCACGTGTGGTTGCCGAGCTCGTGGCCGGCTGCCAGGATCTGCGGTCCCAGTGATGGTGCGCCGGCCAACCACTGCCCGACGGCGAAGACGGTGATGCGTGCGTCGTGGTCCGCGCAGTCGCGCAGGATCTGCTCGGTCAGCGACCGGTCCCCGGCGCCGTGGAAGGTCAGCGCGACCTCATTTCGGGTCCGCGGGCCGTTGACGATGTCGGGGCCGGCACTCCTCGCGATGGCTGGCTCGGGACTCGGGCCCGGGGCCTGGGTGGTGGCGCCCTGAGCGCTCGGTGTCGCCGCGGCCGAGTTGGCGGGCGAGCTGGCTGCCGGGGTCGGGCCGGTCGTCGTGGGCCGGCCCGGGGCAGCAGATCTGGGGGCACCCTGGGTCACGTCGCCGGAACATCCGGCCGCGGCAAGTACCGCGGCCAGAGAGGCGAGGGCGGTGCGCCGGTCCACCGAGCCGGCAACAGGTGGCAGCTCGATGCTCTCGTCATCCGTCATGGCTGCATTGTGACAAATGAACCTGTCATGTGCGGGCTAGGCTGCCGGGCGTGACTGTCTCGAGGATCAGCTCCATGGACCTGCGCGACCCCTCTGTGGACCCCTTCGACGTGGCCACGGCCGCTGCCGGCGTCATCGCCGAGCGTTCGGGGTCCTCGCGCCATGACGTGGCACTGGTGCTCGGCTCCGGTTGGGGCCAGACCGGTGACCTGATCGGCAAGACGCTTGCCACCATTGACAATTCGGACGTTCCGGGGTTTACCAAGCCGGCTGTCGCTGGGCACTCGGGCGTCATGCGATCGGTGGCGATCGGGGCCACCGACCGCCGGGCGCTCGTCTTTGGCACCCGCACCCACTTCTATGAGGGCCGCGGCGTCCGCTCGGTGGTTCACGCCGTGCGCACCGCCGCTGCCGCTGGTTGCCGGACGATCGTGTTGACCAACGGCTGCGGCGGCCTCAACCGGGCCTGGGCGCCCGGGACCCCCGTCCTGATCCGCGACCACCTCAACCTCACGGCTGCCTCCCCCGTCGAGGGGGCCAACTTCGTGGATCTGACCGATCTGTACTCCGGGCGCCTTCGGGAGCTGGCCCGTGACGTCGACCCCGATCTCGACGAGGGCGTCTACGTGCAGTTCCGCGGACCACACTACGAAACGCCGGCCGAGGTACAGATGGCCAAGATCCTGGGCGGCGACCTGGTCGGGATGTCGACGACGCTTGAAGCCATCGCCGCCCGCCAGAGCGGCCTGGAGGTTCTGGGGATCTCGCTGGTGACGAACCTTGCGGCGGGCCTCAGCGAAAGGCCGCTCTCCCACGAGGAGGTGCTCGAGGCCGGCCAAGCCGCGGCCGAGCGCTGCGGGCTCCTGCTCTCGGCCGTCGTCGCGAGGATCGAAGGCCAGCGATGACCGTGCCCGCTGCCACCGGCACACCCGTGTATACCGCACCGCAGGGCCTGTTCGAGCGCGCCACCTCCTGGCGCGACGACGATCCGGACGAGGCGACCCGCGCGGAGCTCGACGCCGTGCTGGAAGCCGCGAGGTCGGGCGACGCCGGGGCAGGGGCCGACCTGGCCGACCGGTTCGTCGGCATGCTCGAGTTCGGCACCGCCGGGCTGCGGGGCGCCCTGGGCGCCGGCCCGAACCGGATGAACCGCGCGGTGGTGATCCGTACGGCAGCCGGGCTCACGGCATACCTGCAGGAGACCTCACCAGAACCGCTGGTGGTCATCGGACGCGACGCCAGGCACAACTCGGACGTCTTTGCTGCCGACACCGCAGCTGTTGTCGTCGCCGCCGGTGGCCGTGCGATGGTGCTGCCCCGCCCGTTGCCAACCCCGGTGCTGGCGTTCGCGATCCGTCACTTGGGCGCCGACGCCGGCGTCATGGTGACGGCGAGCCACAACCCTGCCCAGGACAACGGTTACAAGGTCTACCTCGGCGACGGCAGCCAGATCGTGCCGCCATCCGATGCCGAGATCGCAGCGCACATCGCCGTTGTCGGCCTCGTCGCTGACGTGCCACGCGCGGACTCCGGTTGGACCACGCTGAACGACGATGTGCTCGAGGCCTATCTCTATGCCGCGGCATCGGTCGTCGCCCAAGGCAGCCCGCGCGAGCTGAGCGTCGTCCACACCGCACTGCATGGCGTCGGCAGTGAGGTCGTCGTTGCCGCATTCAAGCGTGCCGGTTTCGGGGCCCCCGTCGTGGTCCCGAGCCAGTCCGAACCGGACCCCGACTTCCCCACGTTGAGCTTCCCCAACCCCGAGGAGCCGGGCGCGATCGACGCGGCCCTGGACCTGGCGGCCCGGGTTCATCCCGACCTCGTCCTGGCCAACGACCCCGACGCCGACCGGTGCGCGGCGGCCGTTCCCGACCCGGCCGCGGCCAGCGTGGACAACCCGTCCGGATGGCGGATGCTGCGCGGCGACGAGGTCGGCTCACTGCTCGGGGCGCACATTCTGTCTCGCGGAGTCGAGGCCGGCGCCGTATTCGCCAACTCGATCGTGTCCTCCAGACTGCTCGCTGCCATGGCGGCCGACGCGGGGATCAAGCACGAGGAGACCCTGACCGGGTTCAAGTGGATCTCGCGGGTGGCCGGACTGCGCTACGGCTACGAGGAGGCACTCGGGTACTGCGTCGACCCCGACCAGGTGCGCGACAAGGATGGCGTCAGTGCGGCGTTGATGCTGGCCGAGATGGCGGCGGGTCTGCGGGCCCAGGGCCGGTCGGTTCTCGATGTCCTGGACGACCTCGCGATGACGCACGGGGTCCACGCCACCGACTCCTTCGCCGTCCGCGTCGACGACCTGAGCCTCATCGGCACCCTGATGTCCCGGCTCCGGCGGGAGGCGCCGACCGACCTGGGCGGCGTCACGGTCACCCGGATCGATGATCTGGCCGAGGGCTCGGAGCAGCTGCCGCCCACGGACGGGCTCCGCTACAACCTCGAGGACCAGAGTCGGGTGATCGTGCGCCCGAGCGGGACCGAGCCCAAGGTCAAGGTCTATCTCGAGGTCATCGTCGCGGTCCAGGGGGCAGCCGGCCTGGCCGCTGCTCGGGCGGAGGCCGCGGGCCGGCTGGACCGGGTCGGTGCCTCGATGCGCCGGTTGACCGCCCTGACCTGAGTCAGGTCAGTAAGAGGACGGCTACGGCGATCGCTGGCAGGACCAGGATGGCGAGGGCCATGGGCACCACACGGACCCGCACCTGGCTGTCCGGCGCAGCTGCAAGCGCGCCCCGCGCGACGGCTTCGGCATACTCCTTCCTGGCCTGTGCGATCGACCGGGCAACCATCGAGGCCGTGACCTTCGGCGCGGAGGTGGACGGAGCGTTGGCGCCGGCGTAGTTGTCGAACCGCCCCGGCAACAGGGCCCCGAACATCCCCACGGAGACACCCTTGGGACGATCGACCTGCGAGGCGATGGCCCATGCCGTGTAGGCCCGGTCCTCAACGCAGACCTTGAGGTTCCAACGGAAGTCCACGTCGGTCACCTGCACCCACGGGATGTGGATGTCCTTGACGACGTTTCGAATGGTCACGCCGTCGCCATCGAGCAGGACCGCCGGCCGGACGAACAGCGACCACACGAGGGCAAGCCCGAAGAGCAACCACGCGGCGAACAACGGCTGCGGGTTGACGGCCCAGCTCGAGGCCACCGACGCCAACAGCAGGAGGCCGGTGGCGCCGAACACCACCGCCAGCGCCAACGGCGAACGTTGGCGGTACACGTGCCGCGTCGTCGACGTCCTGGTGCCCATCAATGTCCTTGCGCTCTCGTCGGCCCGGACGTGACTCAGAGCGATCCGTCGCGTCCTGTCCCATGAGCATAGGCGGATAGACTCCGCCGGTGCCTTCCCCCACAGCCACTGCCCATGCACGCGAAGTGCTCGGAGTTGGAGCACTGACCAACGCAGCGTTGAGCACGTGGCTGCACGGGCTGCCCGGTGTCGACCATGTCGGCGCGGATGCCCGGGCGGCAGGGTTGGGCACCCGCTCAATCAAGACCACGTCCAAGGCCTGGGCGATCGACATGGCGATCAGCATGATCGACCTGACGACGCTGGAGGGTGCCGACACCGAGGGCAAGGTGCGGTCGCTGTGTGTCAAGGCGATGGCCCCGGACCCCGGCGACCCGGGCACTCCCCATGTCGCGGCGGTCTGTGTGTACAACGACATGGTCGCGGTGGCCGTGGATGCTTTGAAGGGCAGCAAGATTCACGTTGCGGCCGTGACGGCGGCCTTCCCATCCGGCCGGGCCTCGATGGCGGTCAAGCTCACCGACACCCGCGACGCCCTGGAGGCGGGCGCGCACGAGATCGACATGGTCATCGACCGTGGAGCCTTCCTGTCCGGCAGGTACCTCCAGGTGTTCAACGAGATCGCGGCCATCAAAGAGGCGTGCTCGCGAGGCGCGGCCAACGGTGCTCCCGCGCATCTGAAGGTCATCCTGGAGACTGGCGAGCTCGTGACGTACGACAACGTGCGGCGTGCCTCGTGGCTGGCGATGCTGGCTGGTGCCAACTTCATCAAGACCTCGACGGGCAAGGTTTCGCCGGCCGCCACCCTTCCCGTCATCATGATCATGCTCGAGGCCGTCCGCGACTGGCGTGACCTGACCGGCACCCAGGTCGGGGTCAAGGCGGCTGGCGGGATCAGGACCACCAAGGACGCGATGAAGTACCTGGTGATGGTCAACGAGATCGCCGGTGATGACTGGATCGACCAGGACTGGTTCCGTTTCGGGGCCTCAGGCCTGCTCAACGACCTTCTCCTGCAACGGCAGAAGCTGGCCAGCGGCCGCTACTCCGGTGCCGACTACGTGACGATCGACTGAGCTGAGAGCAGGCACACACCATGGCCAAGTTCGAGTACGCACCGGCGCCCGAGTCGCGCGCGATCGTCAACATCCGCCCGTCGTACGGGCTGTTCATCGGTGGCGAGTTCGTGCAGTCCTTGGGCGGATCGGCGTTCAAGACCATCAGCCCGTCCTCGGAGGAGGTCCTGTCCGAGGTCACCGAGGCCAGCGAGGCCGACGTCGACAGAGCCGTGAAAGCGGCCCGCAAGGCCTTCGAGGGGCCGTGGGGTCGCCTGTCCGGCGCCGAGCGCGGCAAGTACCTCTTCCGTATCGCGCGCATCCTGCAGGAGCGCGCACGGGAGTTCTCCGTCCTGGAGAGTCTGGACAACGGCAAGCCCATCAAGGAGTCGCGCGACGTCGACATCCCCCTGGCTGCGGCGCACTTCTTCTACCACGCAGGCTGGGCGGACAAGCTCGAGCACGCCGGTCTCGGCGAGAACCCGCGAGCCGTCGGCGTTGTGGGACAGGTGATTCCGTGGAACTTCCCGCTGTTGATGTTGTCGTGGAAGATCGCACCCGCCCTGGCCGCCGGAAACACCGTGGTCCTCAAACCGTCCAAGACCACACCGCTGACCGCTCTGCTGTTCGCGGAGGTCTGCCAGCAGGCCGACCTGCCGGCAGGGGTGGTCAACATCATCACCGGTACCAGCCAGACCGGGGCCCACCTGATCCGCCACCCCGGCGTCGACAAGATCGCCTTCACCGGCTCGACCGAAGTGGGCAAGGACATCGCCCGTTCCATCGCCGGGACCCGCAAACGAGCCACTCTCGAGCTCGGCGGCAAGGCCGCCAACATCGTCTTCGACGACGCCGCCATCGACCAGGCGGTCGAGGGGATCGTCAACGGAGTCTTCTTCAACCAGGGGCACGTCTGCTGCGCCGGGTCGCGCCTGCTGGTGCAGGAGAACGTGGCCGATGACGTGGTCATGCGGCTCAAGCGCCGTTTGCTGACTCTGCGGGTCGGTGACCCCCTCGACAAGAACACCGACGTCGGGGCGATCAACTCCGCGGCTCAGCTCGCCCGGATCCGTGAGCTTACGGCGGTCGGGGAGTCCGAGGGCGCCACCCGGTGGAGCGCGCCGTGCGTGCTGCCTGAGCGCGGGTTCTGGTTCGCCCCAACGGTTTTCACCGGCGTGTCCCAGTCTCACCGCATCGCCCAGGAAGAGGTCTTCGGGCCGGTGCTGTCAGTGCTGACGTTCCGCACCCCGCAGGAGGCGGTCGCCAAGGCCAACAACACGCCATACGGGCTGTCGGCCGGGGTGTGGACCGAGAAGGGCTCGCGGATCCTGTGGATGGCCGACCAGCTGCGCGCCGGGGTGGTCTGGGCCAACACGTTCAACCGCTTCGACCCGACCTCCCCGTTCGGCGGCTACAAGGAGTCCGGTTACGGCCGTGAGGGCGGCCGCCACGGCCTGGCGGCCTACGTCACGACAGGAACGAACCGATGAGCCCCACCACGACCCGACGCAATGCCGCCCCGGAGCAACGGATCGAGGTGCGCAAGACCTACAAGCTCTACATCGGCGGAGCGTTCCCGCGCAGCGAGTCCGGCCGCACCTACGAGATCCATGCCGCTGGCCGGTCCGGCAAGTTTCTTGCCAACGCCGCCATGGGCTCCCGCAAGGACGCCCGCGACGCCGTCGTGGCCGCCCGGGGTGCCTTCGGGAAGTGGGCCGGCGCCACGGCATACAACCGTGGTCAGGTGCTCTATCGGGTGGCCGAGCTCATGGAGGGTCGTCGCGCGCAGTTCGCCGCGGAGGTCGCCGCAGCGGAGGGGCTCACCCCCGCCCGCGCGGACAAGGTCGTCTCCGCGGCCATCGACCGCTGGGTCTGGTATGCCGGGTGGTCGGACAAGCTCGCGCAGGTCCTGGGTGGGGTCAACCCGGTCGCCGGGCCGTACTTCAACATCTCCGCGCCCGAGCCCACCGGGGTGGTCGCCGCCCTTGCGCCGCAACGATCGTCGCTGCTCGGCCTGGTCTGCATCCTCGCGCCGATCGTCGTCAGCGGCAACACCGCGGTGGTCCTGACCAGCGAGCAGCGGCCCCTGCCCGCCGTGACGCTCTCGGAGGTCCTCGCGACCTCCGACGTGCCTGCGGGCGTCATCAACCTGATCACCGGACGCACCGCCGAGATCGCACCATGGCTGGCCTCCCACCAGGACGTCAACGCCATCGACCTGACCGGTGCCGCCGACGCGGACGGCCTGGAGTGGGCGGACCTCGAACGGGCCGGTGCCGAGAACCTCAAGCGCGTCCTGCGCCCAGCCGGAAGCGACGCCGACGCCATCGAGCCGGACTGGTCGCGCACGCCCGACCTGACCCGGATCAAGGCCTACCTCGAGACCAAGACCGTCTGGCACCCCAAGGGCCGTTGAGGACCTCACCGCCCCGCGGGGCGGCCCATGAGACTCTGGCGCCGTGACCAACCCCGATGCAGCGTTGCCAGCTGACGGCATACGACGCGTCGTGGTCCTGGCCGGCCCCAGCGGTGCAGGCAAGACACGACTTGCAGCCCACCTGCAGGACCGCCACGGGTGGCCCATCGTCCGGCTGGATGACTTCTATCGCGACGGGGACGACCCATCCCTGCCGATCCTGCCGATGGGTGTTCCGGACTGGGACAGCCCCAGGTCCTGGCACGCCGACGCCGCGGTTCGCGCGCTGGTTGCCTTGTGCCAGAACGGTGCGGTTGATCTGCCGACGTACGACATCAGCTCCTCGCGCACAGTGGGGCACTCTTGTGTCACCGCCGAGCCCGATCAGCTGATCGTGGCCGAGGGCATCTTTGCCGCCGAGATCATCGCCGCCCTGGCAGAAGCCGGCGTTCTGGCGGCCGCCTACTGCGTCCATGCCGGTCACTGGCTGACGTTCTTCCGCCGCCTGGTCCGCGATCTGGCCGAACGCCGCAAGCCGCCGTGGGTCCTGTGGCGCCGCGGCCTGAGCCTGTGCCGACAGGAGCCCGCGATCGTGGCCCGGCACGTCCGGCTCGGCGCCCGACCGATGTCCGCCAGCGAGGCCATGACGGCGGCCGCGGCCCTGGTTTGGACCGACTGATAGCGTTCGCGAAGTCGGACATTTAGCGGGGGCCACGGTCCGCGATGCATTCTCTGGAGGGACTACGCGATGAGTTTCACGAGGCACCGTCGCACGTCGTATTTCGCCCTGACCGCGGCCGTCGCCCTCAGTCTCAGCGCCTGCACCTCGACCCCCGCACCAGGTAAGGCCAAGACGAGCAGCTCTTCGACCGCCACGAGCGCGGCCACCACGGCGCCGACAGCCGCGACCGTCTACCAGCTGATGCGCAAGAGCGGCGCCGCGGCCAAGAGTGTCCACATCAGGGGCGCCTTCACCGACAAGGGCCAAAAGCTCCAGATCGACATCGCTGGTGACCGCGCGGGGAAGAACATGAGGGCGCTGGTCAACGACGGCAATGGGCAGGTCGAGATCCTCACCGCCGAGGGCAATGTCTATGTCAAGGCCGACGCGGCGTACTGGACCAAGAACGGCTCCGCGGCGATAGCCAAGGTCGCCGCAGGCAAGTACGTCAAGGCCCCAGCGTCGGCATCCGGTCTGGACGCGCTCAAGGTGGGTACGCTGCTCGACCAGATCGTCGCGAGCGACATGTCCAGCGCGGACAAGCTGAACACCAAGGTCCAGACGACCGTTGTCGATGGGGCCCCCGCCTACCTCATGACGACCAAGGTCGGCGAAGACGCCAAGATCTACGTCTCGGCCGACGGCCGGGCGCGCCTGCTGCGCGTCGAAGGCCCCAAGAGCCAGCCCGGCACCCTGGTCTTCACCCAATGGGATGCCGTCGCGCCCGTGAGCGCGCCGTCCGCGGACCAGCTGGCTCAGATCCCGGGAATGTAGCCTCTCTGCTGCAGACTGTCGTCGGTGGGTCCTGTCATCTCAGTCACGCCGCCCGCCGGCCCGGGGCATCATAGGGCGAAACCCGATTGATCAGGGAGACAGATGACCGTGACCGGCGGATATCCCGCCCCTGGACCGCAGGACCGCGAACCAAGGCGGGACAGGTCGTACGCCGGCCCGCCACCAACTGGTCTCCCGGTTCAGCCGCCGGCCTTGCTGCCACAGATCCCGATGCGGCAACACGTCCCCATGTTGACCGCGCACAAGCCGGGCATCGTCCCCCTTCGGCCCCTGCAGTTCGGTGACATCCTGGACGGCGCGGTCAAGGCCGTCCGGTTCAACCCGAAGTCGATGGTCGGCCTGTCGGCCCTGGTGCTTGGCGCCTTCCTGGTCCCGTCGGCCGCGCTGGGAGTCGGCGCGACCCATCTCATGACCAGCTTCCTGAGCAGGTTTGGACCCGACGCCCAGGTCTTTCTGGGGTTGTCGTCCACGCTGATCCAGAGCATTTCCACCGGGCTGGCGACTGCCCTCCTCAGTGGGCTGCTGATCCATGTCGTGGGCCAGGCGGTCCTGGGCCGCAAACCGGACCTCGGTCAGACCTGGCGATCCACGCGCGGACGACTCCTGTCGTTGCTTGCGTTGCTCATCTTGAGCGGGCTGTTCAGCCTCCTGTCGGTCGTGGTGCTGATCGGGCCCGGTGTGCTGCTGTTGGTCAACGACGACATCGGCACGGGAGTGCTCCTTGTGGTCCTCGGCCTGCTTGGCCTCATTGTCGTGACCCTGGCGGTCTCGACGAAGATCTCGATGGCAGCACCCGCGATCGTTCTCGAGGGCCACGGCGTGGTCACGGGGCTACGACGCTCTTTCGCGCTCACCAAGGGGGCCGCGTTCTGGCGCATCCTGGGCATCACGCTGGTGGCCGGGATCCTCGCCGGGATCGCCGGGTCGCTGCTCGGGTTGCCGTTCTCATTCATCGGTGTCGCCATCGCGGCAACGGCAGGGCAGGACACCGAAGCAGGGCAGATGGTCGTGACGTTCATCTCGCACCTGTCGGCCTTGCTCTCGGGGGCGATCACGACACCCTTCGTCGCGGCCGTGACCGGCCTGCTCTACATCGACCGTCGAATGCGCCTCGAAGCCCTCGACGTGGTGCTGCTCCGCGAGGCCCGGTCCAACCCCGCGCCCCGGATCTGAACGACATCTCAATGATGCCGCTGAGCTGGTCACCTCAGCGTGGCCTGGATCCCACGCCTGCCGAGGCGCGGGACTGGCTGGAGCAAGAGTTCCATCGCGCCGGCAACCAGAACCCCTGGCTTGATTCGGTGGTCCGCTGGATCCTCGACCAGCTGCGCAAGCTCCTCGACGGCGCCGGCCACCTGGCCGGACTCTCCCCGTTCATCACAGTGCTGGTGGCTTTGGTCATGATCGCCCTCCTCGCCTGGGTCCTGCCCAAGGTGCGTCGCGAGTCGGTCGTCGCTGGCGCCGGCGGAGCAGTGCTGGAGGACCTGACGATCACGGCCCGCACCTACCGCGACCGGGCCGCTCGGGCCTTCAAGGATGGGCGCTACGACGATGCCCTCCTGGACGGGTTCCGCGCCATCGCCAAGGACATGAGCGATCGCACGTTGCTCGACGACGCACCCGGCCGCACCGCTCACGAGGTCAGTCTGGCGCTGGCGCAACCCTTCCCTGACCACGCTGACCGGCTCGCGCGCGCAGCCGACATGTTCGACTCCGTGCGCTATGGCCATCGCCGCGCGACCGCGGACCAGGCCGGCCAGGTCCAGCAGCTCGACGCTGGGCTGGTCCAGACCCGTCCGAAGCCGACAGCGTCGCCGCTCCAGGACGTGCCGGTATGACAACCGTGACTGCCCCGAACGTGGGGCCGGGCGCACCGACTCGCGCGGCACCCGGTCAGGCACCTCCCCAGGTCCGCGCCAGGGGACCGAAACCCTTCAAGCACAGGCGTCCTCGATGGGTCACGCCCTTGATCGTGGTTGGCCTTCTCCTGGCGGTCACGATGGCGATCACCCTGCTGAAGCCCGCCGGCAAGGGCAACACCGACGACCTCGACCCGGCCAACCCTGGCTTCTTGGGAGCCCAAGGCCTCGCCCACGTTCTCAGCGACCACGGCGTCGGTGTGACGGTCGTCCGCACCCAACGCGAGCTGCTGGACCAGACCGTGGATGGCGCCACGACGGTCGTGGTCACCGGCACCTATCGGCTGTCCGGGCGGACGGCCCGGGCGGCGCTGGATCACGCTGGTTCCGCCGCCAGCCTGGTCCTGCTCGACCCCGACCCCGAGGTCACCAGGGGCATGGACCTGCCGGTCGACTCCCACCTCACCGATCTGACCAACGTGACCGCAGCGTGCACAGGGACCGAGGTGGGCGAGGGCTACCGGCTCGCGTCGGCAGACCGGGCCTACAAGACGAACACCAGCGCCAAGGCTGCCACGACCTGCTTTCCCGACAAGAGCGACGGTGGCGGAGCGATGGTCATCCTGCCCGGGACACTGGGACGACCGCCCGTGACTCTGCTCGGGGACGAAAGCCTGATCACGAACGGCGCCATCCTCGACTCCGACAACGCCGCGATCGCCCTGCATCTGCTCGGGCACACCGACCGCCTGATCTGGTACGTCCCCTCGCTGGCCGACATCGACGCCGCCGACAGCACGTCGCGTTCCATCGCGCCCGCCTGGTTCCAGCCAGGCCTGGCACTGGCGATCTCCGCCGTCGTGTTCCTGTGCCTCTGGCGGGGACGCCGTCTCGGGCGCCTGGTCACCGAGCCCCTGCCCGTGATCGTCCGCGCCGTCGAGACCACCGAGAGCCGCGGGCGGATGTACCGCAAGTCCCGCGACCGGACTCGCGCCCTTGCCGTCCTGCAGCTGGCGACGCGAAGGCGCCTCGCGGCATACCTGGGCCTGTCCCCCTCCTCGGCGATCAGCAACGTGGCTGCGGCAGCGGCAGCGGTCAGCGGCCGTAACTACCAAGATGTGCTGGATCTGCTGAACTCGCCGGCGGCGCATGAGGACTCGTCGCTTCTGGAACTAGCCAACACCCTCGCAGCCCTCGAGAAGGAAGTACGCCGACCATGACGGACGTCAGCCAGACAACCCAGGCACGAGCCTCCTCCGACCAGGCCCGCGCAGCGCTGCTCGCCGTCCGCCTCGAGGTCGCCAAGGCGGTCGTGGGCCAGGATGCCGCGGTGTCCGGCGTCATCATCGCGTTGCTGAGCCGTGGCCACATCCTGCTCGAGGGTGTGCCCGGTGTGGCCAAGACCCTGCTCATTCGCGCCGTGGCTGCGGCACTGGACATACAGACCAAGCGGGTGCAGTTCACACCCGACCTGATGCCCGGCGACATCACGGGCTCCTTGATCTACGACCCTCACAGCGCCGAGTTCTCCTTCCGTGAGGGACCCGTGTTCACCAACCTGCTGCTCGCCGACGAGATCAACCGGACGCCGCCCAAGACCCAGGCGGCACTGCTGGAGTCCATGGAGGAGCGTCAGGTCTCGGTCGACGGCGCGCCCCGGCCCCTGCCGTGGCCGTTCATGGTCGCCGCGACGCAGAACCCGGTCGAGTACGAGGGCACCTACCCCCTACCCGAGGCCCAGCTCGACCGGTTCCTGCTCAAGGTCGAGCTGCCCCTGCCCCCGCGCGAGGACGAGATCCAGGTGGTCAATCGGCACGCCGACGGCTTCGACCCCCGCAACCTGGATGCGGCCGGCCTGCGCGCCGTCGCAGGCCCGGCCGACCTCGATGCCGGCGCGGCCGCAGTCCAGACGGTGACCGTCTCGCCGGAGGTCACCGGCTACATCGTCGACATCGCCCGCGCGACCCGGCAGTCCCCGTCGCTGTCCCTGGGCGCCAGCCCGCGTGGCGCCACAGCACTGATGGCGACGAGCCGGGCCTGGGCCTGGTTGAACGGCCGAGAGTTCGTGACCCCCGACGACGTCAAGGCGCTCGCGCACGCCACGCTGGCCCACCGCCTCGCCCTGCGACCCGAGGCCGAGCTCGAGGGCGTCAGCGTCGGGTCGGTGCTGGCCAGCGCCCTGTCCTCCGTGCCCGTCCCCCGCTGACTCCTGACGTGCCTCCGGCGATCCGTACTCCCTGCCTCACCCCGCGCTGCCCCTCAACACCCTTCCCCTCACCTTCAGGGTTGTGGTCATCATGGCGTTGACCGGGCGCGCCCCAGCGCTGCTGGTGCTGGGTCTGGTCGCCGTGCTGCTGCAGCCGACCATGACCACCGTCCGGATCTGGTGGCTGGTCACCCTGTGCGCCATCGGGCTCGACCTGCTGCTCGCGCTGAGCCCTCGCAAGCTGGTGATCACTCGCGACAGGGTCCACCAGGTCAGACTCGGGGTCAGCGGGTCCACGACGCTGTGGCTGACCAATCCGACGTCACGACGTCTGCTTGGCGTCGTTCGCGACGCCTGGCAACCTTCGGCGGGTGCGGCAGGCGACCGGCATACGGTCACTGTCCGCGGCGGTGAGCGGATCGCCTTGCGGACCGCGCTGACGCCCACCCGGCGCGGCGACCGCCGGGCCGACCGGGTCACCGTGCGCAGTGTGGGGCCGCTCGGGCTGGCCGCCCGCCAGCGCTCGTTCCCCGTGCTGGGACTCATCCGCGCGCTGCCGCCGTTCACGTCGCGCAAGCACCTGCCCAGCCGACTTGCCGTCCTGCGCCAGCTCGACGGCCGCTCGGCGGTTCGGGTCCGTGGAGCCGGCACGGAGTTCGACTCCCTGCGCGACTACGTGGTCGGCGACGACGTGCGCAGCATTGACTGGCGGGCGACCGCTCGGCGCAGCGCGGTCGTCGTACGAACCTGGCAGCCCGAGCGCGACCGCCGTCTGATCCTGGTCCTGGACACCTCGCGAACCTCCGCCGGACGGGTGGGCGACATGCCCCGTCTGGACGCGGCCATGGACGCCTCGCTCCTGTTGGCGGCACTGGCCTCGCGGGCGGGCGACCGGGTGGACTTCCTGGCCGGCGACCGACAGGTGCGCGCTCGCCTGAGCGGGGCGAGCCGCACCACGCTACTGGGCGACCTCGTCACGGCCATGGCTCCGCTGGAGCCGGCCCTGCTCGAGGCCGACTGGTCGATGATGGCAGGGGCCATCTCCGGCCTCAGCCGCCGCCGGTCACTGGTCGTCCTGCTGACCCCACTCGAGCCCGCCGCCATCGAGGAGAGCCTGCTGCCAACCCTGGCCGCGCTCACCCGCCACCACCGCGTCGTCCTTGCCTCGGTCGCCGATCCTGCCCTCTCGGCGATGGCCGCGGACGTCAGCAGCACGTCGCGCGTGTACGACGCCGCGGCCGCCGAACGCACCATCGGCCTGCGCGAACGCACCGCCGAGGTGTTGCGGCACCTCGGCGTCCACGTGATCGATGCCGAGCCGGAGCTGCTGCCCGTGGCCCTGACCGATCACTACCTGCTGCTCAAGAGCCGGGGCCTCTTGTAGTCACAGAACCGTCGCCCATCCTGACGCGGACGACGTGAACTTTCTTTGTTTGCAACCACTTTCATCGACCAGAGTCTTGCGCTTGTCGGTCCTCCCACGTACACTGGACATATGTTCGAAGACATCGCAACCCAGGACCCGGCCGTGTTCCTTGCTGCGGTCACCGAACAGCGGGCCAAGCTCCCCTCCCAGCTCTGGCGCACCGGCAACGACGGCTTCGCCGGTATCGCCGCGGCGATGGACGCCCTGGCCGTCCAGGTCGACTGTGCCCGGGTCGGACTGGTCCAGGAAGTCGAGACCCGCGGGGTCGCGGACCAGTCCCCCTCACCGTCTGCGACGGACTGGCTCCTTACGCACTGCTTCCACCTGGAGCCGGCCGACGCCGCCCGGACCGTGGACCTGGCCCGGCTGTGCCAACA